>Ga0256404_1009163_pt1 | contig 14357 bp, 17 predicted proteins | sample RumenRJG_01DNA_FD_185990 | JGI IMG/M metagenome (GOLD analysis project Ga0256404, IMG submission 185990) | Bovine rumen microbial communities from Lethbridge, Alberta, Canada - RJG_01 | ecosystem: Host-associated > Mammals > Digestive system > Stomach > Rumen | place: Canada: Alberta | collected...
CCTTTGCGATCTCGTAGACCATTAAACATGACGAATTAGTATCTACTCTGTCTTTCTGCTACCTCTATTGTAGCACATCGCCAGAGCCCTCGGATTACTTACCACTTACTTTTTATCATGCCTCCTTATTGTAGTTATCTGTTTTCCCTGTCAAAGCTGCACAGATCCTTGATGACCTCGCCGGCGATGATCAGCCCGACCACAGACGGTACAAAGGCGACCGAGCCGGGAATATCTCTGCGCTGGGTACACTTTCTGGCGGTGCCGGGCGGACAGATACAGTGGAGTCTGCAGCTGATGGACATATCCTCCAGCGGTCGGATCGGCTTTTCTTTGGAATAGACCACCTTCAGCCTCTTGATCCCGCGTCGGCGGCATTCGTACCGCATGACTCTCGCCAGCGGACATACCGAAGTATCGAACAAGTCCGCGACCTCAAACAGAGTAGGCTCTACCTTGTTGCCGGCTCCCATCGAGCTGATGATCGGCGTTCCCGCCTCCTGTGCGTTCTGTACCAGCTCGAGCTTACCCTTGACGGTGTCGATCGCGTCAACGATATAGTCGTACTGCGTAAAGTCAAATTCATCCTTTGTGTCCGGCATATAGAAGGTTTTATAAATGCGCACCTGACAGTCGGGGTTAACATCGAGAATCCGTGCCCTGGCAACGTCGACCTTATACTGTCCGACGGTACTTCGGGTCGCGAATATCTGGCGGTTGATATTCGTCAGGCAGATTCTGTCATCATCGATCAGATCGAGTGCACCGATACCTGAACGTACGAGCGCTTCTGCAGTGTATCCTCCGACTCCGCCGACGCCAAAGATGGCTACACGGGATGACGAGAGCTTTTTCATTGCTTCTTCTCCGAAAACGAGTTGGATTCTTGAAAACTGATTCAACATAACGATACCTGTTACAAAAATGTTTTTTGGATTCTGCCCACAGCGTCTTTCAACACGCTGTGCGGACACGCAAAGTTGAGGCGCATATAGCCGCTGCCTGCTTTACCGAAGGTCACTCCCTTATGCAGACGAACGCCTGCATCCAGCAGAAAACGATTATACAGCATGTTGTCTGATAATCCGAGTCCTCGACAATCGAGCCACGCGAGATAGGTACCCTCCGGCTTCAATACACTGATCGGGCTGTCCTGAGGAAACGCCTCGGCTAGTATCGTACGGCTTTCATCAAGATAACAGAGCAACTCGTCAAGCCACGCTTCACCTTCAGTATATACCGCTTTTGTTGCCGCAATACCAAATGCGTTGACTCCATACTGACAGTTTGCGAGCATTTCTCTTTGCACCGATTTACGAATATGCCCATTCGGGATAATCATGTTGGAAACCTGAACAGACGCAAGATTAAAGGTTTTTGTCGGCGCTGAGCAGGTCACGGTGACGGCAGCGGCTTCATCCGATAAGGAAGCGATCGGAACATGCCGACAAGGTCGACAAACCAGATCAGCGTGTATCTCGTCCGATATGATATACGCATGATGGCGCAGACAGATTTCACAGAGGTGTTCCAGTTCCTCTTTCGTCCACACTCTTCCGACGGGATTGTGCGGGGAGCAGAACAATATAGCCTTGACATTGTTTTCCTTTATTTTGCTCTCAAAATCTTCATAGTTGATTTCATAGTATCCTTCTGTTTGTTTCAATTCAGAGATAATCAATCGACGACGGTTATTCTTTATGACCTTAGCAAAAGGATAGTAGACCGGCTCAAAAATCAGTACGGAATCACCCTCTTTTGTCAGCGCCCTGATAGAACAGGCTGCCGAGTACATCACCGCCGGAGAGGGCAATATCAACTCGTTCTGTATCTCACAGGAAAAGCGCCGGCTGTACCATGTGCGCACCGATTCGATATATTCATCATCCACATTCTGATAGCCGTAGATGCCGTGTCTCGCGACCTGATTGAACGCGTTTTCAACACACGGAGCGGTCTTAAAATCCATATCCGCCACCCACATCGGAATAAAGTCGCTCAGCCCGTTGATTGACTGATACTTTACATCGCCGGGGATACGGCGGTCATTTAGGATATCAAAATCATATTTCGGCATGATCGTCCTCCCTTTTGTTTTGCGTGACTATAGTTGAGCAGAATTCTTCGATCCACGGTCTGGCACTGCGGACTTTTTGAACCCCTCTCAAATCTACATCTAAAGTAATAAGCTGTTCTTTGTAATCAGCCATAAACACTTTCTCTCCGTCGGGAGACGCAAGTATAGATCGCCCGCAAAAAATCAGACCGTCTTCTTTTCCGACACGGTTGCACATAGCGATATAGGCCAGATTCTGGTATGCCTGTACTCTTACTTCCCATTCAAATAGTTCTTGATTTTCCGTTGTCAGATTCGCCGTTGGGATAATGATTAACTGAGCTCCCTGAGCGGCGCACATCCTGACACTCTCGGGAATATGCCGATCAAAACAGATGACAATACCGATTTTTCCAAAGGGTGTGTCATATACCTTGAAGCCATCGTCGGAAGGCATGTAATAATCTTTTTCATAGAAGTGCTCCGCCTGATAGATATGTACCATCTTGGAAATTCCTACGATCTCTCCCTTGTCGTTTATCATCAGCGATACATCATATTTCTTTGAGTCGAGGGATAAATAGACATTCGGCGATGCCCACAACCGAAGTTCCTTACATGCTTGCCGAAGTTTGTTGATTTCCTCGGATTGCAAAGTCAGAAGGTATTCGTCAGCGTTGCCGTTCCGATATTTCGGAAAGAAGGGTGAAAGCTGCAATTCGGGAAAGATGATCAAATCTGCTCCGCTTTTTGCAGCCATCCACATATCATCAACAGATTTTTCCAGATTCTCAGACAGCGAACGGCTCATGCTGCCTTGTGCCATTGCAAGTCTCATAATCATAATCCTGTCGGCAGGATCAACACGCCGGTCCTGTCGTTGGAGATCGTTGCGCTGAGTTTTTTGCTGTCAAAATAATCAAGCAGATAGGCGCTGTAGCGGTCATCAAACGGTTGCCCGTCCGAAGAAAGATACTGCGATGTGCAGTGATCATGCAGATGCAGCGTCACACCGAAGTGCTCCCGGCTTTCATCCCTCAGATCAATGTATTCTTGTATCGACAGTGCTTTCATAACCTCATCTCTTTTCCACCTCGGCGATGACCTCAATCTCCGCGAGCGCGCCCTTTGGCAGGTTCGATACCTCTACACAACTGCGTGAGGGTTTTGAGGTGAAATGCTTGCCGTAGACCTCGTTGAATACGCCGAAGTCCCTGATATCCTTCAAATAGCAGGTCGTTTTGATCACGCTGTCAAGGCTGCTGCCCACCTCAGTTAATATCGCCGACAGATTCTTGATGATTTGCTCGGTCTGACCTTTTATCGTATAGGTTTCTATCCTGCCTGTTGCAGGATCAATGGGAATTTGACCGGAGGTGTAGATCAGACCGCCGAAGACAACAGCCTGAGAGTAAGGACCGATTGCAGCAGGAGCGTTTTTTGTTTCAATTATTTTCATTTCAAATTCCTTTCATTTTTTCTTTAATCGTTTATCCGAGACTACCGACAGCTTTGTACCGATCGACTGGAACAGCTGTACGAGCAGGATCAGCAGGATAACGGTAATGATCATCACGAGGTATTTGTAACGGTAGTAGCCGTAGTTGATGGCAAGCTTGCCCAGACCTCCGCCGCCGATCGCGCCGCTCATAGCGGTATAGCCGAGGATGGTTGTCAGGGCGATGGTAATGTTCGAAATCAGGCTCGGGACGCTCTCGGGGATTAGCACTTTGGTGATGATCTGGAAGGGCGACGCGCCGGTGCTCTGCGCCATCTCGATGATATTCGGGTTGACCTCGCGGACAGAACTCTCGACCAGACGCGCGATAAACGGAAACGCCGCGATAACCAACGGTACGATGGACGCAGCCGTACCAAACGCCTTGCCGATAATCAGCCTTGTTAACGGCGCGACTACGACGATCAGGATCAGAAATGGTACTGAACGGAGCAGGTTGATCAGGATATTCAGAAAATGCCTGAGCGGCGCGGGCAAGGGAATGATACCGTCCTTGTCGCCGACTGCAAGCAGTACGCCCAACGGCAGACCGATCATGAGCGCAATCAGGGTGGATATCAGCGTGACATACAAGGTTTCCCATATGGCGAGCGGCACCTCGGTCTTGACGATATCGACCGCTTCCAGCCAGTCTTTGGATGCAAAAAATTCAGCCATACTCACACCTCCTCTACCGAGATATCTTCGATACTTTTCAAAAATGCAATCGCCAGATCCTTGCTGTTTTCATCCGCAAAAGACAGCAGCATATTGCCGTATGCCTTGTCGCCGACAGCTTTTGTCGACGCGCCGAGGATATTCGCCTCGATACCTTTTTCCTTAGCGAGCCGGGCAATAAGGGGGGTGCCTGCCGCCTTCGCACCGCCGAAGATCACGCGCAGACGGTAGGCGGAGTTCTCGACAAGGATCTCTTGCTCACCCTCGGGGAAGACGAGCCGCTTTGCCGCCTGACTCTTAGGGTGGGTAAAAATATCGACAACACGTCCCTGTTCGGCTACCTCACCGTGGTCGAGAATCGCGACATTATTGCAGACCTCCTCGATAACGCTCATCTGGTGGGTAATGATGATGACGGTGATGCCGAGCTTTTCATTGATCTCACGAATCAGGCTGAGGATAGCGTGTGAGGTCTTTGGATCGAGCGCTGAGGTCGCCTCGTCGCACAGCAGTACCTTCGGATTGGTCGCCAAGGCTCGCGCGATCGCAACGCGCTGCTGCTGACCGCCCGAGAGTTGTGCTGGGTATGCGTTCGCCTTATCGGGCAGCCCGACTGTTTCGAGCAGCTCCAGAGCGCGTTTCTTTGCATCTGCTTTTTTTACGCCAGCCAGCTCCAGTGGGAACATAACATTTTTCAGACAGCTTCTCTGCATCAGCAGATTGAAGCCCTGAAAGATCATCGTCACCTCGCGGCGGGTGCTGCGCAGATCCTTGCTTTTCAGACTGCCGACGTCCACACCGTCGATCAGTACTGCGCCCTCGTCGGGACGTTCAAGCATGTTGATACATCGCACAAGAGTTGATTTTCCCGCGCCGGACATACCGATAATGCCGAAAATATCGCCGTTGTTTACAGTGATGCTGACATTTTTCAGCGCTTCGACGGTGCTGTCAGACGTCCGAAAGGTCTTGGATATATTTTTCAGTTCTATCATAGGATCATTCCTTTAAACAGACAGTATGCACCGGGCACAGGCTCGGTGCATATGCGTATCAGAATTATTTCAGAGCGTCAAGGCTGCTCTGCTTGCCGCCGTAAAGACCTATCGGCTCGACATGGATGCCCGCGACGGATACCAGAGCTGTACCGTTCTCGGAATTGAAGTCGTCTAAATACGGAACGTGCTGGAAGTAGTTCGCGTCAAGTTCGCCGTTATCGACGACGAGGTTGGGCTGTACATAGTCGGTGAACTCGGTGATCTTAAGGGTGATATCCTTCTCGGCGAGGATGTCTTTGACGATCGCAAGGATCTCGGCGTGAGGCGTGGGAGATGCGGCGATCGTGATGCTCTCACCCTTTAATACGTCGTAATTGATAGAAGAATCATAGCCGTCGGTGGGATTCTCAACGACTGGTACAACTGCACCGTCGTAGTTCTCGTTGATATAATCGACGACCTTCTTGGACTCAGTTGCGGCGACCAGCGCCTTGATCTTAGGCTCGTTCTCGTTGCCTGCCTTGACAGCGATGATGTTGACGTAAGCAGACGCGGAGCCTTCGATACCCAGCGAATCCTTGACGGGATTCAGTCCTGCGTCGATCGCGTAGTTGGAGTTGATGACGGCATAGTCATAGTCCTTCAGAGCGGACGGCAGCTGAGCCGCCTCAATCTCAGCAAACTCGATGTTCTTCGGGTTATCTTCGATATCTCTGGGGGTCGCTGTGATACCTGCGTCAGCCTTTAGCTTGATGTAGCCGAGCTCCTGTAAGAGAAGCAGAGCGCGGGCTTCGTTGGTGGTATCGTTCGGGATGGCAATGGTGACAGAGGATGCGTTTGCAGGTGCTTCGGTAGCGTTATCTCCGGCGCTGTTCGCGCTGTTTGAGCAAGCGGTCAGAGCGACGACGGATGTGAGTGCGAGTGTGGCGATCAGTAAAGCGGATAAAAGTTTTTTCATAATGATTTCTCCTTATAGTTTAAATGTGACTGTGAAATGAATGATGTAAATGTATTTATAAAGGCTTCCATTATTGTTGTTCAGATCACAGCCACATTCGTTTACTGTAAAGGTTGGAGGAAATCAGAAATCTTGTGGTATTCATACAAATCTCCTTAGTGAAAAAAATTAAGGGGAGCGCGTTACGCTCCCCTTTAGCTGACAGAAATCAACACTGTTTCAGAGCATAACGAACCATAGCGCGATACATCATACCGCACATCCACATCATGGTCATTGTATAGGTAAGCGTCATGGTGATCATGGTCGTTTTCTCCTTTCGTTTGATTGCAAGCGTATTATAAACCTACCCACCTACTTTGTCAATGGGTTAATTATACTTTTGTCATTCTGTCTAAATATTTAACAAGTAATTTCTGCAACTTCGTACGAATTACAACCCAACTTTATCTAAAGCCTGACGCAGATCTTCGATCAGATCGTCAGCATCTTCGATTCCTACGCTGAAACGGAAGAAGCCGTTGTGAAACTGCTCGGGATAGAGGTACTGACGCTCATCGTTCTCGCCTAAGAAAACGATCAGGCTCGCGTCGTGTCCGAGCGATACGGCGTTGGTGATGACGCGCAGCTGACTGACAAATTGATTATGTGTATCGTGATCAGCCTTCAGTCCGAAGGACAGCACACCGCCGAAACCGGGGGCCATCTGCTTGCGCGCGATCTTGTGCTGCGGATGGCTCTCAAGTCCCGGATAGGATACAAAGCTTACGCCGGGTTGTTCTTCCAGCCATTCAGCTATTTTCATGGCGCTTTCATTATGCTGCTTCATCCGCAGAGGCAAGGTCACCGAGCCGCGCATGATCAACCATGCGTTGAACGGGCTGATCGTGCCGCCCAGATTCACCTGTGCCTGTGCACGGATGATATCAAGATGCGCTTTCTTTCCAATAATCGCACCGCCCATTGCGTCACCGTGACCGTTGATGTACTTTGTCATGCTTTCAACACTGAAGTCTGCGCCAAGCTCGATCGGACGCTGATTATATGGAGAAGCAAAGGTATTATCCACCGACAGCAGAGCGTCGTTTTTGTGAGCGATAGCCGCAAGAGCACTAATATCCGTAACGGATATAGTAGGATTTCCAGGCGTCTCAATGTGAATCAGCTTCGTATTCGGGCGGATTGCAGCTTTGACCGCGTCCAAGTCCGTCGTATCGACGATGGTTGTCTCAACTCCGAACTTTTCGTTGAACAATTCATTGAGTAAACGATAAACAGCGATATAGGTCACACTGGAAAAGACAACATGATCGCCTGCTTTCAGCAGCGAGAAGAACAGTCCCGATAATGCCGCTACGCCTGAAGCAAGCACGATACAATCCTCGCCGCCCTCGAGGGAAGCGAGCCTTTCCTGTAAGTACTTCTGATTCGCGCCGCCGTTGCGGGTGTATAGATTTCCCTCTGCCGATGACCAGTTCATATTTGTCGGATCATACGGCAGCTCATACGAGTTTGCCATCGTGATCGGTCGCTTGACCGCGCTGGTTTCTTTGTCAACGGCGTTACCGGTGTGCACCGCTCGGGTATGGAAGCCATAGGAATCTTTTTTGAAGGTATCTGACATGATAATTCACCTCTAAATGCGGACATTCTGACGCCGGACAAAGCCAACGCCAGAATGTTCTGTTATGTTATCGGGAGAAAATCACTTGATAACGCCACCCTCTACGACAAGTTCTTCTTCGTAGTCCTTGCCGTAGGTGTCTACCAGTGTCTCTTCATAATCCTTGTGGAAGAACTGCTCGTCAGCAAGCGCCTTGATCTCATCATTAATCCAGGTCAGTAGGGTTTCGTTGCCTTTAGTAACCGCAGGAGCAATGGTGTCGTCCGAGCCGAGCTTCGGGATACCGACGGTGTAGCCGCCGACAGTGTTCGCGTATGCGATGACCTCGGTGTTGTCGTTTGCCCAAGCAACGCCCTGACCGTTCTCAAAGGCGGTCTTTGCGTCTGAGTAGGTATCGTACTTCTTCAGAGTGATCTCAGGATTATTTTCCTCAAGATAAATCTCGGCAGTAGTGCCGGAAATGACGATAACTGCGTCATCTGTGCCGATCTGACTGAGCTCGGTGATGACCTTATCGGAGGGGGAGACAACGCCAAGTGCAACATTCATGTAGGGTAGAGCGAAATCGACCTGCTGTGCGCGCTCCTCGGTGACGGTGAAGTTTGCAAGGATGATATCAACCTTACCGGTTTGCAGCGCTTCAACACGGTTTGCGGCCTCGGTGGAGACAAACTCGGCCTCTACGCCGAGATCCTCGGCAATACGGCGCGCAAAGTAAACATCATAGCCCTGATACTTGCCGTTCTCGTCAACATAGCCGAACGGGTTTTTGTCAGAGAAAACGCCGATCTTGATGCTGCCGCTCTTCTTGATCTGATCGAGTGTGCGGTAGATGGTATCATCAGAATCGCCGTTATCAGCGTTATTCGCCGCATCTGCGACAGCCTCTGTAACGCCCTTGTCAGCATCGGTAGCCTTGCTGCATGCCGCCATTACGCCGACAACCATGATGACGGCTATAACGACTGCTAACAGCTTAAATAGTTTTGTGTTCTTCATATACATTCTTCTTTCCGGCGCAAGCCATATATTTATATCGTACATGTTGTACGGTATATGCAAGAAATTACTAAAAAAGAATCATTTCTGGTTCCCTATTCATTTCCGTGGTGCTTCACGGATTCATACTCGAAGGTGTGAAGGAAATTTTGCGCACGTTCCGTTTTCGGATTGGTAAAGAAGTTCTCGGGATCGCCCTCTTCCACGATCCCTCCCCCGTCTAGAAAGAACACGCGGTCGGCGATCGCGCGGGCAAAGTTCATCTCGTGGGTCACGATCAGCATGGTGCTGCCGTTTTTGGCAAGCTCCAGCATCGTATCGAGCACCTCACGCACCATCTCGGGGTCGAGCGCTGCCGTTACCTCGTCAAATAGCATGATTTCAGGATGCATACACAGCGCGCGGACGATCGCGACGCGCTGCTTCTGACCACCGGAAAGCTGACGCGGATAGCTGTCTCTTTTGTCGAGCAATCCCACACGTTCGAGCAGCTGTTCGGCTTCCTCAGTGACCTCGTCTTTTCTACGCTTCTGCACCTTCATCGGCGCAAGTATAATGTTCTGCAGTACTGTCTTATGTGGGAACAGCTCATAGTTCTGGAATACCATACCGATCTTCTGACGGATCTGAGCGATATTGCGGCTTTTGCCATCAATCAACTCGCCGTCAAGACGGATCTCGCCGCCTTGGATCGGCTCGAGTGCGTTGATGCATCGAAGCAGGGTCGACTTGCCACAGCCGGAGGGTCCGATGATGACGATGACCTCGCCCTTGTGGACGTCAAGTCTCAGTCCGTTAAGGATCAGGTTATCGCCGTAGGACTTCTTTATATTGTTAATGGTCAAAACCGTATCTGCCATGATCAGTTACTCCATTTCTTTTCTAGATGCGAGGCGAGCAAGCTGATCGGCCAGCACACCGCAAAGTACAGGACAAATATGACGAAGAACAGTCCGAACGCCGCGTTGGGGGACGCGACGCGGTTCGCGTCGATGATCTGACGCGCGACCTTCGTCGCCTCGACCACCTCGATCATCACGATCAGCGGCGTGGTCTTGATCATCCTCGTGACGAGGTTGATGGACAACGGCACCAGACGGCGAATCGTCTGGGGGATGACAATACTGAAATAGGTCTGGGAACGGTTCATTCCCAGCGCGTAGGCGCTCTCATACTGGTGTATCGGGATACTTTGCAAAGCCCCCCGAACGAGATCACCCATCTCAGCGGTACCCCAGAAGGTGAACACGATCACCGCGGCGAATTCGGGCTCGAATTTTAGCCCAATCAGCCGAGCCGAGCCGTAGTAGACGATGAATAGCAACACTAGCTGCGGCATGATGCGCACGATCTCCAGATAGACGCGGCAGATCGCCTTTGTCACTGGGTTTTTGAACGTCATGACGACGCCGAGCAAAATTCCCAGAACGATGGATAATGCGACGGAGATCAGGCTGATTTTCAGCGTGACCCACATGCCGCCGAGCAATCGCGTGAAATTCGTGCCCTTGAATAATACGTCGAAGCCGAGATCAGTTACCAAAGCTTGCATATCTCAGCCTCCTTTCGACAACAGAGCCGATGATCGACACCGGCAGGAGCACGATCAGATAAAAGACGACGACCAGAAACAGACTCTCGACCGTCGTACTGCTCACGGCGATCCTGTCCTTTGCCGTGAACATCAGCTCCAAGATGGAGATACAGGAAAAGACGCTCGTCTCTTTCAGCAGGAAGATCAAATTCGCGACGAAGGCGGGCACGGAGTAGGTCACCGCCTGCGGCAGAATGATGTGGAACATTGCCTGCCTGCGCGTCATGCCGAGGCTGAGCGCGGATTCCATCTGGATCGTGTCGACCGCCTCGATGCCGGAACGGAAGGTCTCGGCCATATAGGCGCCGCCCAACAGTCCCAAGCCGACGATGCCGCAGGTCAGCTCGTCTGTCACGATACCGAACAGCTTCGGTATGCCGTAGTAAATGAAAAAAAGCTGAATCAGCAGAGGAGTATTGCGCAGGACTTCAATATATATTTTAGCTATCGTTTTCAGCACCGGGACCTTGAAATGCAAGATCAGCGCCGTAACAAGTCCCAAAACGATTGAGATCAGAATACCGAACCAGCCCGTATATAAGGTTATCAGCAGACCATCCTTATACAAAGGCAGATAGCTGACAATCACATCCCAGTTCACAGTATCCCTTCTTTCCTAATAGTTTGAAACAAAAAAACAAGGGGAGCATTACGCTCCCCTACAGATTACCAAAAGAATCAGCATGATTTGAGAGCATAACGAACCAAAGCACGACCGCAGCTGCCGCACATACACATCATCATACAGGTGTTTTTTGATGCTGTCATAGTCGTTATCTCCTTTCGAATGAGTGCAAGCGCATTATAAACCCTACTTACCTACTTTGTCAATAGGTTAATTGCAAATTAAGCAATCTATCCAATTATTTTTCTGCATGGTACAGTTTATTCGTGTGAATGACCATTTGACACGATTTCTTTTCGCTTTTGTCGTCTGACGCGATTGATTTGCCGTTCAAAATCCCCGTTTTCGATCAGTCTTGCCAGAACCAGTTGAATGAACGTCGGCACCGTGCAGGAATAAAAACCGAGCCGATCTTCAAAAACCGTAACAAGGTGCTCCGGCAGTATCATATACCCGACACGCAGTGCAGGTGAGATCGTTTTGGAAAAGGTGTTCATATAGATCACATTTTCGTCAGTTGTGTGAGAAAACAAAGATTCCTCCGGTTTTTTGGATACCGAGAATTCCGATTCAAAGTCATCCTCCACGATATACCGCTGTCCCTTTGCCGCCCATTTCAGATATTCAAAACGCTTCGACGCGCTGGCTGAGACGCCGCTGGGGTAGCTTCGATACGGCGAGATATGTAGGATATCGGCCTTACTGTGCCACAGCGCGGCGCTGTCGATCCCGTCCTCACCCAGACGCAGTTTCTCAACGGACACATCACAGGCGCGGTACACCTGCTCGATCTTTTTATAGGACGGGGATTCAATCCCGTAGGTTTTTTCGTATCCAAGTAATTCTACGATCAGGCTGTACAGATATTCCGAACCGGAGCCAATGACGATATGCGACGGCTCGGCGACGATCCCTCGGCTTCGCGCAAGATACTGCGCGATCGCATGCCGCAGTTCTTCACATCCTTTATTAGGCGATTTCTGCAGGATAGCGTCCGGCATATCCGTGATGACAGCGCGCATGGTCTTAGCGAGTACGGAATAAGGAAACGGATAAGATACCGAGCTGTTTTGATGTGTTACGGGTGGTTTGCTCATAGCCTGTGATGGTACAGCAAAACCGTCCTCACCGCGGAAGATCACAAAATACCCGCTGCGCTCTCTCGACTCGATGTAGCCCTCATCACATAACAGCGCGTAGGCGTGTTCTATGGTAATTACACTGACGCCTGTTTCTTCGGCAAGAATTCTTTTTGACGGCAGCTTGGAGCCGTAGGAAAATGCACCGCTGACGATGTCCTCCCTCAACTGCTGATATAGCTGCAGATAAGCCGGAATATGCTGATTTACATTTACTGTATACTTCATCTGGTTATATTATTTTCTCCTATTTTGATTATTTTTATATTATCAAATCCATTATATACTGTCCTCATTCAAATATCAAGGAGGAAATAACCGTGTCAGAAAACCGTTATGAACTGAACAAAAACCTTGCCCAAATGCTCAAGGGCGGCGTCATCATGGACGTCACCACTCCCGAACAGGCGAGAATCGCCGAGGCGGCAGGAGCCTGTGCCGTGATGGCGCTCGAGCGCATCCCTGCCGATATTCGCGCGGCAGGCGGCGTATCGCGCATGAGCGACCCGAAAATGATCAAGGGCATACAGGACGCAGTGTCGATCCCCGTGATGGCGAAATGCCGCATCGGGCACTTTGCCGAAGCGCAGATATTAGAGGCAATCGAGATCGACTACATCGACGAGAGCGAAGTTCTCTCTCCCGCGGATGACAAATATCACATCGACAAGACGAAGTTCAAGGTGCCGTTTGTATGCGGCGCAAAGGACTTAGGAGAAGCGCTGCGCAGGATCAACGAGGGAGCCGCCATGATCCGCACCAAGGGCGAGCCGGGTACCGGCGACGTTGTTCAGGCGGTGCGGCACATGAGATTGATGCAGGCTGAGATCCGCAGGATCGGCTCAGCCGCAGAGGATGAATTGTTTGACATTGCCAAGGAACTTCGGGTTCCGTATGACCTCGTGCAGTATGTACACGAAAACAAAAAGCTGCCGGTCGTCAACTTTGCCGCAGGGGGTGTCGCGACTCCCGCCGACGCGGCGCTGATGATGCAGCTCGGCGCCGAGGGCGTCTTTGTCGGCTCGGGCATCTTCAAATCGGGCAATCCCGAAAAGCGCGCCGCCGCGATCGTCAAGGCAGTCACCAACTTCACGGACGCAAAGCTGCTCGCGGAGTTATCGGAGGACTTGGGAGAAGCGATGGTCGGCATCAACGAGCAGGAAATCGAGCTGTTGATGGCGCAGAGGGGTGAGTAAATCGTGAAGGTCGCCGTGCTCGCGCTGCAAGGCGCTTTTATCGAACACGAAAAAATGCTCTCACAGCTCGGCGTGGAATCATTCGAGATCCGACAGAAGAACGATCTCCTGCGCTCCTTTGACGGACTGATCATCCCGGGCGGAGAGAGCACTGTTCAGGGAAAGCTGTTAAAGGAACTGGGATTGCTTGAACCGATAAGACAGCTGATCTCGGACGGCTTGCCCGTGTTTGGTACCTGCGCAGGATTATTACTGCTTTCAAAACGGATAGAAAACGACGCGCGCTCTTACCTTGCCACCATGGATATCACCGCCGTCCGAAACGCCTACGGCAGGCAGCTCGGCAGTTTTTATACAGAGGCGAGTTTAGGCACCATCGACAAGATCCCGATGACCTTCATCCGAGCACCGTATATCGAAGAAGTATCGGACAGTGTAGAGATCCTCGCAACTGTGAATAGCAGAATCGTCGCTGCAAGGCAGGGTAATCAACTTGTAACTGCCTTTCATCCCGAATTGAATGATGATTTCACCGTACACAGATATTTTATCGATATATGCGGCGGAGAGTAATTAAACCGGATTTTAGAATAATTGACTAATTCGAAAACGTGGCTACTTCTTTGGTTTATGCATATTAATAATTGCCCTGTGACAAAACATTAAGTCCTATGTTTTTCCGCTTTCTAACGTTGCAAGATTGCAAAGCTACAAGTGAGTGTACGGAGTTGCAGTCTTTTATTTCAATCACAGCGCAAGTATAAATTGATTTAAAAAATCCTCTATTTTTTCATAAGTAGATTTATCAAACCCTTTATTATGATTTTCAAAACGAACAGGACGCTTGCTTTAAGCATGCGTCCTGTCAGTCTGTCGAAAAAGTCCAGCTTAGGCTGGGCTTTTTGTCGTATTTATGGTAAAATAGATACGGTGATTGTAATGTTAGAAAAGAACGTAAATAATAGATCATTAGTAGAGCTCGTGAGCTTAGA
>Ga0256404_1009164_pt1 | contig 14357 bp, 16 predicted proteins | sample RumenRJG_01DNA_FD_185990 | JGI IMG/M metagenome (GOLD analysis project Ga0256404, IMG submission 185990) | Bovine rumen microbial communities from Lethbridge, Alberta, Canada - RJG_01 | ecosystem: Host-associated > Mammals > Digestive system > Stomach > Rumen | place: Canada: Alberta | collected...
GACAAATCCATCTATTCCTTATGTTTTTAAACGGCGCAAAGACTTGATGTCCTTCGTCGCATTTAAAAATCATTTCTGTATTTAGGTTTTGATATGTGTCAGATAAAACTTCCCAACCATGTTGTTCGGCTTCCTTTCTTATTTCTTCTATCTTTATTTTACTCATTAGTTTACTTTATTTAGTTCTTTAAAAGTCCTCCTGCAAATCAATTCTTCCCCATAAGGAAGCTCTCTAATTATGTGGCAAAAATCATGCCATTCTTCAAGTTTATGGTTCCAGCGCCACTGGTAAATTCCTTGAAGTGTTTGATAATTAGCAGTCCAAGTTCTTTTCTGGTTCCAACCTTCCGGAAGAATTTGTACGAGGGCGCGCCAATAAGTTTTATCTTTAGTTTTAAGATACATTTGACGAAGATATTCGCAGTTTCCGGCTATTTCGCCATAAATTTTTTGGACTTTCGGGTCATTAGTTATATCGAAAGAAAAGTTATCTATCGTAATTGGATAAGATGTCAGTTTATGCATTGTACTACAAGAATTAGCTACTGTAGCTACTTTGTAGGTATCTATTTCTTTCCCATTGACCTAATATTTTCATACTAGAATGGACTATCTTTTACTCTTACTTTTAATTTGGAAGAGAACACCATTTCCCGCCCCGTATCAATAGGGGAAGTACTCCCAGTCTCACCCGGGATAGTCTCTACAGGTTATTTAATAAAGTATCTAATGTATACGTTTCATCATATTTAATAATAACTAAAGGAATGTTATGTTGTTTACAATAATCAATTTTTAACTTATCTCTAATTTGGATTCCTTCGAAATCGTTTCCCCAAGAACCCTTAGGTTTTACATAATGTTGAATACCATTATATTCAATAAGATGGGACAATTGACCTTCTTTAAAAATCGCAAAGTCAAACCTTAAGGCTCCGCCTTTTGGCCCTTTTAGATCTGGAAATGTGTATTGTGTACTAAATTCAATATTGTTATTTATTAATATCTCTGTTATTTTTTGCTCATTGCGAGAATGGACGCAACCACAAGATTGGACATCTCCTGCTCGTATCGAACTTCCACGTGTAATAAATGTATTCCCACATATCTTGCATTTGCATTCCCATAAAGCCACTCCTTGATTATCAGAACCCGCTCTTTGAATGACTTTAATAGTGTCATTTTCATAATTACTCATATCTACAGTATTATTTTGAGAATTAAGTTTTTTTACTAAGCACCCACAGCTACGAGTACGCCCATTATTAAGTCTTCTGGTGTCTACTATTGTTTCGTTACCACAATCACATTTGCAACGCCATAAACCGCCCTTGATATATTCTTGTACAACCAAGTAGCCAAAACGACGGCCTCTTAAATCTTGTTTGGGTGGCATATTACGAGTATTACCTTTAGTGTTTTGTCCTCTTAAGCAACCACAACTTTTTGTTTTTCCAGATTTTAAGGCGGAAGTTCCAGTAACTGTTTCTTTACCACAATCACATAAACATTTCCACTTACTATTCCCAACATAATCTAATACTAATAAATGGTTAAATTTTTGTCCAATTAAATTATTTTTACCTTTGTATTCCATTTGATTCCCTCCTTATTCGTTTCTACTATAAAGTGGGAATCAATACTATTAAATACATAAATTTGATACTTTTTAAATTTTCCCACGGGATTACCATGCTTAATAAAGTTTAGGCTTCCCCGTTAGCCACTAAAGTGACCCCGCTGATAAACGGAAAAGTGTTTTTTGGCAGAAAGTCTACCAATAGAATGGCGCCGTTATGTCCATTGAAACGAGAATTTGGCGCATGAATTTGTCATTCGGCGCGCCGGCGTCAATCATTCTACAAGCCAAATTTAAATCTTTTGGCCCAATAACAAATCTATCTCCATCTTTATAGCTATCCGATTTATCCCAACTATCCATCGGATTCCGAAGCCCTCTAAAGGCTCCTTCTAAATTAAATACTTCTATATTCTCAATCTTTATCATTTATAAAACTCCCGATGACCCAAAACCGCCACCTCTATCTTCACCAATACTTCTTACATCATTAGTTTCCTTAAAAATCGCAGTAGGTACTTTTACAAAACGGCCTTGGGCGAATCTCATTCCCTTTTCTATTACATAATCTTGGCCATATTCTACGCCATCAATTTTATAATTTCCAAAGGAATCGTAGTCTCCAATAATATTTTTAATTTTTGGTTCGGTATTTTCAACCAAAACACCTATTTCATCTCTATAACCCAATTTGTTATCTATTAATCATTTAAATTAATAATCTAATACTTGATTTCGTATTAGTTCAGACTATATCTTCACCTTTCGGTGTGGGATACTCGTGTCCGGCTTATTGATTGTCATATCTCACCGATTAGTCGTTGAACCTTCCACTTACTTTTACTGACTTTCAGTGGCTCGGCTGCTGATTGCCTTCTCAGGTTTCCCAGCAATTCTTCCCATTTTTAGACAGCAATTATATTTTCTCGACGATTATTTTTTAATAAATTCAATCTGTTCGTTCGTTAGGCGACCCATTGGAAAAGCCTCCTCTTACTGTCTATTAATCCAGGGGTATTGCAAATTCTAAGTTTTGTCTTTTTCGAAAGTCCGCTTCTCGGCTGAATGAGAAGTGCATACCCTTCTGGAATTGCCATCTTCAAACCAGTTGGAATTAATACTGTTTCGCCCGGCGCGATTACATATTCATCAGTAGAATAAAAGTCAACTCCCGCATCAGTAACATGAGCATATCTAGGAATTTTTGCATTTTCTCTACAAGTTTCAATCGGAACAATAATCTTATCATCGTCCTTAAACTCATTTTGAAGAATAATGTTATACATTCCATACATTAGTCTTTTCAAAAACTCTTTCTTGTTTGGAGTTAGAACTTCACTTTCGTACTCGTCAATAATTTTTTCAATTTCGCTTAATTCATCAGTCAACTGGTCTGCGGTAATATTATCTTTCTTGATTGAATAACTTATGTTATTTAGAAAAGTTGGGTCATTACACTCTCTAATAATTTCCTGAATAACATGCTCCTTTAACTCATCAAAAAGATCATCTGGAAGGGAAAAGAAAGCTGCTATAGTAGTCATATCTCCTAAGTCTTGCGTATCAAACCCTTCACTTGTAATTTTACTAAGAAAGTTTTGTATCTCTTCTTCAGCATTATCGATACTGTCTATCAAGTTTTTAATTGTTTCTTCTGCCATTAATTACTCCCAAAATGTTCCAAATTCTTCAGATACTTTTACAAGGTATCTTCTATCAATAACTTCTCCTTTAGACTTCTTTTCTTTCAGAGTGTAACCAGCAGACTTAAGAGTGTAGCCTTTTTCATCTGCTTGGCGCCTAAATGATTCAAGAGCCTCCTTAGCTTCTTCTTCTGTATCGACTCTATACTCCAGTGTTACTTTAAGCAGTTCCATAGTCCTCCTTTTCTTCTCTCTTGTCTCTAATAATATTTTTTACTTCTTCTAATTCTAACGGCGCGCAGTTGTGAGCGTCTACTCCAACATTTACCATATATCTATTATCATTCCAAAAAGTATTAGTCTGATGAGTATGGCCAAATAAATTAATTAAAGGTAAACGGCGATTATTGTCATCAAAATTTGCGGTTAAAGTTGGGTAGTGAGAAAGGTAAAAGCGCCATTTCCCTTTTCTCAGAATTGTCGCATACCCTTCATTAATCCAACCCAACTCTTCATAGTATTTAATTCTCATATTAGAGTCATGATTACCGATAATAAAATGTACTCTGCCTGGAATACGACTTAAATACAATTTTGCTTCATCAAGTTCACCCAAAGTTATATCTCCAAGAATATACAAATCATCCTCTGGGTTAACCCTCTTTTTTAAATTAAGAAGAATTTTCCAATTCATAACTTTTATTGAATTGGCCCCTCGTGCTTTATAGATAAAATCTTTATTGTGGTTAAGATGTAAGTCGCTTGTAAACCAAATCATTTAATATCCTTTCAGTATAATTATCTTAAGAATTAATTTTAATTCAAGCTATATAAAAATGCCATACTACTCTTTCTTTACTTTCTAAGAATAGTATAGCATTTTTTTAAAACTTTTTCAATTTTTTATTCTTCTTGAATCCACTCGTTATTTATTTTGTGCCAAATACGTTGATTACTGCTCCCGCGCCATTTCAAAGTTATGTCACGTTTATCATCTTCATATGGAGAGTCAATTATATAATCTGCGTTTTCAAGAACCTTTGAAAGCGGTTTTTCTACTCCGCGCGCAGTCGGCAGAGGTAATCTATATCCAGTCCAGACAAATATCTTTAAGTTAGGAAATTGATTTTTTACACCTTCTATAATGTCTCCAACTTCTTCGATATTTTCCGGACAGAGCGGCTCGCCACCAAGTACCGAAAAGAAAGAAATATGGTCTTTCTTTCTTTCTAAAAGGTCAAAAAGTTTTTTCTTAGTTTCCTCTGTAAAACTTTTTCCGCCATTAAAATCCCAAGTTGATTCATTAAAGCAGTTAAAACAATGAAAGTGACAACCTTGTACAAAAAGAGAGACTCCAAAACCCTCTCCATTTGTAACGTCAGTTGCTCTAATTTGTGCATATCTCAATTAAATTACCTCCTCTTCATTAATAGAATGGTCAGAAACATGGACATAACGATTTACAAATTCATCCATCCTTCCTTGGTTAGGTACTGTAGTTGAAATATATCCACAAACTCTACGAGCAATGTTCATTTTATTTGTGTCGATGTTTCCGCAATTTGGACATTTATAATAATGCTTGCCATTTTCGTCGGTTTTAATTTCGATTTCTTGGTCATAACCGCAGACCTGACAATAATCAGATTTAGTATTTAATTCTGCGTATCCAATATTATTATAAATGAATTTGATGATTTCTAAAATTGCAGGAATATTATTTTCCAAATTCATTGTTTCAATATAGCTAATAAATCCGCCAGGGCTTAGCTTCTGATACTGCGCCTCAATTCTAAGTTTATCGAATGGGTCAATTGGTTCTTTAACATCTACATGGTATGAGTTCATTACATATTCTTTATCAGTAATGTCTTTAATTGTACCAAATCTATCTTTTAAAGCTAAAGCAAATTTAAAGGTTGTCGTCTCTTCCGGAGTCGAGTATAATGAATAACCTATATCTTCTGCTTTTTTCCATTCACTACACTTATCATTCAAATGCTGAAGAACTTCTTTAGCAAATTTCATTCCCTTTTCTGTTGTATGACTTTCTCCAATTAAGACTTTAGTTGTCTCCCACAATCCAACATATCCTAATGACGAAGTAGAATAGTTGTGATGAATTAGAGGTTCTAAAGTATCTTCTGGGTCTAAGCGCGCCAGGGCGCCATAGCACCAAAGAATTGGAGCGACTTTAGCCTTAGTTTTAGAAAGTCTTTCGGCTCTTATCTTTTGAACCTTATGGCATTCCTCTAAATAATAATCAAGAATTTCATAAAAATCTTTATGTTGTTCTTTTGAAAGTAATGCCACGTATGGAAGATTAATTGTACAAACTCCAATATTAAATCGGCCATAGTATTTAGGCTTGCCATCGTAGTCTTTTGCACGAGCTAAATTGCCATACTTTTGAGTAAACTCATCTGGCGTCAGACTTGACCGGCATCCCATGCTAGGCCAGCAACCACCCTTATTTTGAGTCATTACCTTTTCACTTACATAGTCTGGTACCATCCTTTTAGCAGTACATTTTGCGCCGAGCTTAGTAAGCCACCAGTAAGGAGTTGATTCGTCGCAATTGTTCCCATCTAATACATAAAGGAGTTTTGGGAAAGCCTGAGTAACTGGAACACCTTGAGGATTTTTCAGTCCTGCGATTCTTTGATTAAAAATTTCTGCGGCCAAAGCAGCTATTTCTTTCTTATACTCTGGAGCTTCATTCAAATAGATACAAACAGATACAAAAGGCGCCTGCCCATTAGTCGTTGTAAAACTATTTAACTGATAGTTCATTGTCTGAACGGCATCTTCAATTTCTTTCTTCAAGTCCTTTTCTGCCAGCTTATTTGCATCTTCTTGATTTAAGCCATATTCGAGATATTTACTAAGGTATATATCAAAACTGCTTCTAACAAAAGGAGCCAAGTGGCTTAAAGTAAATGTACAGCCACCATACTGCGAGCTTGCTACTGCACTAACTATCTGAGTTGCAATTGTCATAGCAGTAATTAAACGATGCGGCTTTTCAATCAATACTCCGTTTATAACTGTACCATTTTGAAGCATATCGTTTAAGTTAATTAAACAACAATTATTAAGTGTTTCTTGCGCCATATAATCCATATCATGAATATGAATTATACCTGCTTCGTGGTCTTTAATTATATTTTTAGGAAAAATATATTTCTTTGCCACATACTTTGAAAGGATTCCCGCTAAGTAGTCTCTTTGAGTAGTTACAATCTCTGCGCGCTTATTAGAATTTTCAGTATTGAGATACTCGTTTTCTCCTCTAATAAGCTCTAATGCAGGCTGGTCTAAAGGATTGTCTCTGGCAATATCCCTGTCATGCCTATATTCAATATACGCCCGCGCCACGTTCTTTGACTTTGTACTCATAAGGCCATGCTCTACCATATCTTGAATTTCTTCAATAGATAGAATTTTGTTTCTTTTAATTGCCTCGTTCTCTACATAAGTAGCGATATTTTCTGCTTTAGCTTCAGCATATTCTGTGATTTCCCCTTCGACTGCCTTAAAAGCCTTTAAAACAGCGTTAATAATTTTTTGCTTATTAAACGGTACTTCTCTTCCATCACGTTTTCTAACTATTAATTCCATTAATTCCTCCTAGTTATTTATTTATGTTTAGGATTTTTCTGCGGCGCCGCAATAAATACAAACGCCTTTTTCAAAAATGTGAGGACATTTATTTCGTAGCTCTTGGTTTTGATTTATAAGGTCTGCAACTTCTCTATTTAAAACAAAAGTAGCAGGTTCGAGCAGTTCTTCGATTCGAGCATTGTTTCTCTGTATTTTTGCTTTAATTTCATTACCGTCCAACTAACTCACCTCCCTTCAATTCCGATTTTGAAAATTCGTAAAACATTTTAAAAAGTTCATAGTTGTTTTCTCGTACAAATCCAAAGATTTCTCTGGCTTCTTCTTTTGTAATCCAAGTCTCTTCATTAAAAAGAGCCATTGATTTTTTATGACTACAAAAAGCATACATTGAATTTAAACCTTCGAGACGAAATTTGTATTCACTTTTTCCAAAAGAAGTCATCAAGTTAAGAAATTCAGAGAATAACCTCATAACTTGAACCCAACGCTTATCTATGAAATAATTGTCATCATAGATAAGTGAAATTCTACTATAATGATTACAAAAATATAGAATTTGAAGGTATAAGCGACAAATCCCTTCGGTTATAAAATAGTTATAATCTAACCCATCAGTCACATTATAAAGCATTTGTTGGGAGAAAGATTCTTCAGCTTTCTTAATGTATTCTGGGAAAATAGCATCTTCCATCAATCCGTTATACTGAACCAAGAAAAGGTCTTTAGCAGTTTTAATATTACACCACTCGAATAAATCTTCTGAGTTATCGACTTGAATTGGAAACTTATTTCCGATTCTTGCGCTTTTACTAACTGTGGTTTTATACTTTCGCAAATCTTTTATTGCTTCTTTAGCATATTTTATTTCATTTAAATTCCAGTCATAAAGAAATAAAGTTTTAATTTTATCGTCATTGGAATTAAATTGCTTACTGAGGTCGCGCCATACCGTATGACCATCTAAAGAAAGTTTCATGTGCTGGGCGCCAAATAGTTTTTCATATAATTTTTTCTTTTTTCTCGAAAAATTTTGCCAATCTGGAAGCTCGAAAACTCTTTCATAGCAATGTAAATCTGGTGGCGTTTCTTCTACCTCAATAGGAAGCGGAACGGCATGACCAGGGTGGAAGGCCATGCCAAAACTTTTGACCCAATCGTAGGTATAAAAATTATCTGGTAAGCGTCCATCATCATAGTCTTTAAAAAAGTAGTAATTTCTAAATTTGTCGGGGATAAAATCTGTAGTTAAAATTACCATATCCCTTTTTCTTTTATGGTAAGCGGATAACTTCATTAGGTCAAGATTAAAAGGGATAACGGTATAATTCATAAAATCTATATCATAGAACCCATAAATCATTCAGCCGCCTCCCTTTCTCTCTTAACTCTAATTTCACCATTATCTTCAATTTTTGTAATTAACTCTACTAAGTGCCAGTCATTACTTTTATATTTTTTTCCGATAAACATTCCTTCTTGTTTGATGCCACTTATAATAATTTTGTTCCCTCTGGTGAACCAACTCTTTTCGATTACATGCTTTTTCCCGTCCGCGCCACGCCGAGAGATTTGACGGTCATAATGTGTAAAGGCTGCTCCAAATAATTTAACTGACACAACGCCATCTTTTGTTAATAAAGTGATTGTTTTTCTTGTTTTATCTTTGTCTAATACTGTCCCAGCAATTCGATATATTCTATATAATGGCACTAATTGACCAGTTTGTTTAGATTTAAACCTATATGCCACTTCCGGCTCATCTGGGAGCTTATAAAAATCTGCTAAACCATAAGCGCTATTTTTTAAATGCACTAATTCATGCTCATGGATATAACAAGATATAGAGTCCATTTCCCATTTACTTATATTGCCATCACAATATTTGTCCCATAAGTCTTGTCTTAATTTGTTATTAATTGAGTTTAACAGTCCTTCTTTATTTCTTTGAATGAATGGACGAATTATATCCATTTGTTTTTTATATATTTTATCCCAATCGGTTTGTTTAATTTCAAATATATAGCTATTTGATAATTTCAATAAATCCATATCAAAATGTTGCTCATAAAAGGTTAACGCAATTTGGTTTATCCCATAATTATTACCAATTTTCATTTTCTTTAGATACTTATTGAAATTATATGTTTTACATTGCAAATCGTACTCTTTTGGAATTAAATTAAAATCAATCAACATCTTCATGTTTTGAAGTGTGACTCTTTTTTTCTTATCTGTAATTAAATCTATATAATGATTCATCGCATCAAATCTATCCTTATAGAATGAATCAAATGCTCCTGATTTAATTAAATTAATCATTTGTGGTTTATTAATTCTTATTTTATTGATAAAATCGTCAATTCCATTATATGGACGATTATTCATTATATCTTTAATTAAATCTTTTCCTACTCTAGTAATTCCACTTAATCCATGAAGGATTAGATTATTACTTGCATCTGGCGAAAAAGTATATTCAGATTTATTGATGTCTGGCGCGGTTACATTGATATGCGCTGCCATCATTTTTCCAATGGCTGTTGCAACTTTTCCATAATTGGTTGCTTTTGTTTTCTTTTTTAGTGTTTCAGCTTCTTCAGTCTCATCTTCTTCAGTTTCTATGTCTGTGTCATCATTATCATCTAAACTATCCTCCATTCCGCCACTATCAGATATAAGGCAGGCACAATCCCAATATATCTCTGGAAAATTAGTTGCTAAATATAATACTTGGATTCCTACATATGAATATGCTAATGCATGGGGTTCAGCGAATGAATATGACATCTGCGGCGCCATGCATGTGTCCCATACATAATTTGCTAATTTTTCGCTTCCACAACCATCAATAAATCGTTGTTTTAATCCGGGAACTTTATTAATTTGTTTTTTTGCCACTATTTTTCGCGCGCCATTGGCATCTTTTAATGAAAAATTAGCAACGCCCATACAAATTAACATTAATTTTTCCTGTGTCATTGGACAGCCGCTTGATGGAAGATAATATGGTTCAATTAATTTAATTTCGTCCTCTGTTAGCCCACGCTGATGAACTTCGTCATACCAATATTTAATATTACTTCTCAATCTAATATATCTATCAATAGGGCGTTCCTGTCCTCTCTCACCGACAAGTCTTGTTAATGCATTTGCCATCATCATTTCAACTGGATTGCGAGGCTTAATAGACGTCGCAGCCTGTAAACCTACTTCTGTTGAAAATTGAAATACATCAATAATATGACCATCTCCTAATGCATCCCATATTCTTGTATCGTTTATATCAAGTTTAGATGGATGAAGATACTTGTCATATACCTGTCGCAATGTTGCATCTTTAGGTAAAAGTTCATCTTTTTGTAATAAGTCAATTGTAGAAATTAGTTTATCACATATCTCTGTTACAAGGAAATCAAACTTAACATCACCGCATTGCTCACATTGATGAAGCGCATATTGTGTTGTTAATTCACCGCCTGGACTGCGCATTAGCGCGCCAGTATCACAACATGATTTATTATATATAATTACTCCAGATGCGTGTTGACTTCGAGTCGATATAAGACCTTCAATACCAAACATAATATCTAATAATCCAGGATATTTTGATACTTCTTCAATAAAAGTTTTATTTGGCTTTCTTCCTTTTTCTTCATTTCCGTAGACCATATCTTTTAACGGCCAAGTGAAACCTCTTTCTGATGGTATCATGCTCGCCATATATTGTGCTATATCATTATCGATTCCATTTGGATAATCATTTGAACGATAGCCACGACACGCTGTCAAGACAGCAGAGCGCGGGCCAACCGTTGTGAATGTTGCAACTTGCAGTAGGTTGGTTTCTCCAACTCTCTCTCTTATTTTTTTAAAAATAAGAGGGCGTTTCGATGGCGAGAGGTCAATATCAATATCCGGTAATTCAACTCTCTCTTTATTTAGGAATCTAAAAGCTGGAAGATTATATTCAATTGGGTCTAATTGGGTTATTCCAAGAAGATAGTTTGATAAATAACAAACCGAACTTCCACGACCTGGCCCCACAATTGAACCACAATCCCAGAATAAGTCAATATAACTTTGAAACGTATTAAAATAAGAAAACAAGTCATCTCCTAAATTATTACCAACTGTATTGATAATATCTGCTTCTTCTTCTAGACGTTTGATATATATTACATCATCTTTTTTGTTTATTTTAATTAATCCTTCTAAGCATTGATTAACCCAATATCTTTCATTATCTGTCCCCTCAGAACGCAAAAAATATAATGTTGGATATTCATTTAATGATTCATCTTTTACTGGCACGTAATATTTAATTTTGGTTTCTGGAATAATTGGCGAATGGTCGAGTTCATAATGCTCGATTTTATTCATTATTTCAATTGAATTATGACATATTTCATCGAACTCTTCTTTTGTAAATACACCTGCACAGTTTTCAAATGCTTCTTCATCATTCATAAGATAAGCATATGAATAGAATTCATCGACCTCGCGCTCACCTTCTTTAGAATTAAGAAATGCTTTATGAATCAGCCTATCTTTTTTAGTTAAATAATGCGAATCGCCACCAAATACTAATTTAATATTTAAACCTCTGGCAATTTCTTTTATTCTTTTATTATATTTAATTTGGTCTTTTGACGCACTCGGCGCAACCTCAAGATGAAAGTCATCACCAAATAGGTCTTTACAGAAATTACAAAAGTTAACTATCTCAAGTTTTTTATTATAAATTATTTGCTCATCTTTTACTTTTGCTTTCTCTAAATCAATTAATTCTAATGTTAGATGTGCAACTTCAGACCCTAAACATGCGCTATCTGCTATTAGTGTGTTTGGATATTTATGGACAATTGCACGAAGCTCATCTTTTGTTGTTGGCACTCTTTCCATGCCTCTATATCTGAAAGAATTGTACCATGCTGTTGAGGATAATTCTCTAAGTGCGCGATGACCTTCTTTATTTTTTGCGATGAGTATAAAATGCCAGAACTTTGTTGCATCTTTTCTGTTATCAACCAGGTAAATCTCATTGCCGAGCGCGCAGACAAAATCTGGCGGAATAACTCCGTCTTTTTTTAATTTCTTTTCTGCATTTAACCAATCAACATGACCGCTTAGAGATTCATGGTCTGTTAATGTAATACCCGCTAAGCCTAACTCCGCGGCCTTGCGCATTAAATCTTCGGGCTTATTAATACAATCCACAAGCCTTATATTGCTATACATTGAATGTGCATGTGTTTCAAATCGCATTAATTACTCCTTTAATTCTACTTTATCTTATATTATAATCATATCAGAATTCTGCTAATTTGTCAATTTGTATTTCCAATAATAACCATAAGCCATATTACCATCTCTCGCAGCTTTAGCAAAGGCTGTATGCGCTTTATTAAAAGCCCTGCCAGCAGCAGAGGCTGATTCATATTCTGCTATAATGTTGCCATTTACATCTATTTGTTGAATTGCTTTTTTATTAATTCCTTTTTTATTTTTAGTCTTTAATAAGGAGACTATTTCTTCTATATTATCATCATTCCTATATTGCCAAATATAACCATATGCTGTTAATGAAATTTTTCCAGCGCAAGATTTTTGAATTTGGCTAGCGGACGTTTTATTCATTGCTCGTGCAGCAGCTGAAGCAGATTCATATTCATTAACATATTCTCCATTCATCGTGTATTGAATAACTGGTTTACGAGTATGTTTTCCTGCATTTTGGTTGCGTCTTTCTAATGTTTGTTCCTCTGTTATTCCATTGTTCCTTAATGAATAACGTACCGTTTTATCGCAGACGTGTAATCTTTTACTAATTTGCACTAAAGTTAAACCGTCATTCCAACAATTCAAAATCTCTTGCTCCATAATAGGAGCAATACCTTCTTGAGACAAAACTAAATTATATCCTTTGTGATTCTTAAAACCGACCCAAGACCTATATTTCGTAATGTATTCTGTTTCAATTTTAAATCTGTCTTTATCATCGCATTCTGCAATTTGTTTAACTGAAAAATTCTCTATTCCGTGTGCGCGCATTGCGTTATATAAATATTCAGTATATTGCATGTCTTTCGCACGAGACAAGTGTTGCTTCCATCTTACCTGAACTGTACGAGTTGTTTCTCCAATATAAACCCACCCGTTTGTTGCGTCTGTTATTTTATATATGCTAGCCATAATTTTTTTTCCCTGTCTTCTCTCTAATTATAAGTAGAAAATAATTATATAAAGTGTCCCAAATTGAAAGGACATATTAAATTTCACCTTTCTTACTTATATTATATAAAAAAATTATATAGCTTTCAAGTTATAAGAAAAGAAGTGTCTAAAGACACCTCTTACTTATTATAAGGAACCCATTGCTTTACACTATCAAAATCATGTTCTAAAAAACGATAGCCATGGCTGTCTCTCACCAACTGGTCTACCCAAATATCGGTTCCATCACTAATTAAAATATCAACATTAAGAGGCGGTAACTCCTCCGTTAATTCAAATTTTCTTTGAATTTCGTTCCATTTAACTTCTAATTTGTTCCAACCCATTAGCTTAAACTATCCTTATCTATTTCTTCTCCAAAAGCGCTCATTAATTGAGTGTAAGCCGTCAATTCCGCATCAGTCAAATTAAAAATTGCTTGATACTCTTCATTGTTTATTACGCTTAAATCATGTCCAATTCTCGCAAGTAGAGCAAATATTTGACTAATATCCATTCCTATTTTTGTAAGTAGAATTGTAGTTGTGTTATTATTTTCCATTAATCCCTCCAGCAATTAACTAAAACTCTGGAATAATTATGCCGCCTTAACTCGCGCATTATTAATTTTCTTTCCTTTTCATAAATTTTGAACGAGATTGTTTCATTTCTTCAGTATCGTTGCTTCCATCTCCACAGTAATACTTACAATAAGTTTTAACGTTAAACACTGAACACCATCCGTCTAATCCTTCACTACTCCAATAAATACATTCATAACATCTTGTAATGAACTCTTCATCTAGTTCAGGCGCGGATAGGACAAGTTTAAGAATTTTATCTCTTGTTTCGCTTGGCTCTATGCTTTTTTCAATCTTATTAAAAAGTCTATTTCTATCTATTCCTTCCATATTACACCCCTCACTTTCTTTTAATTTTAACTATAGTATACTAAAAATTATTTGATTTTCCAAATTTTCGTAACTTTACCATTCCAATTATCTATATAATTTAAATCTCCCATTCGGCGCGCAGCCGAAGATAAAGCCTCTGTGCATACAATAGCTTCAATAATATGACCATCTTTACCAGAATAGTTATTGTTGTTTTTAGTGTCTACAGTTCTTTTAGAATCTCCCACAATACATTTTAAGATTTGTGTTGTTCCATCTTTTTTAGTCAGCTCAAAATCAATTTTTTCTCCGACATTTCCTATGGAAGTACCAACAGCCACAACATGGCGATTTCTAACGGTCATTGACCCATCATTCCCTACGCTGGCGCGCCGAGTAATTTTA
>Ga0256404_1009165_pt1 | contig 14356 bp, 7 predicted proteins | sample RumenRJG_01DNA_FD_185990 | JGI IMG/M metagenome (GOLD analysis project Ga0256404, IMG submission 185990) | Bovine rumen microbial communities from Lethbridge, Alberta, Canada - RJG_01 | ecosystem: Host-associated > Mammals > Digestive system > Stomach > Rumen | place: Canada: Alberta | collected...
CGTCCATCTGAGCAGCACCTGTGATCATGTTCTTTACATAGTCAGCGTGGCCCGGGCAGTCAACGTGAGCGTAGTGACGGTTCTTTGTCTCATACTCAACGTGAGCTGTGTTGATTGTAATACCTCTTTCTCTCTCCTCAGGAGCAGAGTCGATATTAGCATAGTCCTTCTTCTCAGCAAGACCCTCCAGAGCAAGAGTCTTTGTGATAGCAGCGGTAAGAGTGGTCTTACCGTGGTCAACGTGACCAATGGTACCAATGTTTACGTGTGGTTTGGTTCTTTCAAAATGTGCCTTTGCCATAGGATTTTCCTCCTTAAATTTCATTTTTTCCGATTTAACGATACCGTAGTATAATTACATCGGTATAATTATATCAAATTTTTTCTCGTTTTGCAATAGCTAAACGGATTTTTTTTAAAAAAGTTAGTCGTTGTTCTTGTTTCTCGAAGCCATAATCTTTTCAGATATGTTCTTAGGAACCTGGATATAGCTGTGAGGCTCCATTACATACTGACCTCTTCCCTGTGTCTTGGAACGCAGGTCATTTGAGTAACCGAACATTTCTGACAGCGGAACAAGGCAATCTACCTGAGCTGCACCTGTTCTCTGCTCCTGACCGAGGATCTGTCCACGGCGTGAGTTAAGGTCGCCGATAACTGTTCCAAGGTAATCATCCGGAGCGATTACAGAAACCTTCATGATAGGCTCAAGAATAATAGGCTTAGCCTTTCTCATAGCCTCCTTGAATGCCATAGATCCTGCGATCTTAAATGCCATTTCAGAGGAGTCTACCTCGTGATAAGATCCATCGTAAAGCTCGACCTTAACGTCGACTACCTGATATCCTGCAAGAACGCCGCTTTCCATTGCGCCCTTGATACCTGCGTCAACAGCAGGGATATATTCCTTAGGAATAGCACCGCCCACAACGTGGTTGATGAACTCGTATCCTGCGCCTGACTCATTAGGCTCAACGTTGATCTTAACGTGACCGTACTGACCCTTACCACCCGACTGCTTAGCATACTTGTAGTCCACAGTAGCAGGAGCGGTGATAGTTTCCTTGTAAGAAACCTGAGGTGTACCTACGTTTGCCTCTACCTTGAACTCACGCAGAAGTCTGTCCACGATGATCTCAAGGTGAAGCTCACCCATACCGGCGATAATAGTTTGACCTGTTTCCTCAGAAGTCCAGGTTCTGAAGGTCGGGTCTTCCTCAGCCAGCTTAGAAAGGGCAATACCCATCTTCTCCTGACCTGCTTTTGTCTTAGGCTCGATAGCCAGCTGGATAACAGGCTCAGGGAATTCCATTGATTCAAGGATTATAGGATGCTTTTCGTCGCACAGAGTATCACCTGTGGTGGTATTTTTCAGACCAACGGCTGCGCCGATATCGCCTGCGAATATCTCCTCGATATCCTTTCTGTGGTTGGAATGCATCTGAAGGATCCTACCGATCCTCTCGTTTTTATCCTTTGTTGAGTTATAAACTGTCGAACCTGCTGTAAGAATGCCCGAATAAACTCTGAAGAAGCACAGCTTACCAACAAACGGGTCTGTTGCGATCTTGAAAGCAAGAGCTGCAAAAGGCTCATCGTCGGAAGAAGGTCTCTCGTCCTCCTCGCCTGTATCGGGGTTTACGCCCTTGATGTGTGGAACATCAAGCGGTGACGGCATATAATCTACGATCGCATCCAGAAGCTTCTGAACGCCCTTGTTCTTGTATGAAGTACCGCAGCATACAGGTACCATTGTATTATCAATGGTTGACTTTCTGATGGTCCTTTTGATCTCCTCTTCGGTGAGCTCCTGACCGTCAAAATACTTCTCCATAAGCTCGTCGTCCATTTCAGCAACGTGCTCGAGAAGCTCGCTTCTGTACTGCTCAGCTTTTTCCTTCATATCCTCGGGGATATCCTCGACCTGGATATCTGTGCCGATATCGTTTGTATAGATATAAGCCTTCATCTCGATAAGGTCGATAATTCCCTTAAATTCGTCCTCAGCGCCGATAGGCAGCTGAATAGGAACTGCATTGCACTGCAGTCTGTCGTGAAGCATATGAAGAACGTTATAGAAGTCAGCTCCCATAATGTCCATCTTGTTCACGTATACCATTCTTGGTACCTTATAGTTATCAGCCTGACGCCATACGGTCTCAGTCTGCGGCTCAACGCCTCCCTTTGCACAAAGAACAGTTACAGATCCGTCCAGAACTCTCAGTGATCTCTGAACTTCAACAGTAAAGTCAACGTGTCCCGGGGTGTCAATGATGTTAAGTCTATGGTTCTTCCAATAGCAGGTCGTTGCAGCAGAGGTGATGGTTATACCTCTTTCCTGCTCCTGTGCCATCCAGTCCATAGTGGCTGTACCATCATGAGTTTCTCCGATCTTATGGTTTATTCCGGTATAAAAAAGGATACGCTCGGTAGTAGTGGTCTTGCCGGCATCGATATGAGCCATGATACCAATATTTCTGGTGTCCTGTAAAGAACAATCTCTTTGCATAATTTCCTCCTGTTTAAAATACCGAAATTACCATCTGTAATGTGCAAAAGCCTTGTTAGCTTCAGCCATTCTGTGTGTTTCGTCACGCTTCTTGCAGGATCCGCCGGTTCCGTTAAGTGCGTCCATGATCTCTGCAGCGAGTCTTTCCTTCATTGTGTCCTCGTTTCTTTCACGAGAATACTTTGTTATCCATCTCAGTCCCAGTGTCTGACGTCTGTCAGGACGAACCTCCATTGGAACCTGATATGTGGCACCGCCCACACGGCGAGCCTTTACCTCGAGCTCAGGCATGATGTTGTTCATTGCCTCCTCGAATACCTCAAGAGCAGGTCTGCCTGTCTTCTCCTCTACGATCTGGAATGCACCGTAAACGATCTTCTGGGCAACACCCTTTTTGCCGTCGAGCATAATGTTGTTTACAAGACGTGTTACCAGCTTTGAATTGTAAACCGGATCAAGAAGCACGTCTCTTTTTGTAACTCTACCTCTTCTTGGCACTTTGATTCCCTCCTTCACAAATAAATGAATTCACAGGTACTCGCTCCGCAGCCATACACTATTATATATAATAAGCATATTCTGCAGCCCCGTCAGCCCAATGTAGAGTCATCTATATAAATCACTCCACACTAACTGTGGTCTTCGCATTTTGCGACAATGAGTATATTCCTTTAATCTTTCCGAGCTTCAGAGATCTTTATTATCCCTTGGCTGCTCCTGCCTTTGGCCTCTTTGCACCGTACTTGGATCTTGCCTGCATTCTCTTTGCAACGCCCTGTGTATCAAGTGTACCACGGATAATGTGATATCTTACACCAGGAAGATCCTTAACACGTCCGCCTCTGATAAGAACAACGCTGTGCTCCTGCAGATTATGACCGATGCCCGGAATATAAGCTGTTACTTCGTTTCCGTTTGTGAGCTTTACCCTGGCAACCTTTCTCATAGCGGAGTTAGGCTTTTTAGGTGTAGCTGTTCTTACGACTGTGCAAACTCCACGCTTCTGTGGGCATGACTGGTCGATAACTACCTTCTTCTTGGAGTTAAATCCCTTCTGAAGAGCAGGCGCTGTGGACTTGTCCACCAGAACATCTCTTCCCTTTCTTACTAACTGGTTAAAGGTTGGCATATTTTCTCTCCTTTCGTAAAATGATAGCTCTGCCAAAAGGGCGCACTTGCCCTATGTCGGCACGCTCTAATATTATACACTTGTTTGCGCCTCTTGTCAAGGGCTTTTTGTCAAAATAATAACCAAAGTCCTTTTATCTTACTATTGCTTTCATTGTGCATTTATATACATTTTTACAAAAAAAAGAGCGGCACCGCTGCCGCTCTTTCAAATTCAAATACTATCTATCAGAAGCTGCCGCCCTCTGCACCGGTCTGTGCAACAGGGTGAGCGTCCACCTTAGCGATCTGGGTATTGTTATAGATATCCATACCCGTACCGGCAGGTATAAGCTTACCGATGATAACGTTTTCTTTAAGACCCATAAGCTTATCGGTCTTTCCTCTGATGGCTGCATCTGTAAGAGCCTTTGTGGTCTCCTGGAAGGATGCTGCGGAAAGGAATGAGTCAGAGTAAGAAGAAGCCTTTGTGATACCCTGAAGAACAGGCAGTGTAGTAATGAGTTTTGCGTCCTCGTCACCTGCATCTATCTTCTGCTGTATCTCCTCATTCATTCTCATGATCTCGCTTCTCTCCACCAGAGTGCCCGGAAGCAGATAACTTGAACCCGGATCGTCCACCTTGACTTTCTTCATCATCTGGCGAACGATGACCTCGATATGCTTATCGTTGATATCAACACCCTGCAGGCGGTAAACCTTCTGCACTTCGGTGATGATATAGTTCTGAACAGCTTTCGAGCCGTTTACTGCAAGGATATCCGCAGGGTTGATAGAGCCCTCTGTAAGGGAATCTCCCGCCTTAACAACGTCGCCGTCATGAACTTTGATCTTATATCCGTACGGGATAGCATAAGCTTCCTCGTCGGGGTTTTCCACATCTTCGCTGGTAACGATGATATGCTTTTGTTTTTTCATCTCCTCGATCCTTACCACACCGTCAAGTCTGGTAATGATCGCTGCGCCCTTAGGCTTACGGCTCTCAAACAGCTCCTCAACTCTCGGCAGACCCTGTGTAATATCCTCTGCTGATGCGATACCGCCCGTATGGAAGGTTCTCATGGTCAGCTGAGTACCCGGCTCACCGATAGACTGTGCAGAGATTACGCCGACAGCCTCGCCCACCTGAACAACGTTGCCTGTTGCAAGGTTAGCGCCATAGCACTTAGCGCATACTCCGTGCTTAGCGTGGCACTGGAGCACCGATCTGATCTGGATAGACTTTTTGCCGTCCTTTTCAAGGGCTGCAACTATCCTTTCTGCATCATGCTCGTTGATAAGCTTTGTCTTTGAGCAGATCATTTCTCCTGTCTGGCTGTCCTTATAATCCTCAACAAGGAATCTGCCCACAAGTCTTTCTGTAAGAGGCTCGATCATTTCGTTACCGTTTTTGATATCGAATATCTCTATACCTACGTCACTTCCGCAGTCGTCCTCATGGATAATAACATCCTGAGAAACGTCAACAAGACGTCTTGTAAGGTAACCCGAGTCAGCTGTACGCAGAGCTGTATCTGCCAGACCTTTACGGGCACCACGAGAGGAGATAAAGTATTCCAGGATATTAAGTCCTTCACGGTAGTTTGCTCTGATAGGCATTTCGATGGTGGAACCTGATGTATTGGCAATAAGTCCACGCATACCTGCAAGCTGTCTGATCTGGTTGATGGAACCACGGGCTCCCGAATCAGCCATCATGTTGATGGGGTTATAAGGGTCAAGGTTTGCCTGAAGTGCGGCAGTTACCTCATCGGTAGCATTATTCCAGATCTCGATAAACTTTTTGGATTTTTCTTCTCTTGAGATATAACCTCTCTTATACTGCTTGTCGATCTTATCAACGAGCGCATCTGCCTTTGCAAGGATATCCTTCTTTGCAGGCGGGATCTCCGCATCGCACACAGCCACGGTGATAGCTGCCTTTGTGGAGTACTTATAGCCCAGAGCCTTTATCTTATCAAGCACCTCGCTGGTTGCGGTGGTACCGTGCTTATGGATACACTTATCGATAAGGTCTTTAAGCTGTTTCTTCTTTACAAGGAAATCTATTTCCAGGTCAAACTGCTTATCCGAGTTTGTTCTGTCAACATAGCCCAGATCCTGCGGGATCACCTCGTTGAAAATAAGTCTTCCCACAGTTGCATCGATTATCTTTGATACCTGCTTATCGCCTATCTGCTTTGAAATTCTTACCTTTATCTTTGACTGAAGCGAAACTATCTTCTGGTCATAAGCCATAAGAGCCTCGTTCACATCTCTGAACACCTTGCCCTCGCCCGGCTCGCCGTCCTTTGCCAGTGTGAGGTAATAGGAACCAAGCAGCATATCCTGTGAAGGAACAGCCACAGGGCTTCCGTCTGAAGGTTTGAGCAGGTTATTTGCAGCAAGCATAAGGAATCTTGCCTCAGCCTGAGCCTCCACAGATATAGGAAGGTGGACCGCCATCTGGTCACCGTCAAAGTCTGCATTGAAGGCTGTACATACCAGCGGATGGAGCTTGATAGCTCTTCCCTCTACAAGCACAGGTTCAAACGCCTGGATACCAAGTCTGTGGAGCGTAGGCGCACGGTTGAGCATTACAGGGTGTCCCTTGATAACGTTCTCAAGAGCGTCCCAGACCTCCGGCTTTGCTCTCTCCACCATTTTCCTTGCGCTCTTTATATTGATAGTAGGATTAGTGTCCACCAGTCTTTTCATAACGAATGGCTTGAAAAGCTCCAGAGCCATTTCCTTAGGCAGACCGCACTGATACATTTTAAGCTCAGGACCTACAACGATAACCGAACGTCCTGAATAGTCAACACGCTTACCCAAAAGGTTCTGACGGAAACGTCCCTGCTTACCTTTAAGCATATCCGAAAGAGACTTGAAGGCTCTGTTATTAGGTCCGGTAACAGGCCTGCCGTGTCTGCCGTTGTCGATGAGTGCATCAACAGCTTCCTGGAGCATTCTCTTTTCGTTTCTTACGATAATATCCGGAGCTTCCAGCTCAAGCATTCTCTTCAAACGGTTATTTCTGTTGATAACACGTCTGTAAAGGTCGTTAAGGTCACTGGTAGCGTATCTTCCGCCGTCCAGCATTACCATAGGTCTCAGATCCGGCGGGATAACAGGGACCACGTCAAGTATCATCCACTCAGGACGGTTGCCGGACATTCTGAACGCCTCGACGATCTCCAGTCTTTTGAGCAGCTTGATCCTTTTCTGTCCGGAGGAAAGATCCTTCAGTTCTTCTTTAAGCTCATCTGCAAGCTTATCAAGGTCGATCTCGCACAGCAGCTCCTTGATAGCCTCTGCGCCCATTCCGGCCTTGAACTGGTCCTCGTCGTACTTTTCCAGCATCTCGTTATAATCCTTTTCGGTGAGGAGCTGACCCTTTACAAGCTCTGTGTCACCCGGATCAATAACGATATACTTTGTAAAATAAAGCACCTCTTCAAGTCTTTTCTGTGAGATCTCCAGCATCTGTCCGATCCTTGAAGGAGTACCCTTGAAGTACCAGATATGTGAAACAGGAGCAGCAAGCTCGATATGACCCATTCTCTCACGTCTTACTTTAGCTCTTGTTACCTCAACGCCGCAGCGCTCGCAGACCTTGCCTTTAAAGCGGATCTTCTTATACTTTCCGCAGTGACATTCCCAGTCCTTTGTCGGTCCGAAGATCTTTTCGCAGAAAAGTCCGTCCTTTTCAGGCTTCTGTGTACGATAGTTTATAGTTTCAGGTCTTTCAACAACGCCATAAGACCACTCACGGATCCTATCGGGCGATGCAAGACCGATCTTTATTGATTCAAATACATTAAAATCCAACAGCTGTACCCTCTTCCTGTATAATTTGGTTTACCTTTGGCTGATGTGTTCCCACGGGCTGGATCTGCCCATGGGGGCACTCTTTTCACGTGTTATTCCTCGTCGCCGAAGTCCTCTTCATCGTCGTCGAAATCATCCTCGTAATCGTCGTCGCCAAGCTCGGACAATCCATCTTCGTCCTCGGCTGCAAAGCCGTCTGCAAAGTCGTCAGCGTCTGTGGAATAATCTATCTCGTCATCTATTTCAGGTGTTGGGATAAGGTCATCGTCATCATCAAACTTCTGTTTCAGGTCGATCTCCTCGTTGTTGATGTTGAGCACCTTGATGTCAAGGCAAAGTGACTGAAGCTCCTTGATAAGCACCTTGAAAGCTTCCGGAACGCCCGGCTTAGGTACGTTCTGTCCCTTTACGATAGCCTCATATGTCTTTACACGTCCGTTAAGGTCGTCGGACTTGACTGTAAGGATCTCCTGGAGCGTATATGCAGCACCGTAAGCCTCCAGTGCCCATACCTCCATTTCACCGAATCTCTGTCCGCCGAACTGTGCCTTACCGCCAAGAGGCTGCTGTGTTACCAGTGAGTAAGGACCTACTGAACGTGCGTGGATCTTATCGTCAACAAGGTGGTGGAGCTTGAGGTAGTACATATAGCCCACTGTTACTCTGTTATCAAACTTTTCTCCGGTTCTTCCGTCATAAACGGTGAACTTGCCGTCCTGAGCCATGCTCAGTGCATTGGTGTTGATGAGATCCTCCATTTTATGAACGGTGAACTCATCATCTTTATGCTCAAGATAATTCTTCTGTGCCATCTCAAAGCACTCACGAATATCCGCCTCGTGTGCGCCGTCAAATACAGGGGTCATTATCTTCCAGCCAAGCGCCTTTGCAGCCATACCCAGATGTACCTCAAGCACCTGACCGATGTTCATACGTGAAGGAACGCCCAGAGGGTTAAGGCAGATATCAAGCGGAGTTCCGTCCTCCAGGAACGGCATATCCTCCTGGGGCAGTATCCTTGAAACGACACCCTTGTTACCGTGTCTACCTGCCATCTTATCGCCCACAGAGATCTTTCTCTTTTGTGCGATATAGCATCTTACCAGCTTGTTTACTCCCGGTGAAAGCTCTTCACAATTTTCTCTTGTGAACACCTTGACATCTATTATGATGCCTGCCTCTCCGTGAGGAACTTTAAGAGAGTTATCTCTGACCTCTCTTGCCTTCTCTCCGAAGATCGCACGAAGCAGTCTTTCCTCTGCGGTCAGCTCAGTCTCGCCCTTAGGTGTTACCTTACCTACCAGGATATCTCCCGAGCGTACCTCTGCACCGATCCTTATGATACCGTTATCGTCCAGATCCTTCAGAGCATCCTCGCCCACATTGGGGATATCTCTTGTGATCTCCTCAGGTCCGAGCTTTGTATCTCTTGCCTCTGTTTCCAGATCTTCGATATGGATAGAGGTGTATTTGTCCTGCTTAACAAGGTTCTCGTTGAGCAAAACGGCGTCCTCGTAGTTATAGCCTTCCCATGTCATAAAGCCGATAAGTGCGTTCTTACCCAGCGAAAGCTCTCCGTTTGAGGTAGCCGGACCGTCACCGATGACCTGCCCCTTCTTGATCTTTTCGCCCTTATCGACGATAGGTCTTTGGTTTGTGCAGGTACCTGCATTTGATCTTTTGAACTTGGTCATCTCGTAGGTATGCATCTCGCCGTTCTTTTCACGCACAACGATCTTGTCTGCGTCAACGCTTTCGACAACGCCGTCAGCGTCTGCGACAACAGCCACTCCCGAGTCAACGCAAGCCTTATATTCCATACCCGTACCGACTATCGGGTTTTCTGTTTTTATAAGCGGAACTGCCTGACGCTGCATGTTTGAACCCATGAGGGCACGGTTAGCGTCATCGTTTTCAAGGAACGGGATACAAGCGGTAGCCACGGACACTACCATTTTAGGAGAAACGTCCATGAAGTCGATCTTTTCTCTTTCGATCTCAAGGATCTGATCTCTGTATCTTCCGTTTACCTTAGCTCTTGCAAACTTATGATCCTCAGTAAGAGGCTCGTTTGCCTGAGCGACCATATAGTTGTCCTCCACATCGGCAGTCATATAAACTACCTCGTCGGTAATAACACCTGTCTCCTTATCCACTTTTCTGTAAGGAGCCTCGATAAATCCGTACTCATTGATCCTTGCAAAGGAAGCAAGATAGGAGATAAGTCCGATGTTAGGTCCTTCAGGAGTCTCGATAGGACACATTCTTCCGTAATGTGTATAGTGAACGTCACGAACCTCAAATCCGGCTCTGTCTCTTGAAAGACCGCCGGGACCCAATGCAGAGAGTCTTCTCTTATGTGTCAGCTCTGCAAGAGGGTTATTCTGATCCATGAACTGTGACAGAGGCGAAGATCCGAAAAACTCTCTGATAGCGGCTGTGATAGGTCTTATATTTATAAGCGCCGCAGGAGTTGCGACCTCTGTATCCTGAGACTGGATATTCATTCTTTCGTGAACGACTCTTTCCATTCTGGTAAAGCCGATCCTGAACTGGTTTTGGAGCAGCTCGCCAACGGATCTTATTCTTCTGTTGCCAAGATGGTCGATATCGTCAACAGTTCCTACGCCGTCACAAAGGTTGAGGAAATAAGAAACTGTTGCGATTATGTCGTCAACGGTGATATGTTTCGGAACAAGCTCGTCGACTCTGGACTTTACAGCCTCCATAAGCTCTTCCTCGCTGTCGCACTCATCAAGGATCTGTCTGAGCACAGGGAAGGATACCTTTTCGTTAACTCCAAGGCTCTTGGCATCGAAGTTTACAAAGTCTGCTATATCTACCATGTTGCTGCCGATTATCTTGACCTCGTGCTCCTCAAGTCTGATCTCGGTCTCTCCTGTGGCAGAGGTAACAAACTCCTTTACCTCTACTCTGACAAAGACCTCACGCACGCCTGCAGCCTCTATTTTTGTAGCCTGATCGAAATCCACAAGCTCTCCTGCCTCGGCAAGTATCTCGCCTGTGAGAGGATCGATTACCGGCTGGGACAGCCTGTGTCCGGCAAGTCTTGAAGCTATGCCCAGCTTCTTGTTGTACTTATAGCGTCCGAATCTTGAAAGATCGTATCTTTTAGCGTCAAAAAACAGATTGTTAAGGTGATTCTCGGCAGACTCCACCGTGGGAGGCTCGCCCGGACGAAGCTTTTTGTAAACCTCAAGCAGCGCTTCCTCTCTGTTAGCGGTCTGATCCTTCTGAAGGATAGTCTGCTCGATACGCTCGTCTTTTCCGTACTCGGCCTCGATCTCCTCGTTGGTCCCTGTTTCTCCGATAGCACGCAAAAACGTTGTAAGAGGGATCTTTCTGTTCTTATCTATTCTTACATAGACAACGTCGTTGGAATCCATTTCGTATTCAAGCCACGCACCACGGTTAGGGATAACGGTGGTCTTGAAAAGATCCTTACCGGTCTTGTCTTTGTCAAAGGCATAATAAACACCGGGCGAACGAACCAGCTGTGAAACGATAACACGCTCTGCACCGTTGATAACAAAAGTACCGCTGTCGGTCATTTTCGGGAAATCGCCCATAAACACCTCAGACTCTTTTATCTCACCTGTTTCGGTGTTGTTGAGTCTTGCAGTGACCCTCAGCGGCACAGAATACGTAGCGTCCCTCGCTTTGCACTCTGCAATGGAATACTTCGGCTGGTCATCAAAACGGTATCCCACAAAGTTCAGCTCCAGATTACCGTTATAATCGGTAATTGTGGAAGCTTCGCTGAATACCTCCTTCAGACCCTCCTCAATAAACCATTTGTAAGAGTTTTTCTGTACCTCGATAAGATTGGGCATCTCCAGGACCTCATTGATCTTAGCGAAGCTCTTTCTCGTGTTCTTACCGAGTTTTACGTCCTTGACATTCACCATAGGCTCTATCACTCCTTAAATTATTTACCATTTCGTTCTGCAGCTTCCCGGACAAGATGAACGTTTTGTGAATTTTTGTTTAAAAATTTCTCTCAAACTGATCCGATCCCACCTGAGAGGCACCTTAAAATCTCTGAAAAACCAAAAGAAAAGGTACAAAACTCCATTATGATACAGTATACAATTATATAATACTGAAATCAGGATGTCAAGAGTTTTGCACCTGCAAAATATTCAATTAGGGCAAAATCAGCGTTTTGCACATTTTTGGTATAATTTCGGCTGAAATTTTCTATTATTACCATTCATGCGATATTCCGTAACTTTTTTATTAACGCAGTGTGAAATATGGGAATTTCTGTATGTTTTTTTCCTTTCCCAACACTTTCAGTCAAGGGTGCTATGCACAAAAGGCTGTATAGTTTGATTTTTCATAAAAAGGCGGCAGCTATTGAAAAGCCGTGGTTTATCTGTTATACTCTTTTAAAAGTCGATGCTGAAAAAGGAGGGCGAAAGAATGAAAATACGGACGTTGCTGACAGCTGCTGCACTGCTGCTGTGCGGCTGCGGTGAAAGCTCACAGGGGCAAGATTCCGGTCCGACAAGCAGCGAACCGCAAGCCGTAACATCTAAGCAGACCGCAGAGAACGGAAAGTGCGGCAAAGGGCTTTCTTGGTCGCTTGACGAAAAGGGAAAGCTGATAATAAGCGGTGATGGTGAAATGGATGCAGCGGCAGCGGGTTCTTCCCCATGGCAGGAAATAAAGGACAGGATAAAGACCGCCGAGCTTTCCCGGGGTGTCAGATCTATCGGGGCAGGTGCTTTTGCAGGCTGCATACACCTTGAAAGCATAGCGATACCCGACAGCGTTAAAGCGATAGGCAACTCGGCGTTTGAGGGCTGCCGGGAGCTGAAAACCATAAAGATACCCAACAGCGTATCGGAGTTTGGTGAAAAGGTGTTTTGGAACTGTGAAAAACTTGAAAGCGCCGTTATTGGAAAGGGCGTAAAAGAGCTTGGCTACAATACATTTTGTAAATGCAGAGCTCTCACATCGGTAACTATTTCACAGGGACTTGAACGCATTGGCGACTGTGCATTTGAATACTGCACCTCCCTGCGGGAGATAACTATACCGGACACAGTCACCTCCATGGGATACAATGTTTTTCCTGCCGGTGAGGTTATCATAAAAGGCAGGGCAGGCTCTGTCGCACAGCAGTATGCAGATAAATTCGGGCACTCATTCAAGGCGGTATAAAAACAGACCTCTCACGCTCAGATCGGGTGTGAGAGGTTTATTATGTATTATGATTTCCAGTACTTTCGGTCAAGACTTCTGTACTGCACAGCCTGTGCGATATGCGCCTTATCAATAATGTCTGCGCCGTCCATATCCGCAACGGTCCTTGCGACTTTAAGGATCTTTTCATAAGCTCTTGCGGAGAGACCAAGTTTTTCAAAGATACTGCCCAGCATCGCTTCGGCTTTATCGGTCATGGGGCAGACATCGTGGATTATTTCCGGACTTATCCTTGCGTTGCAACTTATCCCCGTACCTTCGTAGCGCTTGTTCTGGATGTCCCTTGCCGCCTGCACACGCTGTCTGATGCTTTCCGATGATTCTTCCTTTTCCCCTGAGGAAAGGTCGGCAAACTCAACGGGAGCGACTTCGAGGTGAATATCGAACCTGTCCAGCAGCGGACCGGATATTTTGTTCAGATAGTGATCCACCTGATGCTTTGAGCATATACATTTTCTTGTGGGGTGACCATAATATCCGCATGGGCACGGGTTCATTGCGCCTATGAGCATAAACGAACTGGGATAGGTTATACTTCCCGACACACGTGAAATCGTCACCTTCATATCCTCAAGAGGCTGACGCAGTATCTCAAGGGCAGGACGGGAAAACTCCGCCAGCTCGTCCAGAAACAGCAGTCCGTTATGTGCCAGCGATATCTCTCCCGGTCTTGGGGTCGTCCCCCCTCCCGCAAGTCCTGCCGCCGACACGGTATGGTGCGGTGAGCGAAAGGGCCTTGTGGTTATAAGCGGACGCTGGCTGTCAAGCACCCCGGCAACAGAATGTATACCCGTGGTCTCAATAGATTCTTCAAAAGTCATTTGCGGAAGTATCGAGGGCATACGCTTGGCAAGCATGGATTTTCCTGAGCCGGGCGAACCTATCATCAAAACGTTGTGTCCGCCTGCCGCTGCTATCTCCAGCGCCTTTTTCGCAGCCGCCTGGCCACGCACATCGGCAAAATCCAGAGTGCTGAGGTAATCCGCCTTCGCAGGGACGAAAACCGGCGCAGGCTGCATGATCTCCTTGCCGGAAAAGTGCCTTGCCAGCTGTTCAAGCGACTGAACACCATACGCCTTTATACCCCTGACCGCAGAAGCCTCAAGTAGGTTTTCCCCGGGAACATATATCTCCTTTAAGCCCTTTTGCGCCAGTATGGTCATAGGTAAAACTCCGTTTACACGCCTCAGCTCACCGCTGAGAGAGACCTCTCCGATAAATGCAGCGTCCCGGATCTGCTTTGGGTCGATGATCCCCGCTGCACACATCAGCGAGACCGCTATCGCAAGATCATGTACCGTACCTGATTTTTTTACGTCCGCCGGCGCAAGGTTCACAAGTACCCTGCCCTTGGGAAATCCAAGTCTGCTGCTGCGAAAAGCCGAACGTATCCTCTCACGGCTCTCCCTTACCGCTACGTCTGCAAGTCCTACTATGTCAAATGCAGGCAGCCCCGCACTGGACTCGATCTCTACTTCAACTTTGAACGCATTTAGTCCTAAAAGCCCTATGCTGTTAACTTTTCCAAACATCTGTCTCACCTCTTATACTAAATCAGAATTTACCGCAGCACCCTTGCGGAGTAATCGGGGAAAACCCTTTTGAAAAAGGGTTATTCCCCGAACCCCTTTCCTAAAACTTTTAATGATTTTTACTATTTGGGAAACAAGTCCCCAA
>Ga0256404_1009166_pt1 | contig 14355 bp, 12 predicted proteins | sample RumenRJG_01DNA_FD_185990 | JGI IMG/M metagenome (GOLD analysis project Ga0256404, IMG submission 185990) | Bovine rumen microbial communities from Lethbridge, Alberta, Canada - RJG_01 | ecosystem: Host-associated > Mammals > Digestive system > Stomach > Rumen | place: Canada: Alberta | collected...
GATTCCGACTGTCTCTGAGGTAGGCGAGTAGCCTTTAGAAGCGCTTCCTCCCATTATATCTCCACCCCAAACGAAGTTGTCGAAGCCCTCATACCAAAGGAGGTCCTCGTCAGGACGGTACTCGAAGTCGACTGTGAGAGTTTCGCCGGCTTTCAGTTCGGTGGCGGAAACCTTATAGACCATAGCCTTATGGGATGCGTCTACAAGGGTAATTTCAAATCCTCCGGGATATTCACCGGGGGCAACGATGACCGGGAAACTGCTTCCGGAGGAGAGAGGCGTGCCTGTCCCTGACTTCCCGGTACAGTTCATCACGGCAAAGCCGATTCCTTCGGAGAGCTGAATCCGCTTTTTCGAAGGAATGAATGATCCTTTGCCTGCAAGGTTGGCTCCGGTACTTTTGATTTTAATGGAAATAATTGAACTTGAACCTTTTGGCTTAACGTCAATTACGGAGAAGCCATCTCCGAATTCAAGCTTTCCGCTACCGCTTTCAGCGGAAGCAAAGAGGGGAAATCTCTTCATGTCCTCGGCAGTCGAACCGACGAATTGGGAAAAGGGAATGACGAGGTCAGAGTAAGCGGAGGCGCCGTACCATGTCGAAGTCCCTTTCATTTTTAGGACGGCATTGTATTGCCCAGCCTTTTCGACATCTGCATAAAACTTCCCGGAAGCGTCTTTTGAGATAGTGACGCTGCTTCCGTTGACTTCGAGATTATACTGGTTGAATACTTCGGGAGTTATCCCGAGGACCTTTCTTGTCGAGCTGTTTTCGGCAGAAAGGTATATTCTTTCTACTCCTTCGGGAATAGGAGTCTCCTCTTGCTCTGATGGTTTAGGATTGTCAGGCTTGTTTTTGTCGTTGCATGAGACGACGCATAAAGCTAAACACAGCATTAAATATGCCGTCATGCGTGAAATGATGGTTGTCATGTTATCAATTTATCAATTTATCAATTTGTTCAATACAAAGGTACAAAAAATGTAATAAACTTGTAATTCCAATTCAACTAATACTATGAAAGAATATTATTATATTTGCAGATTGTTATGGAGAAAAAGATAAAATGTCTTATACTGGGTGGCGGTCCTGCCGGATACACGGCTGCCATCTATGCCTCCAGGGCCAATCTCGCTCCCGTACTCTACGAGGGTATGGAGCCCGGCGGCCAGTTGACGACAACGACTGTCGTTGAGAACTTTCCCGGATTCGAAGGGGGAGTAGACGCGGCTACCCTTATGGCTTCCATGAGGGCACAGGCAGCATCGTTTGGAGCGGACATCAGGAGCGGTGCAGCTATCGCTGCGGATCTCTCCAAAAGGCCTTTCAAAATTACTATCGACGGAGGTGAAGTAATTGAAGCTGAGACTCTTATTATAGCGACAGGAGCGACGGCCAAATACCTTGGACTGCCTTCCGAGGAGAAGTATCGCGGCGGCGGTGTTTCCGCATGCGCGACCTGCGACGGATTCTTTTACAGGAAGAAGACTGTGGCAGTTGTCGGAGGAGGCGATACTGCCTGCGAAGAGGCCCTCTATCTTGCAGGTCTTTGCAAAAAAGTCTATATGATTGTACGTCGCGATGTGTTCCGCGCCTCAAAAGCTATGCAGAAAAAAGTATTCGATACGGAGAATATCGAAGTCCTTTGGAACTGCAATACCCGCGAAGTCCTCGGCGACGGATTTTCCGTTACGGGAGCTCGTCTTGAGAGAAAGGATGGCAAGGTCTTTGATATTGAAATCGACGGATTTTTCCTCGCCATAGGTCATCATCCCAATTCCGATATGTTTGCCGGTCAACTTGAGATTGATGAAAACGGATATATAGTCACGGGAGCCAAGACCTCTGAGACATCTGTAGAAGGTGTTTTCGCGGCAGGAGACGTCCAGGATCCGCTCTATCGCCAGGCAGTGACTGCAGCTGCATCAGGCTGCAAGGCCGCCCGCGATGCGGAGAGGTTCCTTATCGAGCACAAGAACTAAGGTTTTTATGATGAAATATACTTTCAAATCCCTGATTCTAACGGCGGCGGCGATGCTCGCTATTATGGGATGCAAGTCTCAGTATGAGACACTTCTTAACAGTAACGACGTTGATGCCAAGTATGCGGCGGCGTTTGACTTTTTCAATCAGAAAAAGTATTCCAAGGCAGCTCAGCTCTTTGAGAGCTTGTCCGTCCTGACCAATGGTACCGAGAGGGACGACACTGTCCAGTACTACTGGGGACTGAGTAACTATCGTTACAAGGATTACTATACAGCTGAGACCAACTTTACAAAATTCCTCGAGAACTTCCCGAGAAGCCCCTTCGCAGAGGATGCCAGGTTCCTGCGCCTCGATTGTATGTACAGGAGTACCTATCGCTATGAGCTCGATCAGACCCCGACCTATGCCTGCCTGCAGGCGATTGCCGAGTACATGACCGAGTATCCCGGAGAAAATCCTCATATGGAGGCCTGCCGTAAGATGGCAGACGATCTCAATGAGAGACTTGACCGCAAGGCCTATGAGAACGCGAAGCTCTACTATAGAATGGAGGATTATCTGGCCTCAAGAGTTGCTTTCAAAAATGTTCTCAAGGACGATGCTGACAATATTTACCGTGAGGATATTCTCTATTATACCGCGATGTCATCCTACCACTATGCGCGCCTAAGTGTAAAGGAAAAGCAGAAGGAAAGATATCTTACTTTCGTCGATGACTATCTCAATTTCATCGGCGAGCTCCCCGAGTCCAAATACCGCAGGGAGCTTGATGTTATGTACAAGCGTGCCCAGAGGGCTCTCGGCCGTTATACCGGTACTGAGGAAGAACTTAATGAGAAGGAGAAAGACTTCGCCCGCGAGCGCAAGATGATGGAAAAGGAGGAAAGTAAGAAAAATGAAACCTCCGCAGCAAAAGCGAAGTAATTATTAATGGATAACAAAGTAAAAAGAAATAATGGAAAAGAAGAAAATTCCCTCAAATACCATTACAAGGGATGTTAAGTATTTGGCAGCGCCGACAGGCAATATCTATGAATCAGTAGTTATCATGTATAAAAGGGCCAATCAGATTGCCGCTGCAGAGAAAAAGGAGCTTACCCGCAAACTCGAAGACTGCCGCAATGAACGCGATACTATGGAAGAAGTTTTCGAGAACGAGGAGCAGATAGAAATATCGAAGTACTATGAGAGGCAGCCGAAGCCGGATCTCGTTGCGATTGCCGAGTTCGAAGCCGGTGAGCTTGAGTACAGGAGAGCCGGAGGCTCCAAATCCGAATAAAGGATGCTATCCGTCCTTCACGTCGAGAATTATGTTCTGATAGACTCTCTGGACATCCATTTCCCGGAGGGTCTAATCATTATTACAGGGCAGACCGGCGCCGGAAAGTCGATTCTTCTGGGCGCTCTTTCTCTGGTTCTGGGCGCGCGCTCTGACTCTTCCGTGATTGGAGATCATGGTGAGAATTGTGTCGTTGAGGCAGAATTCGATGTTGAAGAAGACGATACCCTCCGAAATGTTTTCAACGGTAATGACCTCGAGTGGGATGGCGGCCACATAATTATCAGGCGTACTCTCTCAAGGTCAGGAAGGTCCAGGGCTTTTGTCAATGATTCCCCGGTCCCTCTCGCCGTTCTCCAGGAACTCTCTTCGAGGCTTGTGGATATCCACTCCCAGCATGATACCCGCCTCCTTTCGGACAGGCGATACCAGATGGGAATCCTCGATTATTACGCGGGCAATACGGAGCTCCTGAGAGATTGCAGGGCTTCTTGGGATAAGCTTTCTTCCCTAAGGAAGAGTCTCTCTGAGGCTAAGGATGATCTCGAAAAGTCGAAAGCGGAAAAAGATTATACAGAGAGCCGGTTCAATGAACTTGATGCAGCTCATTTAGTGGAAGGAGAGCTGGAGTCCCTTGAGGAAGAAGAGAAAAAGCTTTCCAACGCGGAAGATATTAAAATGGGCCTGGGGACTATTGCAGAAGGGTTTTCTCCTTCGGAAGAGGGCCGTCCTTCCATTGACTCGCTGATCAAGGAGTCGGTCAAGACTCTCAATAGGCTTTCCCGCTTTATCCCTTCTCTCGAGACGCTTTCTTCCCGCCTGGAGTCATCCCGTCTCGAAATTGACGATATTATCGACGAAATTGTCCGTACAGACTCGGAAATCGAGCTCTCAGAGTCCCGTCTTCAGATGGTCTCCGAGAGAATATCCTTCCTATACTCGCTCATGAAAAAGCATTCCTGCTCTACTGTGGGAGAGCTTATAGAACTTCGGGATTCCCTTTCGGATAAGCTTTTCGACAGCGCCTCCCTCGAGGAGAGGATAGCGTCTCTTGAAAAGAGCCTTTCCGCTGCCCGGAAAGAATATGATTCTTTGGCAGGGGCCCTTGATTCATCGAGACGTAAAGCCGCCGGTGGCTTTGCAGAGGCAGTAGGTGATTCCCTTGAATTCCTCGAGCTTGAGAAAGCTGTTTTCCTTGTGGAAGTCGGTGATGCTCCGGAAGGACCTTCCGGCCGAAACAGCGTGACATTCATGTTCTCATCAACAGGAAAGGCCCCTCTTGAACTCTCCAAGTGCGCATCGGGAGGCGAAATGTCCCGGATCATGCTTAGCCTCAAGGCTATGCTTGCCCGATATACTGATATGCCCTCTCTTGTCTTCGATGAGATCGATTCCGGAGTTTCCGGAAGTGCTGCGGACAAGATGGGGTCCATGATCTGCCGGATGGGGGAGAATATGCAGGTCTTCGCAATCACCCATCTTCCTCAGGTCGCAGCCAAGGGCAATGCCCATTATCTAGTGTCCAAGAGCGGAGACGTCTCTTCTATCAGCCGTATTGACGGCGAAGAAAGGGTTATGGAGATTGCAAGAATGTTAAGCGGCTCCTCAATCTCGGAAGCCGCTATTCAAAATGCAAAAACACTTTTGGGATAATCCGGATCAAGTCCAGGTCCCTGCTTTTAGATTTGTACCATCATTCTTGAGAGTTACTTTCCTGCTTAGGGCGTGCCGTCAATTCAAGTATTACATTACTTGAGGACCGGAGAGTCAAGTGCTCCGGAGTGATTGTCACAATCTCCAACCACCATGACCGATTGCCATGATCTCTTCTTACAATATAGCGACTCCCTTGTGCATGCCCCATTTTGGATGCGACAAATTCTGTATCAGCAGTATCGCTCAGATAGTAATCAGCGTTCCCTTCATAATATGAATTCTCAGATTTGAAGATCCGATGATGAAAGACAGTCGCAGAGAAAGAAAAAGAATATGGTGTTGTGAAAGTAGGGTTACTCCACTCATAAGACTGCAGGGTCTCATAAATTTGCTCTGCAGTCATGTCTTGAGCAGAGAGCATAATACAGGATGATACAAATAAGGATAAAACTAATACTATTTTTTTCATGACCGTTAAGATGTTAATTGTCTTCCAGTGTAATCCCTCCTTATTGATATAGTATTATCTATTTCACTCAGGGGAGTTACCACCTTGTTTCGGTTGAGCAGAAAATTCAAGTAAAACATTACTTGAAGAACGGAGAGTCAAGTGCTCCGGAGTGATTGTCACAATCTCCAACCATGATGTGCGATTTCCACGATCCCTTCTTACAATATAGCGACTCCCTTGTGCATGTCCCATTTTGGATGCGACGAATTCTGTATCAGCAGTGTCGCTCAAATAATAATCTTTATTACCCTCATAATTGGATTCCGCCGTTTTATAAATACGATAATGAAAAACAGTCGAAGAGAAGGAATAAGAAACAGGAGGCAATTCATCGTCAAGACTAGTCCACTCATATGATTGCAGGGTCTCATAAATTTGATCTGCAGTCATATCTTGTGCAGAGAGCATAATACATGATAAAGCAAAGAGGAACAAAGATAATACCGTGTGTTTCATAACTATTGTTTTACCCCATTTAACACAATAAACGACGTGTTAGAGGAGCGGGTAATCCCTAATTGACCATCACGGTTCTGAAGTCCTTTCCGTAGACTATGCGTCTGACGGCTGTATTCTTGTGTCCGGAGAATTTGAAATCCGTATGGAGCCCTTTGGCGGTAGTGCCTTCGAGCAGATATTTCCAGCCTCCTCCGTACTTGGAGACTATATTTATGAAATACATCGCAGTGTCATAGCCCTGGAAGGCGAATTGATTCGGCTCTGTGCCATAAAGCGCCCTGTAAGCGAGTAGGAATTTCTGCACATCCTTGCGGCTGTAGTCGACAAAGTAGGAAGAGACCACATGGAGCTCTGTCTTATGGAATGCGTCCGGATCGATATCGAAGTTACGCGCCCGGGAGGGAGCATACTGAATGACACTGTATCCCTTATTGACCATGATTCCTGCGCTTCTTGTGGCATCATTCATGAACTCCTGTCTGTCGGAAGCTACTATTATTCTGTTGATTCCGGTCTTTGTCATCTTCTGGGTGAGCCTTGAGGGAATGCCGGTGCCTTCGCTGAGAGAATATGTTATCGTAGAGTAGTTGATACCATTTTCCATAAGGGCTCTGACCATGCCTTCTCCAGCCGCATTTGCCCTGCCTTTTTCGTTGAGGACGATAACAACATCCTCCGGGTTCATGTCTTTCCTAATCCACGAGGCCATGTCATTGAATTGGGCCTCCGCGGGACTCGGAGCCTGAATGACATTGATAAGAGTGTCGGCCATTGGTGCGGCTTTCGGGTCGAGAGGGGAAATGATAGGAATCTTTCCGTCAGTCAGGGAGTAGACCTTTTTAATATCAGCGGCAGCAACCGGGCCAAGAATAAAATCGCACTTTTCAAGGGAAGATTTCGAGGGTAGTCCTTTCGAGACATCGTAGACATCCAGTTCAGTTCCGATACCCTTCTCTTCCATGTCCTTGACGGCCATAAGGACGCCAGCATAAAAGTCCATATTGGTATCATTGACCTTGCCTGAGGCTCCAAGGGGAAGAAGGAGAGCGGCCTGGACTGTCTGTTTGCTGGTGAAAGTCACCTGCTCAGGGATAGTTTCCTCTACTTTTTCTTCTTCCTGGACAGGCGGAACTACAACCTCTTCTTTAGGCTCAACCTTTGACTCTTCTACCACAGGCGGGACCTCGGGTGCCTCCTCTTTGGTAGAATATGCCGACCTGTCGAAAGGCTTGAGAGGAATTCTTAGTACCTGCTTTCTTGTTACTTTCTTTGAAGGAAGACGGTTATAGAGAACTATGTCGTCTGCAGAAACGCCGTATTTGTTGGCGATCATGTTGAGGTCCTCATACCATTTGACGATATGCTCTACATAATCAGGAGTTTCTACCTCTTCCTTCTGAGCAGGAGCCGGAGTAACGGCTACTTTGCCGCTTGACGTCGTTTTGGGAGCTTCTTCTTCCTGAAGGTCCTGATTCTTAATAGGTATGAGAAGAATAGAGTTCTTCTGGAGTCCCTTGTCAATAAGGGAAGGGTTGGCCGCATATAGATCGTCCACTGTTACCCCATAGGCTTTCGATATCGAGAACAGGGTCTGCTTCTCGAGAACTACATGGGAATAATACAGTTTTCCGCTGAGTTTGACTTTCTCCTTCGAGACAGTGACCGGAGTAGGAACGTAGTCCTGTGCGTAAAGTGCAGGCGCTCCGACAGTCATGAGGCAAATTGCCGTCAGGATTATGGCTTTTCTCATTTTCATGGTCTTTCGGAATTATAGTGTAGCGGCAAAGCCGGTCAGCTCCGAGCAAAATCTCTCCCACGAAAGGCGCTCTTTTTCAGAACGGATGGAAGCTATGCATCGCTCCCTTATGTTATCATCGGAGAAATAGCGGAGTATTTCAGCGCGGATAGAGGCTGGGCCTGCCTTTTGGGCGACGATTCCTGTCCCGCGGTCTCCTATAGTGCTTTTGAGTCCACCTACGTCAGTGACGATCATCGGGACTTCGAAATGATATGATACTGAACTGATTCCGCTCTGCGTTGCGCTCCGGTATGGGAGGACAGTGACATCTGCGGCAGAGAAGAATTTTCGGACCTCCGAGTCTTTGATGTAATTGGGAAAGACTTTGATTCTGTCTTTCCCGGGGAGGGAGTCGATTATAGACTGGTACTTTTCGAATGAGCCGTAAGGCTCTCCTGCGACGATAAGCTGATAGTCCTCCGGAAGGTCCCTGAAGGCTTCCAAAAGAATGTCCAGACCTTTGTAGGAGCGGATTAGTCCAAAGAAGAGGAGATTCTTCTTCCCGTGTTCAAGCCCCAGAAGGTTTTCGGCTTCCTCTCTCGGAAGCTTCTCCCCGAAATGGGAATATAGGGGGTGAGGAAGCAGGACATGCTTTGCATCGGGCTTAAGAGAGAGAAGATCGGCAGTAACACTGTCCGACATTGTAATGAAGCCGTCGACCCCGCCGAGGAAATACTTTGTCAGGGGCTTATCGAAGAACCTCTGTTCATGCGGGATTACATTGTCGAGCACGGAAACGCTCTTACATCCGACGTGGCGGGCAATATATCCGAGAGAAGGGGCGAACCAGGACATCCAGTATTTCATAACCAGAAGATCCGGCTTCCACTCCCTGATAGCCCTTGCCGTCTTTCCGTATGTAAAAGGATTGGCCGTATCCAGCAGAGATACGCTCTCTACAGGTACGGCCTCGTCGTCAGGAGTCACGTACTGCGTTTTTCCAGGGAAGAGGATTCCGGGGTATTGCCTTTTGAAATTGAATGCCCTGACATCATGCTTTTTGCCCAGCTCGTTCAGCATACTGGCATTGAACTGGGAGATGCCGCCCCTTAGCGGATAAAAACTTGACAGTAACGCGATTTTCACGGATTATTCGGTAGCGCTTTTGGTCTTTACGTACTCGTCGTTGAGACCCTTGAGAAGCTCGTCTGTGATGTCGAGAGTAGGATCTCCGGTCACGACGGGAGTCGGGAGGATGTCACCGGTAGTCGTAAGGATCAGTGCATATTTCTTGTCAGCGTTGAACTTGAGGACAAACTCGTTGATGGCATTGGCGATCTGGTTGAGGGTAACCTGCTGCTCCTCAGCTATTTCCTGCTGCTTCTGCATTGCGTACTGCTGGTACTGCTGCTGTTGCTGCTGGAGCTTCTGCTGCTGTACTTCGGCAACCGAACGGGTCAGGAGTCCCTTGTCGATCTTGTCCTGGAAATCCTTGACATCTTTGTCGAGTTTCTTGCCTCTGCGGTCGATCTCAGACTGGATGCTACCAACCTTGGTCTCGAGAACGGAACGAAGATCATTTGCCATATCGTATCCGGACATTACCTTGTCAAGGTTGAAGTAGACGATACTTCCGGCAACAGCAATAGAGTCAGAAGTTGCGGTAGGAGCCTGTGCGGTTGTGCCGGTTGTGTTGTTGCATCCTGTGAGAGAGAAGGCAAGGGCCATAGCGGCTACGATGCCGAGAGTGAGTGACTTTTTCATTATTGTTTAATTATTATTTGTTTCGTTATCAAAGTAGACTACAAATATACTTATTTTTTATTGATTTCTGCAAGATAAGCCTTTATAGTTTTCTCGAGACCGAGGTACAGTGCGTCGGAAATGAGGGCATGGCCGATAGAAACCTCGTCGGTCCAGGGGATTGTGCGGATGAAATAATTGAGATTGTCGAGGTTGAGGTCATGTCCTGCATTCAGTCCGAGGCCGGCCGAGCGGGCGGCTTTTGCCGTCTCGAAGTATCTTGCGATAGCAATTTCCGGATCGAGATAGTATTCCCTGGCGTAATCAGCCGTGTACAGTTCCACCCTGTCAGCCCCGCAGATAGCGGCTCCTTCCGCCATAAAAGGATCCGGATCAATGAAGATGGACGTGCGTATTCCCTTGGATTTGAATTCTTTGCAAATATCCGTCAGGAAACTCCGATTCTTTATCGTATCCCATCCGGCGTTGGACGTGATGGCATCCGGAGCATCCGGAACAAGGGTTACCTGATCGGGGGTGACCTCGAGTACGAGGTCTATGAAACCATCTATCGGGTTGCCTTCTATGTTGAATTCGGTCTTTATATTGGGACGAATTTCCCTAACGTCGCTGTAGCGGATATGCCTTTCGTCCGGTCTTGGGTGGACTGTAATCCCTTGTGCCCCGAATTCTTCACACCTTCGTGCTGCGAGAGCTACGTCCGGAAGATTTCCCCCGCGGGCGTTACGGATAGTCGCTATCTTGTTGATGTTGACACTTAGCCTTGTCATAATTGTAGCTGTTAACTCTGGCAAAATTATATATTATTGTCAAACAAATGAATAAAAAATGTTAATTTTGGCAATCGTTATAGATTATGAAGCTAGCAGAGTACATCAAAAACAATGCCTTGGAGGGCAATGAACGGCTTTTGGCTCTTGAGGAAAAACTCGCCGGAGCAGGCAATATTTTATACAAAATATATTCTCCCAGCGATCTCGAGCCGGATACCGATATGCTTCTTTCCGTTGGGGGAGACGGGACATTCCTTTCAGCCTCCAAAAGGGCCGGTGATACGGAAATCCCTGTGCTCGGAGTCAATCTCGGTCGTCTTGGCTTCCTCTCGGAAAACGCCCCGGAGGATGTTGCAAAGGCGATTCTTTCAGGAAAGTATGAGATTGAGAACAGATCGCTCCTAAAGGTCGAAATGCCTTTTGAGAAAGAAATCTATCCATATGCTCTTAATGAAGTCTGCCTTCATCGTCAGGGGGCATCTATCCTCGGGATAGATATCTCGATTGACGGACATATGCTTCCTCAGTTCTACGCTGACGGAATACTGGTCGCTACAAGTTCCGGCTCGACGGCATATTCCCTTAGCGTCGGAGGCCCCATCTGCACTCCGGAGGCGAGAGTTTTTATCTTGGCTCCTATAGCTCCTCACAACCTGAATGTCCGTCCTATTGTGGTCCCTGACTCATCAAGCATTTCTATATCACTTGTTTCCAGGGATCCCAGTGTGATGCTCTCGATCGACAATCGAAGCATTCCCGTTCCAAAGGATACGACCTTTACAATATCAATGGCACAATTTTCGCTCAAGAGAGTGCGGCTTCCCAGGTCCGGCTTCGTGAAAGCTCTGACAGAAAAGCTTTTCTGGGGAGAAGATAAGAGAAACGGTAACGGTCAATAACTGTTGAAATGGAGAATAAGAGGATTCCACGCCACGTTTCCATTATTATGGACGGAAACGGAAGGTGGGCAAAGCAAAGGGGCAAAGAGCGTATCTACGGCCATTTTGAGGGCGCGGAAAGCGTTCGCGCCTGCGCTGAAGCCGCAGTCGAGGAAGGGGTGAGGTATCTTTCGCTCTTCGCTTTTTCGGAGGAAAACTGGGGCCGTCCCGAGGAGGAGGTCATGAAGCTCATGGACCTGATGATGGATTCCATAAAGAACGAGGTCGGGACATTCATGGACAATGACATCAGATTCCTGGTTCTTGGAAACCGGGCTCGTCTCAGCCCTTCTCTCAACAAGGCGATCGACGGCCTCGAGCAGATGACAGCCGGAAATGACAGGATGACCATGATAATATTCCTCAGCTATAGCGGGAAATGGGACATCCTCCAAGCCGCGAAAAAGCTTGCTCTCCGCTATAAGGATGATCCGGAAGGACTTGATTCTCTTGAAATTAAAGACTTCGACAATTATCTTGTGACTGCCGGCATCCCGGATCCTGACCTTCTTATCCGTACTTCCGGAGAAGAAAGGATAAGCAATTATCTGCTCTGGCAGTGCGCCTATACCGAATTCTATTTTACCGATATACTTTGGCCCGATTTCCGTAAGAACGAATTCAGGGCGGCTCTTGAGGAGTATGCTCAAAGGGACCGCCGTTATGGAAAAGTCAAATAATTCTATTATATTTGCAGATTCAAAAACCAGAATGATGAATTTGAGAAAAATACTCTTTGTTTTCGCGGCCCTTTCCGGCTCTTTGGCAGCCTTCGGACAGGAGGTTCGCGGGGGCATCGAGATTGATTATAATGCTCCGAAGAAGTATATCGTCGGAGGTGTCGGAGTTGAAGGAAACAGCTATTTCGGAGAGTCTCAGATAGTGAATCTTACCGGTCTGCAGAAAGGGATGGAGGTGACTGTTCCGAGCGACGAATTGTCGAATATCGTGAACCGCATATGGATGCAGAGATACTTCGAAGATGTCGCCCTTGTAGTAGATTCCCTTTCCTCCCAACGTGATACCGCGTGGTTGAAAATCTGCGTCAAAGAGCGTCCGAGAGTGTCTCGTTGGACATTCTCCGGCATTAAAAACGGAGACAAGAAAGAGCTTCAGGAGAGGTTGAATCTGCGTCCGGGACGCGAGTTCTCCGACTATGTGAAGAATACATCCGTTGATATTATAAAGCGCTACTACAAAGAGAAAGGTTTTCTCCTATGTAATGTCGATGTCCAGGCGGAAAAAGATACAGTGATCCGAAGCGCCATCAGGGTCAATTTTGCAATCGACAAAGGCAAGAAGATTAAGATCAGGGATATCAATTTCATCGGCAATGAGAATGTCTCAGATTTCAAGCTCGCACGCTCGATGAAGAAGACCAAGTCCAACAAGTTCTACAACTTCTTCAGCAGCAAGAAGTTCAATGAGAAGGAGTATCCCAACGACAAGAAGAGCGCAATTGAGAAGTTCAATGAAGCAGGATACAGGGATGCACGTCTGGTGCGCGATTCCATTTATTATGTAGAAGACAACCGTCTCGGAATCGACCTGGTTTTCGATGAAGGAAAGAAGTATTATTTCAGAAATATCTCATGGACAGGTAATTCCGTTTATTCTTCGGACGCCCTTAATGAGATTCTCCAGGTCAAGAAGGGTGATGTGTACGATGTCGTTACGATGAATAAGCGTCTCTTCGGCGGCGGCAAGCAGAATGAATACGATGTCTCCAAGGCATACCGTGACCGAGGATACCTCTTCTTCAACCTTACCCCTGTAGAGGTCAATATCCAGAACGACTCTGTCGATGTTGAGATGCGTATTTCCGAAGGTAAGCCTGCCACACTGAATAATATTGTGATCAACGGCAATGACCTGACCAATGAGAAGGTCGTCCGCCGTCAGGTCTATACCAGGCCGGGATACCTCTTCCGCCAGACCGATTTCGAGCGTTCCATCCGTGAGATTGCATCTCTGGGGCAGTTTGATCCGGAGGCCATTACCGATCCTTCGAAGGGTTATTCGATAATCCCTAACCAGCTCAACAATACTGTAGATCTGGTCTATAACGTCACTGAGAAGCCTTCCAGCCAGTTGGAACTCTCCGGAGGATGGGGCGGCAATACCTTCGTCGCGACTGTGGGAGTAAGTTTCAATAATTTCTCTACACACCGCTTCCTTGACAAGAGCGCGTGGCGTCCGGTTCCTCTTGGCGATGCCCAGAATCTATCTTTCCGTTTCCAGACCAATGGACAGTACTATACGGCCGTTTCCGCTAGTTTCATGGAACCGTGGCTCTTTGGAAAGAAACCGACATCCCTGAGCCTTTCGGGCTATTATACCCGTATGACCGACTCCTACTTCATGATCGGATTCCTCTCGACAGACAAGGTCTATGAGGTCTTCGGATTCAATGCAGGACTCGGAAACCGCCTGAAATGGCCGGACAACTACTTCGTCCTATACAACAGTCTCAGCTGGCAGACATATCGTCTTACCAACTGGACCAACAATTACTTCATGTTCAACGACGGTGTTTCCCACAACTTCAGCTATAATATCTCGCTGAACAGGAACTCCACCGACCAGCAGATATACCCCCGTCAGGGATCGGATTTCTCCCTTTCCCTCCAGCTGACTCCGCCGTACTCCCTTTTCAGGAAGCATGACTTTGACGAGAATGGCAACAAGGTCGCCGTGAAGAGTTGGAAGGATGTAAAATATGATAATTGGTCTTCACAGGATCGCTACAAGTGGATTGAGTACCATAAGTGGAAATTCTCCGGCGCGGTCTATACCAAACTTTTCCCTGAACTTGATTTCGTCCTCATGACAAGAGCGCAGTTCGGTTATCTTGGCTACTACAATAGGAACTGGGGCTATTCTCCTTTCGAGGGATTCCAGGTCGGAGGCGACGGAATGACAGGATATAACACTTACGGATCTGATATCATAGCACTCAGGGGTTATGCCAACTACTCCCTGACCCCTATGGAGCTGACTCCGTACAGTCAGAATGGATATAACTATGCAGGAAACGTTTACGACAAATTCACTGTCGAGCTCCGTTATCCGGTGATTCTCCAGCCGCAGTCTACGATTTTCGTACTCGGCTTCCTCGAGGGCGGAAACTGCTGGTCTGATATTCGCAACTTCAATCCTTTCCAGATCAAGAGATCTGCCGGAGTCGGTGTGAGGGTATTCCTCCCGATGATCGGACTTCTCGGAGTCGACTGGGGTTATGGTTTCGACG
>Ga0256404_1009167_pt1 | contig 14354 bp, 12 predicted proteins | sample RumenRJG_01DNA_FD_185990 | JGI IMG/M metagenome (GOLD analysis project Ga0256404, IMG submission 185990) | Bovine rumen microbial communities from Lethbridge, Alberta, Canada - RJG_01 | ecosystem: Host-associated > Mammals > Digestive system > Stomach > Rumen | place: Canada: Alberta | collected...
GATTGTAGTGGAAGTAAGTGCTGCCGCAGGTGTTTTCAGCATCAGTTTCATGCAGCGTTTTGCAACCGATGTATATCTTGATACGTTCCTCGACGAGCTGCATCAGCAGGGGCTGACTTACGAGATTACTGACCGTCATCCACTGCAGATAGCGCCCATTGCTGATTATCGAAATGCTAAGCCGAAATGAACATAGAAGACTATCGCGAGTATTGCCTGTCATTGGGCGAAGACATTGAGGAGAAGCTTCCTTTCCAGAAGTTCAAGAACGGAGAGGGAGTACTGGTGTTCTATGTTATGGGCCACATGTTCTCTTTCTTCGATTGCAATGATTTCTCCGTTATCTCGCTGAAATGCCAGCCAGAACGCATTGAGGATTTGAAGGCGCAATATGATTGTATCGGCAATCCGTACAACGAGTCGCCCAAACACTGGATAGGCATCAATCCCGCTACGGCTCCCGATGAACTGCTGAAGGAACTTACACGAAACTCCTACGAGATTGTCAGGGCGAAGTACAAGAAAAGAAAGGAAAAAGTTTAAACGAGTTTAATAAACTGTCAGCATAGTTTAAGTGAGTTTAAATTCCGTGCCAGATTGACTTTCGCGATTGTCATTCTGGCACGGATTCGTTCCATAGGCATGTACTTTGCTCAACAGTTAGTGAAAGCCGAAGCAAACAAGCCGAGGCGATTAAAAACAAATAAGTTAAACTAAAAGTATAATTAGGAGGTATTGATTATGTTGAACGGATTAATGAAAAGCAATGGTTGGTTCCCAACAATGTTTGATGATTTCTTTAACACTGATTTTATGCCTCGTGCCAATAGTACAGCACCCGCAGTCAATGTCAAGGAGAGTGAGAAGGCCTACACGATGGAGCTTGCAGCCCCTGGCATCAAGAAGGAATATTGCCGAGTAGGCATCAATGACGAGGGCAACCTCACCATCGCCATCGAGAACAAACAGGAACACAAGCATGAGGACAGTCATCGTCACTACTTGCGTCGTGAGTTCAGTTACTCGAACTATGAGCAGAACTACGTGTTGCCTGACGATGTGGTTCGCGACAAAATTTCTGCCAAGGTTGAGGACGGCATCCTGACCATCACCATGCCGAAGACCGAGCCGAAGGAGAAAGTCACCAAGGCCATTGAGGTCTCGTAACGGACATTGATTAACCGCATAAGTTGAAGTCCCGACCTGCAATCGTGCAAGCCGGGACTTCTTGGATATATATGGTATGGCAAACATTTATGCCACTGAGTGCATGATATGACGGGCTGACCGGCCAGTTCCATAGTACTTATGTTACATTCACTTGAGCGGACCACCGCCGTTGCTTGTGGGATTGCCCCAAAGCAGTTGCTGGTTGGTGCGCAGCCAGTTGCCCCATCCCGTCAGTTTGTGGAATGTGGTCTGCTCGTAGCCTTGGTCGAAATTGCACAGGGCATTACGGACAAAAAGCTTAATCAGTTTCGGGTTTATGTTATTTCCCGTGTAGGTCTCGTCGTTGGCCAGGCAGACGCTCAGCGTGTAGTGGTCCAGATGCTGTTCGTTCGTGTTGACATCGGCATAGTAGACGAAGGCTTCGCTGAAGGCTTTGTCCAAATCGGCAGAGATGGCAGCCATTTCTGCGTCGCCAGTCTCCTTTGTCAACAAATGGGCATAGTCTGCCAGATCGACAAAGGGATTCACGAAGGTTAACTGGGAATTCAGAGCGGAGTTCAGCCCTTTCAGTTTCATGGTGTGGAACCGATACACCTCCTTGGTGGCTTTGTCGATGGCATCCTTCTGCGTGGGGTAGAGTGCAAGGAGCCTGTCTGCGAGGCACTTGGTGGCACTGATGATGGCATCGAGTTTGGCAGTACGGATGAGTTTGTAGTCGCCGTTTTTCCAGTACTCTGTCTTACTCCCATCGTCTTCGTCATCAAAACCGTGATAGGACTGTTCCCATGTCGGATGCACGCGCTCAAACATCTGTGCGATGGCATCCTCGGTATTCCCCTTTTCCAGCAGTCCGCGGACGTATTCCGTGAGCAGTTCGCCCTCGCTCTCAAGCAAGTGTGCCGAGGCCACGATGTAGTCGGACAGGCCGCGCAGCTCGGTCAGCGTCTCCATGTTGCCCATCAGGCAGTTGTGGAAGAAGATGGTGTTCAGCCGGCTCAAGCCTGCGGAACGGATGGCGGTACTCAGTTCATACATATCCAGCTCTTCACTCTCATTCCACTCATCGGCAATGACCCCTCGGGTAGCAGGTGCAGCGGCGGGGTCTTCGTATTTGCCGGGGACATCGGCCATGGGGCTTAGTCCGGTGCCATGTCCCCATATGCTGAACACATACTGCTCGGCAGGACACACCAGACTGCTGATCTGGATGAACGCGCTGACGGTCTTGGGGTCGCACAGTTTCATAGCCTGGGCCTCCTTTTCATACCCATATGCCTGAAGTCCTCCGTTACGAATATTCTCCAGGTTGGTCGTGTCGTTCAGCTCGAACCATACGATGTCGCCCGGGTCGGCATACTTACCTGGATAGGAGTTTTTCTCATCAGACGGTTTCTTGCCATATTTGTAGAAGCAGACCACACGGACGTTGTTGTGGTCCTTGAGCAGCGGCTGTATCTTCTCCCAGAAGCCGTACTCAATAATTGCGTCCATGGTGCCTCCCGCATTGCCATAGACAAAGACGGTGTAGCGGGCAGGCTGTGGCACATTGACCAGGTTGGCCTTGCGGCTCCACGCATCAAAGTCCTTGGCCTTCGCTTCGTCCATCTTCTGCATGGCCAGTTGGTGGTCACCCTCCGTCATCGTCAGCTTGCCGTCGCTCACGGTATATCTGGCAGTGGTCTTGGTGTTCCTCTCCGCAATGTCCATCGTCAGCACGCCCTCCGTGGCTGTATAGGTGAACGAATAGCGCTCACGGCCCACGGCGTCGTCGTTGTTAAGGTAATAGATGCTGGTGGTTCCTGTGCCATCGGCATTGAACTCCGTCTGCTGCCATGTCTTGCCGTATGTCCAGGCGGCATAAGTAGCCCCCGACACGTCGGAATACCATTGGCCTACAAGTTCGCCACTTGCTCCTGATTCGGGAACAGGGTTGTCGTCGTTGTCCGACGAACACGAGTTGAATACGCTTGTGCCGCAGATGAGGGTGGCGGCCAGCACCCATTGCATTAAATTCTTCTTTATCTGTTTCATTATTTTTTAATCATTACTTAGAGTTAAAAAACGCCTGCAAAGGTACAAAAAGTTTTCGAAATTTAGCGTCTTCGCCCGCCATTTGTTCCATTATCTCTTACTATTACGGCTGTTATTCCCTGAAATCACTTGGTTTCGCCCCTAAATTGGTTTGTACATAACGACTTTGCTCGATGTCAATCGGAATTTCGATTGACATGTTTTCTCCCATGCTGGCTCACTTCCTCCCAGGCTCAGAGATACGTATCATCCCTTTTCGGGTATAATTTCCATAAAAGTGCTAAAATTTATACCCGTTTTGGTATATTATTCCAAATAAATGCGTATCTTTGCCTTCGACCAAATACAGTTATTTATGCGACAATGGAAATTCTGGATGATGGCCGCCACCCTCGTTTGCGGCACAAGTCTATTCATCGCCTGCTCTGAAGAGAGTACCGACAACCCCGTTGCTCCCATAGAGCCCCGACAGCGTGTCATCACCTTTGAAGGCATCGAGAATGCCCGCGAAATGGGCGGCCTTGTCATGCAAGACGGGCGGACCGTTCGTTTTGGCAGGCTGATTCGCAGCGCTAATCTCTCGACGGCTACCGATGCCGACGTGGACGTGCTGACAGATCTGTTTGATCTCTCGGATGTGTTCGACTTCCGCTTCGAGGCAGAAGCCGCCGCAGCCCCCGACCGTATCATCGACGGTGTGACCTATACCCACCTTTCCACCATGCCGAAACTCTTTGTAGGAGCATTCTCTTCCTCTGCCGGCGACAGTTCCGGTTCAGAACAGATAGACACCAGAGACCTGGCGGCGATCACGCTTAAGAATGCCTTCAATCCCAATGTGCAGATACTGATGCGCCTGCTTTATCCTGCCATCGTGACCGATCTGGAGTCTCAGGCCTATTACGGTGAGTTCCTCCGTGGGGTGCTGAATGCCCAGGGTGGGGTGCTATGGCATTGCTCGCAGGGTAAGGACCGTGCCGGATGGGCAGCGGCATTTCTCCTGGCCGCCCTCGGGGCAGAAAGAGAGGTTATCGTAGACGACTTCGACCTCTCCAATCAGAGTTACGCCAGTAAGGTGGAGGCGCTGTTGGCTCTGGTGCCCAACGACAAAGAAGGCAGCGACGAGGCAGCGGCTTTCATTCGTGCCATGATTGGCGTGAGCCGGGAGAATTTCGAGTCGACGCTCGACATGATAGACTCGGAGTATGGCTCCCTGTCGCAATATATAGAGAACCAACTCGGCTTCACGAAGGAAGAGCAGCAACTGCTGAGAGACAAATACCTGGCAAACTAGAGCGCACAGCACTCCTGACGCCGAGTAGCCGTGGGGACAGGTACCTGGGTCATAGGTACCTTAGAGTAATCTCTTCCCCTCCTGAGTCAGGAGGGGAGCCCGATAGGGCGGGGTGGTCTGAAGAGGCGCAATGAGACCCTCTGTGTATTCTTGTTTAAAGGGAGTGTCCTGAGGCGGAAGGGACGCAAGAACTTAGGAGGGGAAGAGGTTACCTTAATGACTAATGACTTAATGACTGTCGCAGACAGACGGGACAGTCCTTTCTGTGTTGCTAGGCTCCGCAGCCGCCACTAACAACGCACAAAAAGAACCGTTCCTCATGTGTCATGGCTCAAACTTCCTTTTGCCACGACCGTCAGGGCCAGGGCCACCGCCACCGTTCACATTCTCCAACTCTTCCTGTGTGAGCTTCTGAGCCTTCTGGCTCTTCTCTTCATTCTGCTTCATAATTTTTAATTTTTTAGATGTTTGACTTGTTATTAACTTGTTTGCGATGGCAAAGATACGACAACATTCCGAACAAAACAAACTTTTTGCTGATTTTCGTCGGGACTACATGCGACAAGCAGCCGAAATCGCTCCCATGACTGTCGCAGACAGACGGGACAGTCCTTTCTGTGTTGCTAGGCTCCGCAGCCGCCACTAACAACGCACAAAAAGAACCGTCCCTCATGTGTCATGGCTCAAACCTCTTTTTGCCACGATCGCCAGGGCCACCGCCGTTCACATTCTCCAGCTCTTCCTGTGTGAGCTCCTGAGCCTTCTGGCTGTTCTCTTCATTCTGCTTCATAATCTTTAATTTTTTAAATGTTTTACTTATTATTAATTAATGTCTCAGGAATGTCGTTGTTTCCTTTTGACATTGCAAAAATACGACAACTTTCCGAGTAAAACAAACTTTTTGCTGATTTTCTTCTGAACTACATGCGACAGAGAGGCGCGTTTGCGACAATCTGCCGGAATCACAGCTAAAACTGTCGCGTCAGTGGCGAATAGGTTCCCGTTTGAGATAGTCGTAGAGTGTGAGCAGGCGCAGATGGAAATAGCTGTTCCAGAAATCCTGCAATGCCTTGACCTGATCGACTCGCGCCGTCTGCCAGTACTGCTGTGCCAGCGACAGGTCGTTGACGTTGGCCTGACCTCTGATGAAACGTTGCAGCATGGCGGTATAGGCATCCTCGGCAATCTGCAGCGAGCGGTGGGCATCGGCGACCATCGACTGCCGCTGGTCAACCTCTGCCACGGTCTGCATGACATCCAGTTCGGTGTCGCGTCGCTGCTCCTCACGCTGGTGCGCAGCCGTCTCAGCCTTACTCTGTGCCGCGAGCCAGGCATTGCGCTTTTTTCCATGATCGACGATAGGCACGGTGAGGCTTACCATCACCTGATTCTGCACCAGTGGACTTCGAAAGGCATGACCGAAGTTTTCTGCCACCTGGTTGAGACCTATCGAGGCATCGATGCTGGCGTTGAGTCCCTTCTTGCGCTTCATCTGTTCAGCGTCGCGTCGGGCTTCCAGTTCTTTGAGTTGCATGGACAGATAGTTGGGATTGTTGCGTGAGGCATGGGCTATGGCATCGCTGGCAGTCACCTCCAGACTGGGCAATACAGAGGGAATCATCAGTTCCAGGCGGGTTTGCTCGTCCATACCCAGCCAGACGGCCAGACTTCTCACTGCCTGCTGATGGCTCAGTTGGGCGCTCTTCAGGGTGGTGGCGGCAAGCGAGCGTTGCAGTGTCAGGATGTCGAGTTCAGCCTTCGAGATGGACGCGATGCGGAAACGGCGGTTGCCGATGGCGAGGATGGTGTCGCACGACTGTATCTGCTCCTGCGCCATCTTCAGCTGCTCTTGCGACACAGCCAGTAGGAAGAATCGCTTGACAGCCTCAGCAGCCGTCTGCTCCACCGAATAGTTCATCTGCTGCTGTGCCACCGTGAGTCGCATGGGTTCGGTCTGGCGGTTCCAGCGGTAGGGATTGTATCCCAGCAGTTCCTGTCGATAGCCCACGCGGACGGGCGTGACGGCAAACTGGTGCTGGGTAAAGTCACCGTAGTTGCCGAGGTAGGCCAGTCCCGTCGAGGCATAGAAAGAGCCGCCCCACGGTTCCATCACCTGCTGGGCCTGCACGCTGGCGCTTGACAGCAGTCGTTTCTGCTGGCGATACTCGTCGTTGTCGGTGTCGCTGACATATCGCTGGGTCATGAGTTGCTCGAAGTTCAGCGGGGTGGTGCTCAGCTCCAGTTGCAGCTTGCGACCAGCCATCCATGAGAGCCAGGCGTAGCGTGCCTCGTGGAACACGCTGCGATAGCGGTCAGCGGTGAGGCTGCTATCGGTGGCCAGCTCGACGGTGCGCTCCAGGTCGAGACGAACCGTAGTCTGGGCCATACCTGTGAGGATGCTGCAGAGCATCAGACCAATGGCAAAGCGTCTCATGGCTGTGGCGTTTTTAGGTTTACAGACACGTGCATGCCGTCGAAGAGGCTGTTGGGCTCAGCCACACGGGCTCTGAGCATGACGGTTCCTTGCTCATTGACCACGGGATTGATTTCCGTCACCTTGGCGTCATAGGCGGTATGCTCGTCGGCTACGGGCACCACGCTGATGTCTGTGCCTATGGGGAAACGGCCAAGATCGCTCTCCATCACCTGGAACTCCACCTCCATCTGCTGCGGTGAGATGACGCGGCACACCACATCCCCTGTCTGGGCCAACTGGCCGGCATGTGCCGTGACATTAGCCACGATGCCGTCGAAGGGAGCCGTCACGCGGGTGGTATTCAACTCGTTGCGCGCTGCCGCCAGTTTGTTCTGAGCAATCAGCAGACCACTCTTGACCTCGGCGATATGCCGTACACGCTGGGGCACGCGGTCCATCTGCTCGGGGTCGTATCCCTGTGAGATGATCACTTCTTGCATCTGGAGGCGGGCCTGCTCTATCTCGCGCTGATGCTGCTCTACGGCATTCTCCTGCTTCCGCGCATCCTGCTCGGCCAGCAACTGCCCCTGGCGCACTCGGTCTCCGTTACGTACCATGACGCGCACCACTGGCAGGACGGCCTCAAACTTCACGTCGGCATAGCGTGCAGCCACCACCTTGCCCATGGTCTGGAAGACAGGCGGCAGGGCAGGGGAACCTGGCTGGCCGGTAGCCGTCGTGTCGGAATCCTGGCTTGTGGCGATGACCGTGGTGTCGTTGGCTTCGGGTGAGTCACCAGACTTGCCCTGTTGCTGGCAGGCTGTCAGCAGCAGTATGCTTGATAATATCCATATCTTGTTCATAGTTTGTACTATTACGCTTATACATTCTAAAGTTGTCGCAGACTCATTTCGTAGAACAAGCCCTTGCGTGCCATCAGCTGCTCGAAGGTGCCCTCCTCGGCAATCTTCCCCTTGTTGAGCACGATGATGCGGTCGCAGTGGCGGATAGTGCTCAGCCGATGGGCAATGACCACACGTGTGCAGTGCAGCCTGTCGAGGTTCTCGCTCACCCGCCTCTGACTGATGTTGTCGAGCGCCGAGGTGGCCTCGTCGAAGAAGAGGATGTTGGGGTGCCCTATCAGGGCACGGGCGATGAGCAGGCGCTGCTTCTGACCACCGGAGAATCCGCCGCCGCCCTCGCTGATGACGGTGTGCAGGCCCATAGGCAGGGCTTTCACCTCGTCGTACATACACGCCATTCGCAGTGCCTCCCAGGCATCGTCGTGGGTGGACCAGGGGGCGGTGATGGTGATGTTGTGGAAGATGTCGCCCGTGAAGAGACTGCCGTTCTGCAGGCACGTCCCTATCCGTTGGCGGAGCTGTTTCTTGTCAATCTTCTCCAAGTCGTAGTGGTCGTAGTATATATTGCCACGCTGGGGTTTCTCAAAGCCCAGCAACAGGCGCAGCAGGGTGGACTTCCCACAGCCGGAGGTGCCCACGATGCCCACGTACTCGCCAGCCTTGATGCTGAGCGAGAGGTCGTCGATAACCAGCGGCATGTCGTCCTGATAGCGGAACGACAGGTGGTTCACCTCGATGCTGCCCGACAGGGTCTTGATCGGGGTAGGTGAGCCTGACACCTCGGGCACCGCCTCGGCAATGGGCATGATGCTCTCCAGTTGCGGTCCTATTTTTGTCATCTCGGGGATTTGCAGTGTAATCGCTGAGAGTGCGGCTGTCAGCATGCCGAAGGCGGAGGTGAAGGCAATGAAGTTGCTGGTCGTGATGGAGGTGCGCAGCGCAAAGACATAGATGACGAGCAGGGAGCCTACGTTCATCAGCGCCAGCAGCGAGGGATACAGGCGCGTGGCAAACCGCGGGTTGTAGATCACCCTTGCGGTGTGGGTATAGCGGTTGAGCCACTGGGTGAAGGCGCGAGTCTCCGAGCCGGTGAGCTTGACCTTCTGTATGCCCGCAAACAGGTTGCACTCCATACCGCTGAGGGCATCGTTCTTGCTGATATATTGCCGCTGCACTTGGGTGGCGTTACGGAAATAGAGCACCAGTATCAGCACCTGCAGGACAAACAGCACCATAGCAGGAGCCAGGAGCGGTCCGCCGTAGATGCCCACCTGGATGAAATAGACCACAGAGAGCGCACCGCTCAACAGTGCACCGACAATCGTCTCATTGATCTGCTGACACAGCCCGCTGAGGTTGTTCAACTTGGAGGTCAGTTCGCCGCTGCTGTGAGAATGGAAGAATTTCGGGGGCAGCAGGAAGAGTCGAGCCATGACGGCATTGTGCAGGTTCATCTCCACGATGTTCTCAACGCGGACGATATACAGGTTGCGGATATAGGTTGTCAACATGACGGCCACAGCCGCTCCTGCCAGCAGTCCGGCAATAGGAGCCAGGTCGGCAGCGATACCGGCAGGTATCACCGTTTCGAACACCATCTTGTTTGCCATAGGCACAAACATACCCAGGAGCACGACGGTCAGTGCGGCAAGTACCATGTGAACCATGCTGTGGGTGCTGGCCGATGACCAGATGAAGGCAATGAGTTCGCGCTTGGTCAGACGGTGCAGGGGCAGTGCCCTGGTGAAGTTGTAAGCCTCCGGCTTCAGCACATTCTTCATCTGCTGCCGTGACACCTCCTGCGGGGTGCCATCTTCGTCGGTGAAGCGATAGTTGCGGCCTGTCCACTTGGGCAGCAGTGCTACCAGTCTACCGTTATGCGTACAACCCAACAAGGGTCCGGAGGCCTCTCGCCACCAACCGTCGGTGAGTCTCACCTGGCGCGTCATGATGCCATGCGCCTGAAGGATGTTGTGCAACTGCTGCTCCAAGGGCAACACATCATCGGGCTCCAGTTCGTAATCGACAATCTTCAACGCTTCCAGCACCTGGCGGATGGCCAGGTTGTCGGTCTGGGGAACAGTGCCGTCATAGTGTAGCCCCATGCGTGCTGCACCTTCATTGATCTCACGCGAGAGGGTCGAGGCATCCAACTTCCTGCGTTTCTCTATCTGACTGGAAAATATGCTCATCTTCAGTTTCTCCTCCTTTCCTTATCCGTTTTCCATGAGCTGGCGGTACAGGCCGTCCTGTTGCATCAACTGTTCGTGGGTGCCTTGCTGGACCACGTGACCGGCTTCCATGACGATGATCTGGTCGCAGTCGCGGATGGTCGACAGACGGTGGGCCACCACAATCTGCGTGATGCCCATCTCGCGGATGTGCCTCATCACCAGGTCCTCGGTGGTGGGGTCTAATGCAGAGGTGGCCTCGTCCATGATCAGGATCATGGGCTCGCGGGCAAGTGCCGTGGCTATCTCGAAGCGCTGGCACTGGCCGCCGCTGAAGTTCTTTCCGCCCCGCACCACCTTGGTTGCCAAGCCTTCGGGACGGTTCATGATGTCGCTGTGTACCTGTGCGTCGCTACATGCCATGAGGATGGCGAAATCCTCGATGCTCTGGTCCCACATGCGGATGTTCTGTGACAGTGTATCGTCGAAGAGCACGATGTTCTGGTCAACGACGGCGATGGAGTTGGTCAGTTCGTCGCTTGAGATGCTCTCGATGGGACGCCCGTCGAAGAGTATCTCGCCGCTCCAGGGCTTGTAGAGTCCGGATATCAGTTTGGCGAGGGTGGATTTGCCACAGCCACTGCTGCCCACGAAGGCTACCGACTCGCCAGCCCGGAGGTGCAGGTTGAAATGGTCGATCAGGGGCGGCTGCGTCCGGTTGTAGCCGAAGGTGACGTCGCGCAGTTCCAGTTCGCCCAGCAACTTGCCGGCCTCCGAATGTTCGCCGTCGGCATGCTGGTCTTCGGGATACTTCATCACGTCGTCCACACGCTCTATCTGGGAGCGCATCTCCAGCAACTGCTGTCCGGCATTCACAATTTTCTCCACGGGAGCCATGAACGCCGTCATGAAACCTTGGAAGGCCATGAGCATACCGACGGAAAGGTCGCCTTGCAGGATATACCACGCTCCCACCAACAGGACCGCCATCGTCAGCAGGTTCGATGTCAGCGTCGGCAGCAGACTCATCTCGCTCTGCTGAACATGCATCTCGCGCTGTTTGTTGAACATTCTGCTCCACAGCCCGCTCCAGTATTGGAAGAACCCTTCCTCGGCGCCTGCGGCCTTGATGCTCTCGATGTTCTCCAGGCAACTGACCGTGGCGGAATAATATTTACCCATGCTCTGCTGTGTACTTCTGACCATATTCAGGCGCTGGCCGGCATAGTGGTGTACGACGGCGAGGTTGACAAGGGCTGCCGCGACACCGATCATCGTCAGTACGTAATTGTACGACAGCATCAATATGAGGTACAGCACCAGCAGCATCACGTTGATAGCCTGCGGCGCCAGCACCTCGACGAGCGAGTGGGTGATGGTCTCATTGAGTCGCTGACGCTGCTGCAGGTCGCCCACGTAGCGCATGGCGAAAAAGTTCATAGGCAGTCTCAGCAGATGGCGCAGATAGTTGATGTTGCCCCGTAGCGCCAGTTGTCCGGCTATACGCTTGGAGTAGCGCTGCTGCCAGAGCGTCACGATGAAGTTGAAGAGTGCCAGCGCAGTCATCAGACAGAAGAAGATGGTGGCCCATTGCGCATTGCGCCCCGAGAGAATCTCGTCGAAGAACACGCGCGTAAGCAGAGGCAGGGTCAGCGTGACCACTGCCAGCAGCAGGGTGAAGATAAAAGTCAGCCAGAAGGCTTCGTTGGCTCCGCTCAGGTTCCTCTTGATGTAGGATAAGATGTTAGTGGGATGGCCCGAGGGCTGGAAACGGTCGGTCAACTCGAAGGTCATGGCGACACCCGTAAACGAGCGGCGGAACTCATCCATCGGTATCTCTACCGGTCCGATGCCGGGGTCGTTGAGGTAGGCCTTGCCTTTCCGCATGCCCTTGAAGACGACGAAGTGTTCAAAGTTCCAGTGGATGATGGCGGGCTCCATGCCCGACAGATCTTCAGCACTCACCTTATAGGCACTGGGCTCCAGACCGTATGCCCTGGCTGCCATCAGGATGTCTTTCATCGAACTGCCGTCGCGGCTTACACTACAGGCTTCGCGCACCTGTTCCAGGGGAAGCCACTTGCCGTAGTAGGCAAGGATCATCGAGAGCGAGGCAGCACCACACTCCACGGCCTCCATCTGCATCACCATGGGTACTTTCTTCATACGCCTACTTGCCTTGCAATGTATTCAACGTGTTCTCTACTCGTCCTAACAGCACTTCCCATACGTACTTACGGCGCCAGATGATCTGCACATTGCAGGGCATGCCCGTGGTGACGGCCATCCCCTTGCTCTTCCGGCGGCTCCATATTAGCCCGTCGGCATCACGGTCGAGCACGATGCGCACCTCATAGACTGGTTTGTCATCAGGGATGATGGAGGCCAGTTCGGCCAACTTCAGCCGCTGTGCCACCATCTGGCGGTTGGTGGGATACGACTCGATGCCCTTGACGGTGCCGACAGCATAGCCCCACTTCTCGCGCTCCAGGTCGGCAGGTGTCAGTTGCACCTTGGCACCCAGTTTCACCTTTCTCAGGTCTTTGAATGGCACGTAGGCCAACACCTCGCGCTCGTGGAACCGAGCCTCCTGAGGCAGTATCCATGCCACAGGCTCGCGAGACTCAAACTTGCTCTCTGCCGGCTTCGAGGTCAGCACCACTCCCGACTCAGGTGCCGTCAGAGTGGTGGTCGCCAACTGCGAGCGGACGCTGACAAGGGGAGTGCCGGCTGCCACCTCCTGACCGTTGGTGGCTACCACATGATGGACGACCCCCCCGTACGGGACCGTAATCGCCTTGGCCTCTGCAAACGGGAATACAACGGCTTGGGCCCTGACGGTATAGTTGACCTTGCCAGACATACACCAGAAGATGGCCACGCCGCACAGCAAAAGCAGCGTGGAGAGCACTAGCCAGAGTCCGGGAGAAACCACCCGTGGCATCTCCTTGAGTTCGCTCCTGTCGTCAAGAGCCTGTAATGCTTCCTCGTTAAATATCTCAGACATATAATATATGTTATAAAACAGCCCGCAGTTGTCGTAAATTAGAATGTTAGTATTTGAAAATGCGCGGCTATTTACGTTTGGCGGTGCAAATATATAAATAAACAAGCAAACTTCCAAATAATTCTCACTTTATTTTAATCTGGGTGACTAGTCGGAGGCGGATTGTCTGCCCTTAGAGTAATCTCTTCCCCTCCTGAGTCAGGAGGGGAGCCCGGTAGGGCGGGGTGGTCTGAAGAGGCGCAATGAGCCCCTCTCTGTATTCTTGTTTAAGGGAGTGTCCTGAGGCGGAAGGGACGCAAGAACTTAGGAGGGGAAGAGGTTACCTTAATGACTAATGACTTAATGACTGCCGTATCTCACACCAGGGACAGTCCCCGTGTGACACAGAACTCCTGACCCCGTGTGCGCTCGATGTCAATCGGAATTTCGATTGACATGTTTTCTCCCGTGCTGGTCCGGTGGCGGCGGCAACCAACCTGGCAGATAAAAGCGCACATCACTCAGCACACAGTACTGTCCCAGCGACTACACTGGCACAGAAACCTGTGATTAATTTATCTTGTCATCTTGTTTATAATGAGCACCAAGTCGATGGCGCGTTGATTCATACACACGCCGTCATTACCAGCAGAAGCATTGGTTTATTCATTTGTCACAAATTATTAAGTGAAAAACGATCAGTGGCGCTCGGCTCTGCCGCTTGCTACCGAAGGGACGCAAGAGCCGTCCCGGTGATCAATGGCCTCGCTAACCTCATGGCAGATCCATTTGAGTTCCTCAATCATATGCCGTACCTCTTCTTCTTCTGCACTATTTTCTTGGAACATTTGGCCTGCTCTTTCGATAAACATCTCCAGTTCTTCCATCATCCAAGGTTCAACAACAGGGTTGTTTCGGGCACTTTCAAACAATACCTTAGCATTTTCTATATCTTCCTCTAATTCTACGTAATACTGAGGGGCGTCAGTTATACCATCCATGCCTCCACCAATGGGGATGTCTGTAGGAATGGGGATGTCTATAGGATTGTCCACATTCGAGCACGAGCTCGTCATTATAGCTGTCAGGACCGTGACCAGCATGGCCGTCAGATAATAGTTTTTAATATTCATCATTTTCTTTTGTATCTTTTCGAATGCAAATATAGGCATAATTCCTGAAAGTACCAAAAAAAATATGGTTTTTCTTCACGCACGAACACAAAGTGTCTGACACCTTGTGAGCCAAACATTGTCGAACTTAAAAATAATGGTATGAACAACATTGGGCGCAAAGGTGCCTTGCCCCATGTTGTCCTGCTATTTGATTAATTCCTTTTTGCCTTGGTGTATGTATATGCCTCGGGCGGTGGGTTTGGGGGCGAACTTACGACCTTGAAGATCATACCAGTCATCATTGTCTT
>Ga0256404_1009169_pt1 | contig 14353 bp, 10 predicted proteins | sample RumenRJG_01DNA_FD_185990 | JGI IMG/M metagenome (GOLD analysis project Ga0256404, IMG submission 185990) | Bovine rumen microbial communities from Lethbridge, Alberta, Canada - RJG_01 | ecosystem: Host-associated > Mammals > Digestive system > Stomach > Rumen | place: Canada: Alberta | collected...
AGAAAGAAGAGTAAATGCTACCAGAAAATGCTATGAAGAATTATCTAATACTGCTGGAAGTGTAGATAAAAAAGATTATGTATCGATTTTTGCGGGTCCTGCCGTGATAGAGACATTTGGAGAGGAACTATTTTCTCCAGTTCAAAAGTCTTCAAGTGTAACATTATCTTCAGAACAAGAAGAGCTTGAGAGAAAGCTTTATGGAAAACTATCTCAGATTTCAAATGAGTTCTTGCCAGGTGATAGTTATAGTTTCTCTATTATTGCATTTCCAGTTCCAGATATTGGTAAAGACTTTGAAGAGATATTTGACGAAGTAGTTGCAATAAATACTTTGGATAATGAAAAGTATAAAACTATTCAGCAAAGCATTATAGATGTTCTTGATGTTGCAGATAAAGTAAGGATTGAAGGAATGAATGGCAACAAGACTGATATTACGGTCCAGATGCGACACCTTCAGAATCCTTTAAAAGAAACTCAATTTGAAAATTGTACTGCTGATGTAAATATTCCTCTAGGCGAAGTGTTTACATCTCCAGTGCTTAAGGGAACGAGAGGAATATTAAATGTAAGTAGCACATATCTTAATGGATATAACTTTGAAGATATTGAGATTCATTTTGAAGATGGTTTAGTTACGGATTATTATTGTTCCAACTTCTCTGGTGAAGGAAGTGTGGAAAAGGGCAAGCGATATATTAAGGAGAATATACTCTTTAATCATGAATTTCTTCCACTTGGAGAGTTTGCCATAGGTACAAATACTCTTGCTTATACTATGGCGAGAAAATATGATATATTACCAAAACTTCCAATTCTTATAGTTGAAAAGACAGGTCCGCATTTTGCTTTTGGAGATACTTGTTATAGTCATATGGAGGATCATGCGGTTTATAATCCTGATGGTAAAGAGATTATAAGTCGTGAAAATGATTTTTCTCTTCTTAGAGATACTGAACCGGATAAAGCGTATTTTAATTGCCATACAGATATAACTATACCATATAACGAGCTTGGCAGACTTTATACCGTGAGTGAATCCGGTGAAGAAATTGATATTATAGTGGATGGAAGATTTGTTCTTCCAGGTACTGAAGTTCTGAACGCGGCATTTGACTGATAATTCTATATGGGGGCGTATATGAATATAGTTGAAATTATCGAAAAAAAGAAAAAGGGAAATGAGCTTACATCTGAGGAGATTAGATATACCATTGAAGGAATGCTAAGTGGGAATATAAAAGATTATCAAATGTCTGCACTCCTTATGGCTATATGCCTTAAGGGGATGAATGCAAAGGAGACTACAGAATTAACTTTAGCCATGCGTGATAGCGGCGACGTTCTTGATCTATCATGTATTGGAAAAACGGTTGTAGATAAACATTCGACTGGAGGCGTGGGTGATAAGACAACACTTATAATTGGACCTCTTATGGCATCACTTGGTGTTCCAATCGCGAAAATGAGCGGACGGGGACTTGGAATAACCGGAGGAACTATAGATAAACTTGATTCTATACCTGGTTTTAATTCTGATATTTCTGATGAAGAGTTTATTGATCTTATAAAGACAGTTGGAGTAGTAGATGCTGCTCAGAATAAAAATCTAGCTCCTGCTGATAAATACTTATATGCGCTTCGTGACGTTACTGGAACTGTAGATAGTATACCGCTGATTGCTTCCAGCATAATGAGTAAGAAGCTTGCGTCTGGAGCTGATGCTATAGTATTAGATGTAAAATGTGGAACAGGTGCATTTATGACTGATTATCAATCGGCTAAGGGTTTGGCAGAGGCTATGATCAGTATAGCTAAGCTTGCGGGAAAAAAATGCATTGCAGTAATAACTGATATGAACCAGCCTCTTGGCTATGCTGTGGGTAATTATCTTGAGGTTAGAGAGGCTGTTAGATTTTTAGCTGGAAAAGAGCAGAATCCAAGGTTATATAGGATAGTTGTTGAACTCTGTAAGCAAATGTATAAACTATCTGATATGTACACTGAAATGAGTGATGATGAGGTTGAAGAGATTATTAAGGATGCTATCTCCTCTGGTAAAGCGTATAAGAAGTTTAAAGAGTTTATATCGGGGCAGGGCGGAGATGTCGGTTTTGTTGAGTCCTTAGAAAGTGCAGTGGATGTAGATAGCATTTCTTGTGAATATAGAGCCTCTAAATCAGGTGTTATATCATCCATTGATGCGCAGCTTATAGGCAGGGCATCGCTTGCTTTAGGTGCAGGACGTGTTAATAAAGAGTCTGAGATTGATTTATATGCCGGAATTATATTTGATAAAGTTGTAGGAGACTTTGTAAATGAAGGTGATGTTATAGCAACATTATATGCTGCTTCAAGTGGAAAACTTGAAGCTGCAAAAGCCTTAATTGAAGAGAGTGTTTCTGTTAGCGATTCGTTCTCTGATTCGGATATTATTATCGATGTTTTGTAAGAATATAGTTTGACTATCCATAAGGTTTTCATTGAATAAGTGATGGCCATACGGTATAATATTTTATTATTTATTAAGGGAGGTTTTTAAAGTGGGTATTTTACAGAGATTTAAGGATATTATGTCATCAAATATTAATGCTTTACTTGATAGAGCTGAGGATCCGGAGAAGATGGTTGATCAGACACTTCGTAATCTTAACTCAGATCTAGCTAAGGTAAAAGCTGAGACAGCCGGAGTTATGGCTGATGAGCAGAAAGCAAAGCGTAATCTTGATGAGGTTAATGCTGAGATAGCAAAGATGCAGGGCTATGCTGAAAAGGCGGTTCTTGCTGGAAATGATGCAGATGCTACTAGATTCCTTGCTGAGAAGAATAAACTTGTTGCTAAGCAGGCACAGCTTCAACAGATTTATGATGTTGCTGCCGCAAATGCTATGAAGATGCGTCAGATGCATGATAAGCTTGTTACTGATATTGCAGAGCTTGAGTCACGTCGTGATCTTATCAAGTCAAAGGTTAAGCTTGCTAAGGCTCAGCAGCATATTAATCAGGCTGCATCAAAGATTGATACTCAGTCTGGTTTCGCTGCATTCCAGAGAATTGAAGATAAGGCTGATGCTATGTTAGATATGGCACAGGCAGAAGCACAGTTAAATGCTACATCTGCTTCAAGTGAGGTTGATAGTCTTACTGCTAAGTATGATGCTTCGCCTGATATGGCTGTTCAAGATGAGCTTGCTGCACTTAAGGCGAAGCTTGGAACAACTTCAGCTGAATAATTCATTTTTTCTAGATTTTAAGAAGTATTTAAAGGACATTAATTAATGCTAGGACTTAATAATAAACAATGGGAGGCCTGCTCATATACGGAGGGGCCTCTCCTTATTTTAGCAGGAGCTGGTTCGGGTAAAACCAGAGTTCTTGTTCATAGAATTGCATATTTAATAGAAGAGAAGGGCGTTGATCCTTATAACATTCTTGCAATTACATTTACAAATAAAGCTGCAAATGAGATGAAGGAAAGAGTAGAGAATGCTATAGATGTTGAACCTGGTCGAATCTGGGTTAGTACATTTCACTCTATGTGCGTTAAGATTCTAAGGCGTTTTTATATACGTATAGGCGGCGATAACAATTTTGCTATATATGATACTGATGATCAAAAAGCAGTTTGCAAAGAGGTTATAAAGACTCTAAATCTTGATCCTAAGATGTATAAAGAAAAGGCTTGTATAGCATTTATATCTACCGCGAAGGAATCTTGTAAGACTCCTGAAGATTTGGAGATTGAACTTGCTGGTGATTATCGTGGTTCTCAAATGGTTAGAGTATATCGCGAGTATCAAAATCGAATGAAGATTAATAATGCTCTGGATTTTGATGATCTTATATTTAAAACTCTTGATCTTTTTGCGCAGGATCAGGAAGTTCTTGAGTATTATCAGGATAGATTTAAGTATATTATGGTTGATGAGTACCAGGATACTAATGAGTCACAGTTCCAGCTGGTTAAACTTCTTGCAGGAAAGTGGCGTAATCTTTGTGTTGTTGGTGATGATGATCAGTCCATATATAAGTTCAGAGGAGCTAATATATATAATATTCTTAACTTTGAAGATGAATATAAGGATGCAAAGGTTGTTAAACTCGAGCAAAACTATAGATCAACAGAGACTATTCTTAATGCTGCAAATGCTGTTATTGCCAATAATACTGGGCGTAAGTCCAAAAGTCTATGGACTGAAAATGGGGTTGGTGAAAAGATTAGATACCAGGTCTATGAGACAGAACATGAGGAGGCTCTCGGTGCGGTTAATTATATAATGGAGCTTTACAATAATGGGAAAGATTATTCGGATATAGCTATTCTATATCGAACAAATGCTCAGTCTCGTGTTATAGAAGAAAAACTTGTTTATGCTAATATACCGTACAAGCTTGTTGGTGGTACTGGATTCTATAATCGTAAAGAGGTTAGAGATATTGTTGCATATCTGAAGTTGCTTTCGAATCCTTCCGATGAGATAGCATTTTCCCGTATTATAAATGTACCCAAAAGAGGTATAGGTGCTACGACGGTTTCAAAAATTCGTGATCTTAGTCGTGAAAGAGGAGTCTCAATGTATGATTTCTGTAAGGATGATAGTACGAGACAATTGCTTGGTCGTAGCGGAGATAAGATAGCTGGTTTTATTGATATGATGGAAGGGTTTAAATCATTTGCTTCAGATGGCGAACTGGATGAGCTCTTTGATGAGATTATGGAAAAAACTGGTTATGAAATGGAGCTTAGAGCTGAAGGTACGGATGAGGCGAGAGGTCGACTTGAGAATCTGGACGAACTTCGTAATAAGATTCTTGGATATATGGAAGAGGAAGAACCAACTCTTTTGGGACTCCTTGAAGATATATCTCTTGTTGCAGATACAGATGATAGTGCTGAAGATACGGACAATAAAGTTACATTAATGACACTTCATAGCGCAAAAGGTCTTGAGTTTCCGGTAGTATTTATGGTTGGTATGGAGGAAAGACTTTTCCCAAGCGGACTTTCCATGGATAGCGACGATCCTGATGCTGTTGAAGAAGAACGTAGACTGTGCTATGTTGGTATTACAAGAGCTATGAAGTTATTATATCTTAGTTCATGCACGACTAGAATGTCTTATCAGGGTAGAACTTATAATGCAGAGTCAAGGTTTATAGAAGAGATTCCAAAAGAATATATGATAAGAACGGGAGTTAAGGCAAATGTTATAAAGACGGAACCTTTTTCTAAGAAAACTTCTGTTTCTGGTTATAATTTTGGGGTTGGCGGTTCTTCTGTTTCATCATCTTCTTATTCTGCACCTGCGGTTCCTAAAAGTAGACCTGCGGCTTCAACAAATGTTGCTGTTGACTATGGCGTAGGTGATAGAGTGAAGCATATTAAGTTTGGCAAGGGAACTGTAACTGCCATGAGAACATCTGCAGATGATTTTGAGATAACAGTTAACTTTGATACTGTTGGTGAAAAACATATGTTTGCGAAGCTTGCTAAGTTAAAAAAAATATAGTTATATAATGTTTTAGTGTGTAGTTGTTTGAGGAATATGCTTATGTATGAAAAGATAAAAAAAGAAATGAATAATAAGGGTGTCTCGATATTTCAGGTTATTATAGGCATTGCAGCTGTTATAATTATTATCGCAGTTTCGCTTATCGCTGGTATATTGATTCATAAAAAGTGGACTGATAAAGAAAAAGAGGTACCACGTATTACATCATATGAGGTTACTGAACGTCTTGAAAGCGTAAGTGAGCTAACAACTCAAAAGATTATATATCAGGGATATATTCATTATGAAGAGGGAAGTATTCCATTTATAGATAAGAAGAGTTATTCTATGACATATACAGCTGAGATAGAGGCAGGAATTGACATAAGTGAGATTGAAGTCACAGATGCTGGTGACAGAATTATTATTGAGATTCCAGATTCTGATGTACAGAGTATATATGTTGATCCAGAATCTGTTCAATTCCATGATGAATCATTTGCAATCTTTAATTGGGATTCCAAAGAAGACGGTGTTGAGGCGGTTAAAAATGCTGAAGCTGATGCGAGGGAACATGCTGATATATCAAAGCTTAAGGAAGAAGCAGACAAGCATGCTAAGGAATTAATAGAAGATTTATTCCAGGATGCTATATCAGATCAAGAAGTTGAAGTCAGATAACTAATGAATTCTGATGGATTTTTGATTCATTGAAATGAAATAATCTTTGCATAGATGGATAATTATGTTATAATCTCTCTATGTTATAAGTGTTTATCACTTAAATGTTTGAATCTAGAAAGGGGGTTTCTTGATATGAGAAACGATGTAGTAGTTAAGGATGATGCAGTTGAGACAGCTAAGAGTGCTATAGTAGCAATATGCATAATTGTAGGTGTTATTACACTTATTGCAGGTATTGCTGTAGCAGTATATAAGTATCTCACACCAGATTACCTCGATGATTTTGATGAGTTTGATGATGACTTTGACGATGACTTCTTTGAGGATGATGCAGACTTTACTGATGATGTTGCTCCAGCTGAGGCTTAAGAGTAATTAACTAGTGAGTATATTATTGTGACAGGGAGAAATCCCTGTCACTTTTAGTTATTGGCGTTTTTATATCTTAAAGATTTCTTAATAATTTATTGTTTTGTTTTTTAATATATCTTCTATAGAATACATATTGTAAAACGTTTTATGGACAAATAATGTCCTATATGGAGGGATAAAATGTATAAGGTACTCATTTGTGATGATGACAAGGATATAGTGGAAGCTATTGCTATCTATCTTGAAACTGCTGGTTACTCTGTTGTAAAAGCTTATGATGGATTTGAAGCTTTGGATATTATGAAGACTCAGGCTGATCAAGGAGATGATACTTCCAAGATTCATTTAGTTATTATTGATATTATGATGCCTAACATGGATGGAATCATGGCTACAAGAAAAATACGTGAGTTTAGTCAGGTTCCTATTATATTCCTCACTGCAAAGTCTGAGGATGCAGATAAGATATTAGGACTTGATATAGGTGCGGATGATTATGTAACAAAGCCTTTTAATCCACTTGAACTTGTTGCAAGAGTTAAGTCGCAGATCAGGCGTTATACTCAGCTTGGTGCAATAAATGAAGTTGATTCTAATGATGACAAGGTTATCGTTAATGGTGGATTGGTTATAAATGATAGTGCGAAGTCTGTATCTATTGATGGTGATGAAGTGAAGCTTACACCTATTGAATATAGTATACTTCTTTTTCTTACTGAGAATAGTGGGAGAGTATATAACACAAGCCAGATATATGAAGCTGTGTGGGATGAAGATGCTATAGCTTCTGATAATATTATAGCTGTTCATATCAGGCATATTAGAGAGAAGATAGAAATCAATCCAAAGGAACCAAGATACCTTAAAGTGGTATGGGGGCAGGGCTATAAGGTTGAAAAGTTGTAATTCATTTAATATATGAATTATATTGAGAGGAAGAGTTTATGAAGATTATAAAAAACAAAGCATTTAGACTGTCATTATATGTTATAGGCTTTATACTAGTGGTTTTGGCTTTTGCATCTGGAATTGCTTCTATTTTTAAATATGAGCGTTTTTCGGATAAAGAAAACTATAATAATCCATTTGAAACTTCAAATTATGTTAGAGATGCAGTAGAAAATTCTGCGGAGGCTATTCAAGGAAAAGCATGTAATGAACGGCAAATATATGAAATCGATTTTTTGGATACAGAATTAGAAATATATAACTATAAGGATATTAAAACTTCATTCGATAACGATTCGGATAAGGTATCTTCTGATAAAATGACTTTAAGAGATATTCTGGGAGTTGACAACGCTGTAAACCTACTCTCAAAATACTTATACGCGTATGGGGGTTCTGATACTATATATGGTGCATATCAAAATATGTTTGATATGGATGATAATAAGTATATTCGTATGACATGGCAAGATTATGTAGAAATAGTAAAGGATAGATGTATCAAATATAGTTTTGAGGAAGATCAGTTTTATAATAATAACATCGGAAATGATATTAATGATATAAGTGAAGAAAAAGCAGCTTTTTATCAAAAACTCTCTAATAGTTATCCTGATATGGGGATATCAGACGGTAATTACTTTACATTTATTGATGATAAGCTGTATATGATCGATATTGATAATAATCTTATTTACTATGAAAGATATGGATATGCTCAAAGTCTTATAGGTGAAAATGATTATACATACGTTTATTTTCCATATAAAGATATAACTGAGTTTAAAAAACTTACTGATTATGATAAGGTAGCTTCATTTGAGGATTATATTCTTTCTTCATATATTTTAAGGAGTGATATAGAACTTGGTTATTCTACATTAAGTGATACCCAGAAGTCTCATCTTAGCCATGAAGTAAATCAGGAGTATTATTTGTATGACTGTAACGCTGCATTTAGTTTAGATGGGAAAAATATAGCTTATGCTTATGTTCCGTATGATGATATTTTATATTGTTCAGAAGATGGCGAATATTCGGTATCATATCAAGAGTTATTAGAAAAGTTTAAGCCTTTCTCTGATATATTTGTTAGTTATGATGCGGAGACAGGCGAAGTTGAGCAGTGGTATAAAGATAAGAATGGAGATACTGTTCCTTATACATATTTAAATAGTGGTAAAATGAAGCAATTAACAGATAAGAATAATGAGAGCTTTGTGATAGCACTAAATCTCAGTTCTTTTGCTTCTTCGAGAATAGAGGATAAAATAGGTTATGATTTGGTGAAAGTTATTCCTAATCCTTTGTTGGTATTTGTTTTAAGCATTTTGCTGTTTTTAGCGGTTGTTATCATATTAATACTTGGTGCACCTAAGAGATTATATCTTGTTGATAAAGCGCCTTATATAGTATGGTTGGGAATCTACTTTGGAGTGATTCTTTTAGTTGCTGGAATAGTTGAAGGAGTATTATATTCGATATATAATATAGCTTCATTTATTAATAACGAAATGTTTATGTGTTCGGTATTAACACTAATGTTGCTATTAGTTATGTATTTGACTACTGCAGCAGTTATTATGAATCTAACTAGAAGGGTTAAATGTAAAGAGTTTCTTAATGGTTTTGTATTTGTACGACTAATAAAAGCAATTAGAAGATATATTTCCAATAATCGTGATCGCTTTTCTGGTAAGAAACTTGCTATAGTATTTTTAATATCATTTTTATTTATAAGTCTTATTGGAACTTTATTTTTCTGTCAATCATCATATGATAACTTTGTGGCATTTGTATCATTAATTATGTTTGTAATAGATATTGTTGCATGTATATTTGTTTTTAAATATTTGACAGATATAAATAAACTACTAAGCATTAGTAAGCGTATTGAGTCGGGAGAACTAGATGCTAAGATAAATGTGAATGAACTAACTTTTAATTCTCGTGAGATGGGAGAGAGTCTTAATAATCTTGGAGATGGCTTATCAAAGGCGGTTGAAGCGTCTATTAGAGATGAACGTACTAAAGCAGAACTTATAACTAATGTATCGCATGATATTAAGACACCACTTACGTCGATAATTAATTATGTTGATTTACTCAAGAAAGAAAAAATTGATAATGAAAAAGCTTCGGAATATATAAATGTGTTAGATCAAAAATCCCAGCGATTAAAGCAGCTGATTCTTGATTTAATAGAAGCTTCTAAAACTAGTACTGGAAATATCGAACTTGAATGTATGAATCTCAATCTTGTAGAACTTCTTAATCAAGGATTAGGTGAGTTCGAAGATAAGTTTAAGGAGTCTGGTCTTGAGGTTGTAAAAACGCTTCAATTAGATAATGCTGTAATATATGCAGATGGAAGAAGAGTATTTAGGATTATTGATAACTTATTGAATAATATTATAAAATATGCTCAACCTAATACTAGGGTCTTTATAGATCTGAAAAAATTTGACTCAGAAGAGTCAACTGATAAGGTATTAATAAGTTTCAAAAATGTAAGTAAAGAAATGTTGAATATATCGCCTAAAGAATTAACAGAAAGATTTGTAAGAGGAGATCGTTCTCGTAATACTGAAGGATCAGGCCTTGGATTATCTATAGCAAAAAATCTTGTTGAACTTCAGGGAGGAACTTTTGATATATCAATTGATGGAGATTTATTTAAAGTTGATATTATATTTCCATTAGTTAAATAAATGATGTATAATGAGTTGCCTGGAACTTCTATCAGGCAACTCATTGTTAGTTTAAATTTTTTGATGATTTCTATAGAAATTTTCACCTTAAATCTCTTAAAAATTGTTGAAAATTTAAGTGAAAATAGGGTGAAAAAATGATTCAAAAAAAACTAAAAAAATTATTCAAAAATTGCTTGACAAAGATACCCTTCATCACTATAATAGGAAAAGTGCTGTTGAGAAATCAAGAGATACAAAAAAGGGGTCTTAGCTCAGCTGGGAGAGCATCTGCCTTACAAGCAGAGGGTCACAGGTTCGAGCCCTGTAGGCCCCATGCGTGGCGGGATAGCTCAGTTGGCTAGAGCATACGGTTCATACCCGTAGTGTCGAGGGTTCAAATCCCCCTCCCGCTACTTACATCTTTAAAACAGCATTTCATACACCTTCGGGGTGTGGCTCAGCTTGGCTAGAGCGCTTGATTTGGGATCAAGAGGTCGCAGGTTCGAATCCTGTCACCCCGACTCAGATGTTTGTCTTAGGACTTGACATCTAGAACAAAATTATATATTATTTAGTAGCTGTAAGTCGCAGTTATTAGACTTAATGTCATGCGGGTGTAGTTCAGTGGTAGAACACCAGCCTTCCAAGCTGGATATGTGGGTTCGATTCCCATCACCCGCTTTTAGACTGTCATTTAGGCGGTCGCAAAATGTGTCCGTAGCTCAGCTGGATAGAGCAACGGCCTTCTAAGCCGTGGGTCGGGGGTTCGAATCCCTTCGGGCACATTTTTATTAAATTGTAGGAATAACCTACAGTTCACTGTGGTGGGTATGGCGCAGTTGGCTAGCGCGCCAGATTGTGGCTCTGGAGGCCGAGGGTTCAAGTCCCTCTACCCACCCTTTTTTTATATCATAAAACTTAACTTGGATTATAGTAAATCTATTTTAGTTGTGATTATGGTATGAGCTGGATACTTCAGCGATATGCAGAAACAAACATTGGGCTATCGCCAAGTGGTAAGGCACAGCACTTTGACTGCTGCATTCGTTGGTTCGAATCCAACTAGCCCAGTTCTTAAGTGCCACTAGCTCAGTCGGTAGAGCACTTGACTTTTAATCAAGTTGTCGGGGGTTCGATTCCCCCGTGGCACACTAAAACATCATTTGATGATATAAGCGGATATGGCGGAATTGGCAGACGCGCTAGATTTAGGTTCTAGTGGGGAATCCCGTGCAGGTTCAACTCCTGTTATCCGCACACGACATTTGAGTTCTATCTTAATTGTAAGATAGAGCTTTTTTTATATATTTTGGTGTAATTATTTATCTAATGTGATACAATATGTGATATATCATTTGTTTGTTTATCTAGAACATTTTTTGAGGTGATCTATGAGTAATGCAGAACAAGCTGTTGTTGAATCACAAGTGGTTGATGAGGTATCTAAAAAGAAGTTTAAGATTGATATAAAGAATATCCTGATTCTTCTTCTTGATTATATCGCTATAAATGTAGCGTATGTTGTTTCTCTTATGTCTGTGACTAATGTCAGCATAGAACTTCTTGATATTGAATATTTAACATTTATTATTCGTGTGACACCGTTTTATGCTGTGTTTACTATAGCTGTGTATTATATTTTCAGATTATATATTGCTGATTATAAGAAGATTAGTGTGAGAGAAATGAGAAGACTTCTCATATCTAATTTCCTTACTACTATGGTTTATGTATTAATAATGTTTATAATACATGGCGGATTTCCATCTACATTTTTCCTTATTGGAGGAATGCTTCAGTACTTCTTTACTTCTGGAATTAGGTTCCTATATAGACTAGTTCATGTGAGTGAAGATAAGAAATATGAATAATATGTGAAATATTTGTCATTTCTGTCAAATTTACTACATTCATATTGATATTTTTATATAAAGTGCTATAATTTTAATATATATATTTGGGCAAAGCAGGAGTAATTCTGTGACGCAAAGCTATAGGGCCTTGGTTCCGTTGATGGCGTAAGCTTGTGAGTTGAGGTAGCCAGTTGCAAAGTTACTACTGTTAGCGTGGTGTAGTTTATGACTATATCCTTGTTTGCTGACGGTAGTTTTTTATTTTATCTTGTGTTATCACAGGATTATTTACACACTTATCATTAGTCGTTTATTCGACAATACACTATTTATGAGGATGGAAATATGAAAACTGAAAACTTTGCCCCTGTCACCCTTAGGAATAATGGCTTCTCTCTTGTGGAACTCATTATTGTTATTGCTATTATGGCTATACTTGCGGCTGCTATAGCGCCTGCTTTGATTAAGTATATAGCTAAGTCGAGAAGAGCATCTGATGTTGAAACGGCAGATGTTATACTTGATGCTGTTGGAGCTGCATATGCTGAAGCTTATTCTTTTGAAGGAATTGAAGCTGGTGTTGATCAAGATGCAAATATTATTGATACATCTAAGGTCGTTTCTGTTACTGTAGATTCAGAGCCTTCTTATAATTTAGAAATCATATCTACTGCAACTAATAACGATACATTTGTTAATACTTTTGGTCCGCAACAACATTTTCTTACAAAAATCAGACAAACTTTAGGTAAAGAGGTTAATGGTACTAAAGAATATTCTTCACCTAAGTTTAAATCTAATTCTGGAAATGGAGAACCGGTTGGATTTTTGATTGGAAGACAGGTTGATGGTAATCAAACTGTTAGATTTGAAGTTTGGCTTGTTGATAGTAGTGGTAATCCGTGTTATAGACTTCAACCGGATTGTTGTACAGCATATAAGTAGTGTTTTGGTATATTGTTATTTTGATATTACCAATTCTCTCGTCGCTTAAAGTGAGGTGATAATATGAGGATTGAAAAATCAAATAATAAAGGATTGTCTTTGGTAGAACTTGTTATTGTAGTTGCTATTATAGCTATACTTGCTGCTGCAATATCTCCTGCACTTATTAGATATATTGAAAAGGCTAGGAAAAGAGTTGATGTTCAATCTGCTCAAATGGTTTATGATGCGGTCACTTTTTCTTTATCATCTGGAGATGATGAGTTGTTGGATTCTTGGATGAATATAGATAATGGGGAGGCTGCTGCTGAGTTTACTGATCCTTATTATGGCCATAAAATGAGACCTGTTGCTTGGGCAAGAGGGGTTAAAGTAGGTGAGTATGAAAATTCGTTATTTAAATGTGCTCATAATGGACAAAATGAACAGAAGTTTGTAAATGATATGCTTGAGGCTTTGGCACAGGATAAAGCTAAAGGACTTGGTAACTCTTGGTCAAGTGATAAAAAGAAGCCAAATGCATATGATGGTCAGAGCGTTTGTATGGTTCCTTTGAAATATGGAAAGAAAATGAAAAGCGATTTTTCTAATGAAAGTGATTATCCAGAGGCATATATAATATGTCGAGATACTGTAACTAATGATCCTGTTATTTATATAGGGACGAAACATTCGGGGCAAAACCTAAAAGCTTTCTGGAGAGTTTATCCTGATACTTGTGATAAGTATAAATAATATGTGTTTTTATATATCCTTTTATTGCGTTATTAATCTAATTTTGATAATATTTGTCTGGTGTGCTTTTGGGCGCATCAGACTTTTTTGTTATGGAGAAATGTGATGGCTGAAGTTGAAAAGAAAGTTCCTATTATTGAGTTAAAAGGACTAACAAAAAACTTTGAGGAACAGCAGGTTCTTAAAGGTATTGATCTTACAATATATGAAAATGAATTTTTGACCTTGCTTGGACCTTCTGGATGTGGAAAGACAACTACGCTAAGGATTATAGCGGGTTTTGAAGAACCATCTGGTGGTGAGGTTCTTTTTGAAGGGATTGATATTACAAAGGTTCCTGCTTATAAAAGAGAGGTTAATACTATATTTCAGAAGTATGCGTTGTTTCCTTTTATGAATGTATACGATAATGTGGCATTTGGCCTTAAGCTTAAGAAGATGGATATGACGGTAATAGAACATAAGGTTACTAATATGCTTCGTCTTATTGGTCTTGAGGATTTTGCAAAAAGAGATGTTACCAGCCTTTCGGGTGGTCAGCAGCAGAGAGTGGCTATTGCAAGAGCTCTTGTAAATGAACCGAAAGTTCTTCTTCTTGATGAACCCCTTGGAGCTCTGATGCAAAACT
>Ga0256404_1009170_pt1 | contig 14351 bp, 8 predicted proteins | sample RumenRJG_01DNA_FD_185990 | JGI IMG/M metagenome (GOLD analysis project Ga0256404, IMG submission 185990) | Bovine rumen microbial communities from Lethbridge, Alberta, Canada - RJG_01 | ecosystem: Host-associated > Mammals > Digestive system > Stomach > Rumen | place: Canada: Alberta | collected...
TCAGAAACCGCTCCGGCTTCAGATTGTTGGAAATGCAGCCGATGGTCTTATTGATTCCGAGATCCGGATCCTCCTCCGCCATCCCGACCGTAATCGCGTTGTTGGCCTGCATTTCCTGATAGATCAACTCATGATCCTTCATCATCGTCCGGGCGTACTCTTCCATATTGAAGGCTATTGTCAGCCGCACGCTGTGCCCTTCCCACGGGATCAGGCAGGCGCGGACAAGAAGGGTGTCGCCTGTCCTGCGGTACAAGTGAGACGCGGCATAGAAATAATCCTGACGGAGCAGCAGATTCGGACAGTCTCTGCATGGCCGGCTGCATCCCTCCAGCGCTTCATAGCAGAGCTTTCCCGCCAGACTCTCATCCGGCGCGATCCCCACATCCCTCCTTGCGGACTGATTGAGATAGATCAGCTTCCAGTTCTTCGGATCGCTGATGATCACTCTCTCTGGCAGGTCTTCAAATGCCTCCCGGCGAATGACAACTCTGTCTCCCGTGCACAGGCTGTCTCCGTATAAACGTTTCTCGGAGCTGCTCAGCCGGTGAACCAGAAGCTGAAGCATCTCGTCCAGACTTTTCACCTCCGATCCGTACGCGGCCGCGTCCGTCGGGACAAGATCCGGCCGGAGTCCCAGCCGTTTTCTGAGGGACGGCATCAGACCGGACAGAGATTCCTCTTTCCGTCCGAGATCCGACGCGTTTTCCTTCCGGCCGAAAAGCAGAAAACAGCAAAGTCCGACCCGGGCGATCGCCCAGCCGGAAGGGAAGGCCTGCCGGAGCATCCGGGTGATTTCCTTCAGCAGGGCCCCGGCTTTCCGGGCATCCTCCTTCGCCACCTCCGCGTAAGCGGCGATATCGATCAGATACCCCACATAATCGACGTCCTTGAGACGGTACTGATCCGCGAACGCGAGTCCGACCTCGATCGCTCCGCGATAGCTGAGGAATCCGGTTTCCGTATCCGACATGCCCTGGCGCCGTTCCTCCCGGCCGGACGTACCGACTGCGCTGATCATAGCCAGCGTGCCGGTCATCTCCTTCTCCCTGTACCAGGGCGTCCACGCGATGCGTACACTCTCGAGTCTGCCTCCGGCCAGCGCCTGTCCCTTCGTTTCCGCCAATCTCTCACCATGGCGGAGCACCATTTCCTCAGCCTCATCCGACTCCGAAGAATCGAGCCGCCATCCGAGTTCCTTCTCCGTCCTGCCGCGGAGCGCCGCCTCATCATCGAATCCCGTCTTTCTCAAAAAGGCCAGACTGGCGCCGAGAATCCGTCCGTCCCGGTCCTTCCAGAAGAACGGATAAGGAGAGCGGTCCCGCAGCGCGCGGAACAGACTGCTCTCCGCCGGCTCGGCCTGCACGCCGGCGGCGCATGTCCCGACGCCGAAGGAGCGGCAGAAGACGGGAAGAAGCGTGTCACGGCTGTGTTTCCGTTCCCAGATATCCTCCCGCTCGCAGAGCAGAATATTCTTCGTAAGGCTCTTGAAGATCACCATCGCGTCGAATACCGTCCATCGGTAGGTTCCGTCCTCCCTGCGGACGCGGACCAGCTCTGTCACCCGGCCTCCTCTCTCTTCGATATTCTCCGGCCGGACAAACGCAAGAAACCTCTCCCGGTCGTCCGGATGGACCAGCTCATCCGCATAGGAGGCAAAGGACGGCATGATCGAGCGGAAAATGGTCCCAGGGCGCACCTTCGGATGATCGCACTGAAGAACCCGGATCTCGTCCTTCCCGCGATCCATCAGATAGAGACCATCATAGAGCTGATAGAGGTTTCGGAGCAGAACGTCCATCTCTCCCGCGTCACGGATACCGGACTGGGAACTGACATTGTATATTTTCGATTCTCCTACCCAGTTTCGTTCTCCGCCCGCGATCCAGCGGACGCTGACCCGAATAAACTGCCCGTTATCCACGTAGACCATCGTCTCCTCCGTCCGCGACTTCAGCGCCTTCGACAGCAGCTGGGTGAATTTGCCTCGGAACGGATAGTCCATGGCATGAAGATTCAGATTCGCCTCCTCCATGTCCTGCGTTCCGGTGCTTCTCAGCTCCCGCCGGTAAGCGTCGTTTTCGATCAGGAGCGTGATGTCCTTCCCGTCAAAGTGAAACAGCGCGGTCGGTGAATCCGTCACCACATTGACGCTCTCCGCGGCATCCAGAAGTTGGCCTTCCTCCGGATCCTCAAGCCCCATCTTCTTCTCATGCATGTAATCGAGGCAGTCCTCGAGAAACATCGGCCGTCCGTAATAGTAGCCCTGAATCCGGCCGCAGCCGATCTTTCTGAGAAACGAAACCTGCTCTGCCGTTTCCACTCCCTCAGCCAGCGTCAGCACGCCCAGCCTTTTTGCCATCATCACGACGGAAGTGATGATCTGACGGCTCCGGTCATCGAAGTGGCTGAAAAAACCCATGTCGATCTTGATCTCATCAAAATGGTAGTAGTGAAGCGACGTCAGCGAGGAGTACTCGCTTCCGAAGTCGTCCATCCAGACCTGATACCCGGCCTCCTGAAAACGGCGGATCGTCGAGACCATGCTGAGGCGGTTGCGTATCATAACCCGCTCCGTGATCTCGAACCGCAGCGCACTGCGCGGCACCTGATACCGTCTCACCATTGTCTGAATGGAATGAAAAGGGTCCGCCACCTCAAAATCATAGCCAGAGAGATTAATCGAAACCGGGATCAGCGGAAGTCCGTTGTCCATGCGGTTTCTGAGAAGCTTCAGAACCCGTTCCAGAACGAACCGGTCCAGCCGGTTGATCAGCTGGGCTTCCTCGAGAACCGGGACAAAGATTGCCGGCGAAATCATGCCGATCTCCGGATCCTCCCAGCGGGCCAGCGCCTCGAATCCGCATAGGCGCCCCGTCATCGTCCGGATCACCGGCTGAAAATACACCTTGATGTAGCACTTCTCCAGCGCCTCGCTGAAATGGCGGAGGACATACATCTTCTTGTTGAGATATTCCCCCATGGACGGCTCATAGACAGCGACCACGCGGTTGCCGTCCTGTTTGATGCTGTCACAGGCCACTTTCGCCGAGTCAAAGGAATGTCTGATCTCTTCCTCCGCTGCGTCCGGCTCGATGCGGTAGACGCCCGCTTTCATCTGAATGCCGGCGTCGTCGATGTACCGATTGATCTCATTGCATACCTGCTCGAGCTTCGCCTCCAGGCTGTCAGCGGGCAGCAGAGCGACGAAACGGTCGGCCGTCAGATGGCCGACAAGCGATCCGGGGAACGAGTCGGTGATCGTTTCTGCGGCTTTCTTGAGACACAGATCTCCCCTGTGCGTGCCGTGGATCCGGTTGTATTCCCTGAAACGGGTGATATCGAAGATCACCGGGCAAAACGCGCTCAGCGTTCCATCGGCCTTCCGCTTCGCCACGCGTTTGAAAGCCTCTTTGTAGAAATCATGCATGCCCGGCAGATCCGTCGTGCCGTCTCTCTTCCGATCCTCCGCGATCTGCTCCGCTGAAAAGATCTGAACGACGTACGCCGCCCCGAAGGATGTCTCCTTCAGCCATCCGAATCCTTCCGCCTTTCGGAAGTGTCCGCCTTTCGTACGGTAATGAAACGTCAGATGAAAGTGGTTTGTGTGCCCGTTCACACTTGATGCGATCGGGACATAATCCTCCGCCTCCATCATATTCCGGTAGGAAGAAGAGCAGAAATCAAGGAACTCCTCCTCCGACTCGCATTCGTAAAGCCGGGCCGTCTGAGCGCTCGCAAACACGACCTGCTCGGAACCGTCCGCCAGTATAAGGCAGACGCCTCCCTCGAGAAGGTCATAATACCGATGATATCGTTCCCGCGCGCTGATATTCACCATCGCCATCTTATCCAAAGCCCCCGCTTCCGGTCTCGCAGCGGCCGAATCCGCACCGGCTGCCGCTCCCCGAGTCTTTACCGTCCGTAGTATACCACATGAGTGACAAAGTGTAACAAGAACCGTCCGGCGTGCAGATCCTCTGCATGGAATCTGCCGCGCCGGACGGTCTTTTTTATGGCCGTTCGCCGTCTTTTTCGTTCTGTCTCTCCGCGCCGGAGACTCATTTTTGATCTGAAATCTCCGGAGCCCATCTCACCGGCTCCGGCTCCGGACTGTGAGATCCGATCATCTTCTCCATCCAGATCATATCATACCAGCGGCCGAACTTGGCGCCGCAGGCCCGAAACGTTCCAACGGTCGTGAATCCCATCCGCTTATGAAAGCGCTCGCTGTCCCTCGTGAGATACGCATCCTCCCCGCGGGGCACTCCGATGCAGGCATACAGATTGCGGATTCCCATCGCGCGGAGCCGCTTCTCCATCTCCCCGTAGAGCATCCGTCCGATGCCGTTCCTGCGGACGTCGGGCCGGAGATAGATGCTGAGTTCGCAGGACCAGTCATAGGCCGCGCGCCCCACAAACGGCCCCGCGTAGCAGTATCCGTCCGCCCTGCCATCCGTTTCGGCGATCAGATAGGGATACCGCTCCATCGTCCGCTCCATCCGCTCACGGAACTGCGCGGCAGTCGGCGTCTCGTACTCGAAGGTCACCGCCGTGTTCCGCACATACCAGTCGTAAATTTTCTGCAGTGTCTCCGCGTCCTCCGGTCCTGCGTCCCGAATCACCGTCATCGTGTCTCTCCCTTCCGCTGAAAATCCCGTCCCGCGTTGAAAATGCAGCCGCCCCGTGCTATGTTTTTTATGCAGACGCGTCCGCCTCCGGGCGGCGAGAAGGAGGCAGCCATGTTCCTTGATGATGTAGACCCGCTGGACCGGAAAATCCTCTCCCTGCTGATCGAAAATGCCCGCTACACCTACTCCGAAATCGGCCAAAGGCTCGGCATCTCCAGGGTGGCCGTCAAGAATCATATGAATGATCTTGAAAAGAGGGGAATCATCGAGAACTATACCGCCGTCATCAATCCCCGGCGGATGAGCAGCGCCGTCTCCTGCTATTTCGAGATCGAGACGACGCCGGACCGGTTCCCGGCGGTGACGCAGGCGCTGCAGCGCTGTCCCACCGTCACGCAGATTTACCGGACGACCGGAAGCTGCCACCTGCATGTCCATGCCGTTGCGGCCGGCCAGCAGGAACTGGAGGACTTTCTCCGGGACGTCATCGATCCGCTGCCCGGCGTCACGTCGATCCGGACGAATGTCATTCTGGACCGCATCAAGGACATCAAGGGTCTGCGGCTGTGACGGAAGATGTCCTTTACAGATCCAGCCTCGGTGGTTCATCCAGCTTCTCCGGGATATGCCCGCCGTTCTTCTTCCTCTGCCGGACGCACTCGGTCAGCAGATACTCGATCTGGCCGTTCACGGACCGGAAGTCGTCCGCCGCCCAGGCGGCGATCGCATCGTACAGGCTGGCGCTGAGCCTCAGCGGGATCTGTTTCTTGTCAGCCATTTCTCAGTACAGGCTTCCCGAATTGACGACCGGCTGGGCGTCGCGGTTTCCGCACAGAACCACCAGCAGATTGGAAACCATCGCCGCTTTCCTTTCGTCATCCAGATCAACCACATGGTTTTCGTTCAGACGCTCCAGCGCCATCTCCACCATTCCGACCGCGCCGTCCACGATCATCTTTCTCGCGTCGATGACAGCGGATGCCTGCTGCCGCTGCAGCATCGCCGCCGCGATCTCCGGCGCGTACGCGAGATAGGTGATCCGCGCGTCCAGAATCTCAAGACCTGCGTTGCTCACCTTCCGCTGAATCTCGTCGCGGATCCGCCGCGCGACCACCTCCGTGGAGCCGCGGAGAGAGCCGTCGTCCGCCTTGCCGTCGCCGGTCGTGTCGATATTCGGCGCCACATCATAGGGATAGATCTGCACGATGTTCCGCACCGCGCTGTCGCACTGCAGGGACAGGTATTCCTTGAAATTGTCCACCGCGAACACGGCCTTCGCCGTATCCTTCACCTGCCACATCACCGCGATGCTGATCTCCACCGGATTTCCCAGCACGTCATTGATCTTCTGACGCGCGTTGCTGAGCGTCATGATCTTGAGCGAGATCTTGTTGTTCGTCATAGACTGCCCGCTCACCTGGCTTTTCCTCTCCGCCTTTACATCCCCGCTCTGGCCGAGGACGGTCTTCGCGGCCGGGTTGACGCTGGCGCTGAACGGGTTGATGCAGAAGAAGCCGGGGCCTCTCAGCGTCCCGACATATGTGCCGAACAGCGTCACAACGAGCGCTTCCTCGGGCTTCAGCACGCGGAGACCGGCGAGCGGGATCCACGCGACGCAGATCAGAATGATCAGCAGAACGAAGAGCGGCGAGGTTTCGTTAAGCGGAAGCAGCACGGCCGCCGCGATCAGCAGAATCTCCAGCGCGATGACGCCCAAAAGGACCGGCATGCCCTGCCCCGCGTGTCTCATTGTCTTTTCTTCCATGATTTCCTCCCGGATGCATTCGCATCTCTTCCTTCGGCGGATCGTTCCGCCGCATTGACTTGATATCATTTTAATATCATATTGAAATGCATCTGTCAAGGAATCTCGCTTTCTTTCTCTTATTCGGACCGCAGTGACCGGACCGGATCGTTTCTGGAAGCCTGCGTGGAAGGGATCAGCCCCGCCAGAAGGGTCAGTCCGATGCTCAGAAGAATCATCAGCGCCGCACTTCTGGGGGCCAGGAAGATTTTCACATCAGCGCCGTTGACGAAGCGGGGCAGAATCCGGTTCACCGGAATCGAGAAAAGGAGAGCCGAAACCACGCCGATCGTGCCGGAGAGCAGGCCGGTGAGAAACGTCTCCGCGTTGAACACGTTCGCGACATTCCGCTTCGAGGCGCCCATCGCCCTCAGAATCCCGATCTCCTTCTTCCGTTCGAGAACGCTGATGTAGGTGATCACGCCGATCATGATGGACGAGACGACGAGAGAGATGGAGATGAACGCGATCATGACGACACTGACCGTGTCCACGATATTGGTCACAGACGACATCATCGCCGAGATCATATCCGAATAGGAGATCGTCTTCTCCTCCTCCCCCGCGCCGGCGGCACGGTCGTTATACTTCGTGATCAGCTTTTTGATCCTGTTTTTCGCGCTGAAATCCTTCGGGTAAATGTCGATCTCCGAAGGATCATCCGTCGAGGCATAGCCGAACTTCGTGAGATTTCCTTCATAACTCACCCCGTTTCCGGTCAGCATGCCGGTCAGAAGGCTGCGGATCTGATCCGGCGCAAGGTTCATCTTCATGATGTTCTGCAGTTTTCCGGGATCGGCAAGGCCGGAGAGGCCGCCCGCCATCCCCGCCATCAGCTGCCCCATCTGATCTGAGAGCGCGGTCTGGATCGCTCCGGCCGCGCTTTCGAGTCCCTGACGGAGGGCGGTCTGAAGCTGCGCCGTCACCACGCCGGCGATGCCCGAAAGACCGTCGGACACCATAGTGCTCAGGTTCTTCTGAAGCCGGTCGGTGTCGAGGACCGCCGCCATCATCTGAGACAGATCCTTTCTCCCTTCATCGGTCCTGAAATAGGCCGGAAGGGATTCCGTAAGACGGGAAGGATCCGGAAGCTGATGGTCCCGGGCGTACGGCGTATAGCCGGCCGCGAGCTTCTGCATCAGATCCCCCAGTTCATCCTGCGAAAGGGTAAGATTCCGGAATCTCCCCGTAAGATCCGAGAATGCCTGATCCGCCTTTTCCCGCGTGGACGGTTCCTGAAGATAGTCCTGAAGAATCTGAGACAGCGCGCCCGAATCCGGGAGGCTGCCCGTGCCGTCCGGCAGGAGCGCCTGAAGATAGGACGGCAGATTGTTCATCACATCCGACGCCAGATTCAGCAGTTCCTCCCGCGTGAACGTATCCCTCCCCGTCTCCGAAAGCTTCTGATCCAGCAGCGCCCGGACGGCCTGTGCGGAAAGCGGCTGCAGGACGCCGCCGGAGGAGCCGGATGCATTCTCCGAAAGCCGTTTTTCAAGATAAGCCGGGAAATCCGCCATCACATCCGACGTCAGATTCAGCAGATCGTCGCGGGATACGAGCTGGTTCCCCGTTTCCGTAAGCTTCTGCTGCAGAAAGGTCTGCACGGTTTTCGCCGTTTCGTCCGACATGAGATACTGAAGCAGCGCGTCGGAAAGCCCGGCATAATTCGTGGACGGATCCGCCGCGGCGTAGGCCGTATAGTGCTGCATCACCTTGCTGAACAGGCTCCTGAGCTCTTCCTGCGGCACATCCCGGATCACGCCGTCCAGCATCCCCTCCAGCTGTCCCCCGCTCATCTGCGGCAGCGCGCTCTGCAGCGCAGACAGATCAAGGCTCTTCGGCAGATTCAGCCCGCTCAGGTCCATTCCCGAGAAGGCATCCGCCAGCGAGGACATATCCAGACTCAGACCGCCTGACTGAAGACCCGCGGAGGCGAGCAGGTTCTGCACGGCGTCCTGATCGACCGTGATCAGACTTCCGAGATCCAGCTGATCCGGGTCATTGTCCGCCTCAAAGGTGTGGCCGGTCAGCACATTGATGTCCTTCCGGCCCATCTGATCCCTGACGATGGCACTCTCCGCAGCCCGCCGCATCAGCCCGGACAGAAGGTCCTCCGTATACGCGAAGCCGGAGTCGCTCATGGCGGAAGAGCTGCTGTCCTTCTGGCGCACGATTCCGGACACCGTAAGGGTGATCCCTTCCTTCAGCGCTTTCCGGACATAAGAATCGTCCCCGGACCGGTCGATCCAGAGACCGCTTTTGTCATCGCGCTCATACAGGGCGGACTGACTTACGGCCTTGAAATGCATGCCGAGGAAGTCGCCGTACCGATAGGTCGTTCCGTCGCTGTCCATGATGCCGGCGTGGCTCTTCTCCTCATCCTTCGCCTGTACCAGTTTTCCGAGCTCCTTTCTGTCCCGCATTCCAAGCGCGTAGAGCACGCTGTCGTTCACCCGGCCGTCCGCGGAGAGGATCAGCACGATATCCTCCGCCTGTTCCGGCCAGCGGCCCGCCTCAAGGGTATACCGCCGGGAAAGGATCCGTCTGCTCTCCGGGAGCATGGAGAACACATCCATGTTCATGGCGTTGCCCATCATGGTGCTCATCTGGGAGTCGCCGAGATCCAGCCCCTCAAGGAGGTTGGCCGGATTGACCTGTACCGTCTTTCCGTTCCCCTCCCGGTATATGAGCGGCGTGACATCGTAGCGATACTCGACCGCGTCGCTCTCTCTCCGGATCCGCCCGTCCTTCTCGAGCCATGCTTTAAAGGAGGCGAGATCATTCGTGGTGACGTTCGAGAGCAGGCCCTTCATCATATTCCGCACGCCGATCCGTCCGTCTCCGTCTTTCTCTTTTCCTTCCCTTCCGTCCGCAGACAGGTTCGCCATACCGGATGCGTCGGATGTCCCGCCCATCAGAGACGCCACATCGATCCCGGTCCGGTCAATCTCCACCGGATACTGGGACAGCGCCGCCGTCTCCTGAGCAGAGATATAGCGGTTGACGCCATTTGACAGCGCGAGCACAAGTGAGATGCCGATGATGCCGATAGAACCGGCGACCGACACGGTCAGCGTTCTCGCCTTCTTGGTCCTCAGATTGCTGAGGCTGAGCGACAGCGCGGTGCGGAACGACATGCCGGATCGGGAAAACTTCTTCCGCACCGGCCGCGCAGCCTCCTCTCCTGTCCCATCCGGCTCAAAAGGATCCGTGTCCGAAAGAAGCTTTCCGTCGCGGATGGTCACGGTTCTGGTCGCGTACCGGCGGGCGAGCTCCGGATTATGCGTCACCATGACCACAAGATGGTCCTTCGCGATCTCCTTCAGGATTTCCATCACCTGCACACTGGTATCGCTGTCCAGCGCGCCGGTCGGCTCGTCCGCCAGAATGATGTCAGGGTCATTGACCAGCGCCCTCGCGATGGCCACCCGCTGCATCTGCCCGCCGGAGAGCTGATCCGGCTTTTTATCCATATGCTTTTCAAGACCGACCTTCCGCAGCGCCTCCTCGGCCCGCCTTTTTCGCTCCCCTCCGGTGATGCCGGAGATCGTCAGCGCAAGCTCCACGTTGGACCGCACGCTCTGATGCATGATCAGATTGTAGCTCTGGAACACGAAGCCGATGGTGTGGTTGCGGTAGGCGTCCCAGTCCCGGTCGCGGAAGCGGCGTGTGGAGACGCCGTTGATGATCAGATCCCCGGCGTCATAGCGGTCAAGGCCGCCGATGATATTCAGCAGCGTGGTCTTTCCGGATCCGGACGGGCCGAGGATCGAGACAAACTCGTGGTCCCGGAAACTGAGGCTCACGCCGTCCAGCGCCTTCTGGACGAAGTCTCCCGTCCGGTACTGTTTGCAGATATCGCGAATCTGAAGCATTCTGTTCTCCTTTAATGAAGCACTGGCGGTAAAAAACAAACGGCCGGCTGCCGGAACGCAGATGCATTCCGGCAGCCGGCAGAAAATTTGAAGCGCCTGCTTTTGTCGATACACGCTGATTCTGTGTTCTCCGCCAGTTTTCTATCCTTCTGACAGAGTCGAGTATACCAGAAAGAGCCATCCGGATGAAGATCACAAGTTGCCGGAAAGACATCATGCCGCGCCACTGGCTTCGCTCTCCTCCGCCCTCATCTCCGGGCTTCTGAAAAACAGGATCACCGGCAGCACGACCGCGACGGTCAGCAGCGCGTTGAAAAGCTGCGGTTCTCCGATCGGCGAATCATACAGAAAATGGTCCGCCATCACGAGAAGAATCCAGCCGAGGCCCTTTCGCCTGTGGTTTTTGCCGGAGGTCCTCACGATCAGATAAAGACCGGCTGCCGTCACCGCCGCATAGGCCCAGTGCGATCCGAGTGAGCAGGAAACCCTGTCCAGCGCCGCCGGAAACGCCTGATTCACGTCCTTGAAGCCGCTGTCCGTGATGTAGGCGATATCCTCCTCCATCTGGAAGCCCATCCCGACGCACATGCCGATGCTGAGATAATCCTTCAGCGACTTCCGCCCCAGCGCATACAGGAGCAGCGCTGCCGTCCCCAGCTTCAGGAGTTCCTCCGCGATGCCGGTTTCGAGAGAACCGAGCCACGCGTCGGAATAGGCCTTTCCCATCAGGCCGGTCATCAGATCGTCGAACCCTCCGTTCAGCTCCCCGGCGAAGGCGGACGAGATAAACGCCCCGCATCCGGCGGCGGCCAGCAGTTCAAGCCCGCTGATCCGGTATTTTGCGCTTACCCGTCTCATGAAGATGCCAAACGGAACGATATATGCCAGAAACGGCAGAAAGGCGCTGTACACCTTCAGATACTGCACTGCGGCCGTGCTGTCCTGTCCGATAAAGTCCGATTCATTGATCAGAAGTCCCAGTGCGAACAGCAGAATCAGGACGCCGGCCGCCAGCGTCCTGTGATTTTTCTTCGTCAAACTCATAGTCAGTCTCCCTTACATGCAGTCAGTCATCAAGTCTTTCTGCATTATGCCACTTTCCGTGTGTTTTGGAAAGAAAGGCAGGAAGACGCCGCCGTATCTCACTGTGCGAAATGCTCCTTCGCGAACTCCATGTCCTGCACGACTTCCAGAGTGCCGAGATACTTTCTGTCTCTGTCCCGCACTGCCATGTAGGTCACGAGGACGGTGCGGCCGTTTTTCTCCATCCAGACGGGAACGCGGTCTCTTCGTCCGTTCCGGAAATCGTCAAGGATGGCGCGGACCATCGGCTCGATCTTCGGCGGGTGGCAGGAAAACACTTCTCTGTCGATGGCCATACCGGGCCGTTTGAAGACCTTATGTCCCTCGTTGAAGTAGCGGTTGATGTTGTCCGCGTCCACAAACGTCAGCTCCGCCGGTATCGTGTTGAGAAGAGCCGTGAGCTGTTCGACCGTCATATGTCCGCCGGGCATGACCACCTCGCCCTCTCCCGCGGAAAGCGCCGCCGGCGCCTCTTGCTCCGCCTCCGGCCATCTTTCGCCCTTCACACCGAGGCAGTCGTCATAGTCTCTGCTGTCCCGGTAGATCCGGTGCCACTCTGTCTGAGTGAAATTCACGGCGCAGATCGGGAAAAGAATATTGTGTTCCTTATAGATCATCTCCTCCGCTCTTTTCAGAACTGCCCGCAGCCGCTCCGTCCACGCCGCGTCATGCTCCCGGATCTTCCCGAGCTCCGCCAGCTCATCCCGGATCTCATCGTCGACGGTCCACATCACATCCGCGGGACCGGAAATCTCATAGTGTACCTTCAGCAGAGGATACAGAAGATCGCCCTTTTTCGCATAGTGGACAGAGAGCTCTCGGATACGGGAAAGCAGGCCGTCCACCTCTTCGCCGGCGTCCAGACGCGCCTTCGCCTCCGCGATCCGGCCGGCCAGAGCTTCATTTTCCCTCGTCAGCGTATTCAGCGGATGCCCGTCAACGGCCGCCAGCTCCGCCGCCCGTTCCTTTTTGCCTCCGTAGTCCTTCCGCGCCGCGAGTTCCTTCGCCCTCTTAACAGATGCCATCACTTCTTTTTCCGCATTGGCGATCTGTTCCTCCCTCGTGGCGCCGTGGAACAGCGCGGAGTGAATGTCGCAGAGCTTCTGAACCTCCGTCAGAGGCGTTCCCTCACGCATCAGCTCCTGCTCAGCCTGCATGATCTCGGAAGCCTCCACATCGCGGAACTTTTCCGCGAAATCCTTCCGGACGCTCTCCAGAGATTCGCCCGCGCCAAGACGGCGCAGATAGCCCTTGAGATCCTCCATGCGCGACGGCTGCGGCGCGGGCTGTGTTTCCGGCTTTTCCGGGCGCGGCGGCTGCGGCGCGGGCTGTGTTTCCGGCTTTTCCGGGTGCGGCGGCTGCGGCGCGGGCTGTGTTTCCGGCTTTTCCGGGCGCGGCGGCTGCGGCGCGGGCTTCTCCTCCGAAAACGTGAAGCCGTGCTCCGTCAGCGCCGCGATCACCTTTTCCATCGGGATATTTTTCATCCTGGCTCCCCGCGGCAGCGTCATCAGCTTTCCGACCGAGTGCAGCATGGCCGGCTTTCTGATCTCCCTGAATCCCAGCTTCTCCATGATGTCCCCGATCTCCGGATATTCTGTGACCAGTTCAAAAACCGAACGGTTAAGATCGATCATTTTACTCATTTCGATGTCCTCCCTGTCTTTCTGCCTTCATTATGGAGCCATACGGTCCGCGCGTCGGTTGCCTTCCCAACATTTTCGGACTGATTTTGACACAGAATCGTTCTTTCCATGCCAAATCGACAAAGTCAGAACGAAGTGTTGCATACCCCGGGCAGAAGGTGTATCATGCAGTTAATGGCATATGCCAATAATTGCAACAGGAGGTCATGATGCCGAGACCGCAGAAAATGAGAACCGTCTACCAGCTTCCGGTCTGCAGGAGTTTTCTCGCCGACCCCTCTTCCGGCGATATATCTCTGACGCTGGATGAGCTGGAGGCAATCCGGCTGACCGATCAGGAGGGACTGGATCAGTCCGCCTGCGCGGAACGGCTGCATGTCGCGCGATCCACCGCCCAGAACATCCTCCGCGGCGCGCGCGGCAAAGTAGCCGACGCGCTGGTCAACGGAAAGTCCATCCATATCGCCGGCGGAAACGTCGAATACTCCGATGACAGCCGTTTCGGCTGCTGCAGATGGGAGTTCCGGTCTGTGCCGGCGGTCGGCGGCATCAACGGTTTAAGAAAGGAAGGAAAAGAGACAATGAATGTAGCCGTCACCTATGAAAAGGAAACAGGCGATATCTTCCAGCATTTCGGACGAACAGAGTATTTCAAGGTCTACGAACTCGACGGCGGACGGATCGCCGGCTCCCGTGTGGTCAGCACGAACGGCCAGGGTCACGGCGCGCTCGCAGGCGTTCTGAAAGAGCTGAAGGCAGACGCGCTGATCTGCGGCGGCATCGGCGGCGGCGCGCAGATGGCGCTGTCGGAAGCGGGAATCCGGCTGTACGGGGGCTGCAGCGGCAGCGCCGATCAGGCGGTCTCCGATTTCCTGAACGGCAGCCTGCATTATCAGGAGGACGTTCGCTGCGACCATCACGGTGAGCATCACGGCGGGGACTGCGGACATGAGGCGGGTACCTGCGGTCACGGCTGCCATTCTTAAGCAGCCATCCGTCCGGAGCCGCCATTTCTCACAAGCAGAAATCCGGTCCGGCTGCCATTCAAACATGGCGGCCGGACCGGAGCCCCTTCTTATGTCTGTTTTCTTTTTCTGTCGGGCTTCCTCACAGAAAACCCGAATCTTCCGAGCTTTTCCCCGAGGGCAAAGTATTCTCCGTGCGAGTAGGCGATCAGATCCGCCTTCCCGAGATCCAGCCGGCCTTTTCCGTCGAGCAGGGAAGAATCCACGTCGACGGCGAGAACCTCCGCCACATACATGTCATGGGAACCCAGATGCAGCGTGTTCCGCACCCGGCATTCAAGGCACACCGG
>Ga0256404_1009171_pt1 | contig 14347 bp, 16 predicted proteins | sample RumenRJG_01DNA_FD_185990 | JGI IMG/M metagenome (GOLD analysis project Ga0256404, IMG submission 185990) | Bovine rumen microbial communities from Lethbridge, Alberta, Canada - RJG_01 | ecosystem: Host-associated > Mammals > Digestive system > Stomach > Rumen | place: Canada: Alberta | collected...
GGATTCTTCCAAATATGTAAAATGCGTGGACTTGAAGGTAGTAATCATGGTGTTATTATTCCACACCAAAATATTCAAAATTTAAGTTTATCTGATGAAGTAACTCAAGCAGTAAAAAATAAAAAATTCCACATTTATGCTATTTCAAACATCGATGAAGGAATTGAAATTTTAACCGGAGTTCCCGCCGGCAAAAAAGATTCTAACGGAAATTTTCCTGCTGGAACAATTAATTACCTAGCTCATGAAAAACTAAAGAAATATGCTGAACTAAGCAAAGAAAAATGATACTTTTGGAGACATAGCGATGATTTGGGGACGGAGGAGAAAGACACGGGGACGGAGAAGAAAGACACGGGGACGGAGAAGATGTCTTAGGCTTTTAAGAAAAAGCCTAAGACATCTTCTCCGTCCCCGTGTCTTTCTTCTCCGTCCCCGTGTCTTTCTCCTCCGTCCCCGTGTCTTTCTCCTCCGTCCCCAAATCATCGCTATGTCCAATTGTCAATTTTTTTATTTAAACATTCCTACCAACACAATTATTCCAATCTTTATAAAACATTTTACAAATAGCACATAATTATATGCAGGTATTCCAAGTTTATTTACTTTATCATATTCCTGCACTACTTCTTCTACATTCTTTTTACTACACACAGGATTTACTTTTATATAATCATTCATATATTCTTTTGCTAAGTATTTTGCTTTTATCATAGCATCTGTTTCCAAATAAGAACGTATTACATAATACATAAAGCTCATAATTGATATTATTATAATTTGTAATTTTATATCCTTAATAACACCCATTAAGCTTAGTATAACACTTATAATAAAATATATAATATAAACATTTGAATATATAAAATTAAAAAGAAGCATTCTCCTGGGCTGAATTGAATGTAAACATTCATGACAAATTGTTTGTATTCTTGTGTAAGTATCTTTTATATTTCCAATAAATATTGTATCAGTAAGTGCAACATATAAACTTGTTGATGTCTTCTTTTTATTGTTTTGCATGCTCTCCTCTTTTATTTTAACGTTTTTATTATTTAGCATTTTTAAAACTTCTTCACATATTTCTCTATTTTCTGGAAATTTTGATGTCGTATCATCAAGTTTTATATTATGTCCCGCCTCCTTCATTTTTTTAATTCTAATATCAAATAAGAAATATCCTGATATTAAAATTATAACTAACAATATAAAAACAATTATAAACTCCATATTTTTTCTTTCCTTATCTTCTTACATCTTTTTATTAAAAAAAGTCATAAATGATTATTTACATTTACGACTTTTTTCGACATTTTATAACAAATCTTGTACTGCTTCTGCTATTATTTTATTAACATCAGCTATAAGCACATTAAACTTCACTTCTAAATCAAAATATTCTTTTATTTCTTTATTTTGAATTAGAATAGTATACATTTCTTGTAACTTCTTATTTTTTTCCTCTTCTACTTCTTTACCCTGCATTGCTAATACTTGAACTTCATAGCGAGTTTTTTCAAACTCATCTACTTTGGCTTTTAGTTCTGCATTTGATTCTAAATCTTGTTTTGCTTTTTTATATTCCAAATATTCTGCAGAGTTCTTTATTTCTGCTGCTAATTTATTTGCTGTATCATAAACATTCATTATATTTCATTCCTTTTTTTGCTACAAAATTAGGCATAGGCGTGTTTCTTTTTAAATGTAAGTAAATTAGTAATTTCACTATCTGTATTTTTTGCCTTTTTAGTTTTCTTTGCGTTTTCTTGTGCAATTTGATTTGCTTGTTTTTCTGCCATTGTTTGGCAAATTGCTTTTTGATATGTAAAATATGTATCTTGTGCAATTTTATTCCAGTTATACAATTCTTTTACTTCCGCCTTTGCATTCTTTACAACAGTTGTTGCAAGTTGATGATCATAAAGTAATGTAAGTATTGAATCTGCAAGTGAATTTGCATTTCCTGCATAACTCTTCATTCCCGTTACTCCATGCTGTATTATTTCATCTAGTCCACCAACATCTGATACAACTGTAGGAACACCTGCTAGCATAGCTTCTAAAGCTACTATTCCAAATGGTTCATAAGTACTTGGAAATACTGCTATATCTGCACATTTATACATTTTTTGAACTTGTTTTGCATTTAAATATCCTGTAAAATAAACCTTATTTCCTATTCCCATGCTATCTGCTTGAGCTTTAAGTTCATCAAGCATTCCACCTTTTCCTGCAATTATAAGTTTGCTGTCATGGTAATTGTCTAGAATTTTAGGCATAGCCGAAATTAAATGATTAATTCCTTTTTCATATACTAATCTTCCCATGTATAAAATTATTTTTTCATTATCTGCAGCATATTGCCTTCTGAAATCATAATCTCTTTCTATACCGTTAAAATTAGTTAAATTTATTCCATTTGGTATAACATCTATTTTGTCAAATGGAAGTCCAAATAATCCTTGAACATGACCTTTCATGAAATTGCTATTTACAATTACTTCTGTAGATTCATAAGTAAGCATCCACTCTGTATCATTTATATAGCGTTGTGTTTCATCGTGTACTCCACTATTTCTTCCAGCTTCTGTAGCATGAATAGTACATACAAGTGGAATGTCAAAAGAATGCTTTAATGTTTTTGCTGCATTTGCAACTAACCAATCATGCGCATGAATAACATCAAACTTTCCTTCTTTTTGGATTATTTCAGATGCCTTTGCAACTAAATTGAAATTTAATTGCATAATCCAGTCAATAAAATTATTTGGTCTAATCATGTAATTATCAACACGATAAACATCTACTCCTTTATCATTTTCATAATAAGGAAGTTCTCCATCCCTGTATGTTACAACAGTTACATCATGTCCATCTTTTATTAAACGTTTTGATAAATCATGAACAACCCTTGCTATTCCACCTACTATTCTTGGTGGATACTCCCATGTTAACATTAATATTTTCATAGGTTTATTTTCCCCTCTCTCTATATTTTCTTTCGTAATTTTTTCACTTATTATTTTATACATAATTATTACAAATGTAAACATTTTTTGATAAAATATTTTAAATTTTTTAAAATTTTTTTATTTTTCTTTTAATTTTCTATTGAATTTATTTTATTTTTGATATAGTATATAAAGAAGAAAGATATGAGATTTTACTAAGGAGGAAATCATGCCAAAAAAATCTAAAGAAGAAACAATAAAAAATGATGAAACTTCAATAAAAAAAGCTACAAAAAGCACAAATAAAGTAGCAAACCCAAAAGAAGCTACCACAAAAAAGAGTACTACAAAGAAAGGTACTTCTATTAAAGCTACCTCAAAAAAAGTAGCTATAACTAAAAAAACTCCTAGTAAAAAAGTAGAAAATACAGCTGAAATTACAACTTCAACTTCTACCTCTAGTAAGAAAAAAACATCATCAACATCAAAGTCAAAAGTATCAGCTACAAAAACTACAAAAGCAAAAAAAGCAACTTCTAAATCATCAAAAACTTCAAAAACAGCTACTAAAACTTCTAGAGTAAAAAAATCAACTTCAAAGAAAGTAGAAATTTTAGAGTATTATGATTTACCATATAGATACAATGAAACTATTGTTAAAATATTGGCACAAACGCCTACTACTTTATTTGTTTATTGGGATATTTCTGATAGCGATAAAGAACAATATATAAAACATTATGGCACTTATTTTTTCAACAATACAAAACCTGTTTTAGTTGTTCATAATAAAACAAAAAATTATTCTTTTGAAGTAGATATTAATGATTTTGCTAATAGTTGGTATTTACATATTTTAGATGGTAGTAACTGTGATTTTCAAGTAGAACTTGGAAGACGACCTATAAATAATTATGTTGAAATTGCTAATAATTATTTATACATTACTACTTCAAATGATATAGTTTCTCAAAATGATCATATTTTAATTGATAAACTATCTCATATTGTATATTTTAGAAATGTAAAAACAAATAGAACTTACGGAAAAAATATTTCAAATTTTACACTATTGCAAAAAATCGGTAAATTTGATATTAACTTTATTAAAGAGTTTTATAAAAAGCTATATCCAAATGAAAATATTAGCTTTGATAAACTTGACTTAAGAAATCCATCATCAGGAAATCCAACTTCAACATTTAAATAACTGATACATTGGGGACGTTTCTTTTTGTATCATCATTTGTCCCCTAAAGTATTTCAAAATAAAAAGAACGGAGAATAATATGAATGAGCCTAAAGGTTATGTAAGTTTTGTCTTGCATGCACACCTACCTTTTATACATCACCCAGAAAGCGAAAATTATTTAGAGGAGCAATGGTTATTTGAAGCAATTTCAGAAACCTATATTCCTCTTCTTTTAACTTTTAAAAAATTAGTGGATGAAAATGTTGACTTTAGAATTACAATGTCAATGACTCCTCCACTTTTAAACATGCTTCGGTAATAAATTATTACAAAGAAGATACATTAAATATTTAAAAAAGCATATCGAACTTGCAAAAAAAGAAACCAAAAGAACTACGTATGATGATAGAATTAATAAATTATCTTATTATTATTTAGACAGATATTCAAATGATCTTCACGTATTTCATGATATATATAACGATAATATTATTGAAGGCTTTAAGCATTTTCAAGACTTAGGTGTTTTAGAAATTATCACATGTGGTGCAACACATGGTTATTTTCCTATTTTATATATAACAGAACAAGCTGTAAAAGCTCAAATTGCAGTTGGTGTGCAAACTTATGAAAAATATTTTGGAAGAAAACCTCGTGGAATATGGCTTCCTGAATGTGGTTATGTTCCAGAAGCTGATAAATATTTGAAACAATACGGAATTGAATATATTATAATAGAATCTCATGGAATATTATATGCAGATCCAGCTCCAATTTATGGTACATACTCTCCTATAGTTTCTCCTGAAGGAGTTATTGCTTTTGGTAGAGACATGGAATCTTCAAGACAAGTTTGGAGTTCTATTAATGGGTATCCTGGAGATTTTAACTATCGTGAATTTTATAGAGATATTGGTTATGATGCACCTTATGATTATATTAAACCATATATAGCACATAATGGTGTTCGTGTTCATACAGGAATAAAATATCATCGTATAACAGGTAAGGATTGCGAGAAAGACGTTTACAATATTCAATGGGCGCATGATTCAGCAGAGATGCAGGCAGGACATTTTATGAACTCTAGAAAAAAACAAATTGAAACAGCAGCTTATTATATGGACAAACCTCCAATTATTCTATGCCCTTATGATGCTGAACTTTATGGTCATTGGTGGTATGAAGGCCCTTACTGGCTATATATTTTATTTAAAAAAATACATTTTGACCAAAATGATTTTAAACTAATTACACCTGGAGAATACATAGACAAATATCCAGAAATTCAAGTATGTACGCCTTGTCGTTCAAGCTGGGGTGCAAATGGCTATAGTGAAGTATGGCTTAACCAAACAAATGACTATGCTCATAGACATCTTCATGTTGCAGCAAACCGTATGGTAGAGCTAGCGCATACATATTACAATGAAAAAAATAAAACTACAATAAAAGCATTAAACCAATGTGCAAGAGAGCTTTTGCTTGCACAAAGTAGTGACTGGCTATTTATTATAACAAATGGCACAATGGTTGATTATGCGAAAAAAAGGATTAAAGACCACATCGGTCGTTTCACAAAACTATACAATCAAATAAAATCAAATGAAATAGACCTAGAGTTTTTAAAAGATATACAAAAAAAGGATTGTATTTTTCCTGAAATTGATTATAAAATTTATTATTAAAATTATTATATTAATGTAAAAGTGAGTTCTGTATTTTAGCAGTTCTCACTTCTTTTTAATTTATTTAATATGCTCTGCACAAGTTACCAAAAATTTCTTTAATGAATAAAATATGTATATCTAAAGTTTTTTAGTAGATAATATTACATATAAAAGAAAGGGGATTCTTGTACTATCATGAAGTCTTTTTGTATCAAAACTAACAATGAAAAAATTTTAAGTTATCTATTAAAAAATTTAGAAATTTCCTCTTTAGAAAATATTTATTTTGTAAATAAAGAATTTAAATGTTATAAAAATATTATTGTCCATTATTTAGGAAATGATTTAAATTATTTTTTGGTTTTATTATCAGACATTATAACAGATTCCATTATGATTTTTTACGAACCTATATTATTTAGGAAATTATTAAATTTTCATTATTTTTATTTTGATGATTTTGAAAAGAAAATAATTGAGCAAAATTGCTATAATTATTTAACAGAAGAAGAAAATAAGACACTTAAATATAGAAAAGATGAAATAGAAAACAGTGTTTTAAAATATATTAGCGAAAATAAATCTATGATACTGGATGGTTTTGTAACTTTCCGTTTAGAAAATTATTTAAAAACTTTAGAAGAAATAATTGATTATTCTGTTCAGCAATATGTTATAGAAAAAGAATATACTGAATTTATAAATTTATTAGAAATATATATTAACTCTAAAGAACCTTGTACTTCATTAATTCATTTAATTTATATAAATGGAGAATCTGTTTTACTTCGGAAAAGATAAAAAAATAATAAATGTAAAAGATAATATCTCTAATGCTGGCTATCTTTCTGACATTACATTTTCATCAAATGACTATTCATTAAACTCTCTTCTTACTCTTCTTCCAAAGGAATTACACATACATTTATCGACTGGTTATGAAGATGAGTTTATTAACACACTAAAGCAAATTTTTGGAACTAGAGTTTCTATTTGTACAAACTGCAACTTATGTAGAACATATCGAATATTAAATAATGTAAAGTGAAGCAATATGGACGGAGAAGGGAAAGACACGGGGACGGAGAAGAAAGACAGGGGGACGGAGAAGATGTCTTAGGCTTTTAGGAAAAGCCTAAGACATCTTCTCCGTCCCCCTGTCTTTCTTCTCCGTCCCCGTGTCTTTCCCTTCTCCGTCCATATTGCTTCATATTTCGTCCAGGCCACCTTTTATCTCATACAAGTTCTTGTAGCCTTTATCTTGTAATATCTTTAATGCTTTTCTACTTCTCATTCCAGATTGGCAATACAATATAATTGTTGTTTGCTTATCTTTTAAATATTTTTCACAATCTTTTTTAAGCTCATATACAGGTACATTAACACTTCCTTCTATGTGTCCTTCATTAAACTCTTGCTCACTTCTTACATCTATTAAAATTACATTATTTCCATATTTTATAATATTTTTTGCACTTTCATAATCTATATCAAACAAATCAGTATTTCTATACGCTCTTATAACACTTTTTAATAGTTTACTTAATTTCATTTTTTTCACTTCACCTCTTTTATATTTTATGAATTACATATATTTTTCGTTTACTTTTGTCATAAATTGATTTCATATAACGAATATTTTGAATGTTTATTAATATAATATTTTAAGGAGGTTTTCAATGAATATTACAAAATTAAAAAATTATGGTATTTCAATATTAATTCCTGTTATTGTTGGAGCATCAATTGGTTTAATTATTTCTGGTTCTATGGATTATGAAGCTTTAGAAAAACCTTTTCTTGCTCCACCAAGTATATTGTTTCCTATTGTATGGACAATTCTTTATATTTTAATGGGTATATCCTATGGAATATTAAAAGATAACTCTTTAATTGATTCCGAAATTAACTCTATTTACTATGCTCAACTTTTTGTTAATGCACTTTGGCCAATATTCTTTTTTGTATTTAAATGGCGTCTATTTGCATTTTTATGGATTATTCTTTTAGCTATTTTAGTTTTTACTATGATTAGAAAATTTTATCAAAAAAATAAAGTAAGTGGGTTATTACAAATTCCATATCTTATTTGGACCTTATTTGCAACTTATTTAAATTTAGGTATCTATTTTCTAAACAGATAAAATCTCGATCATATAAAAAGAGGAATCCTAAAATAGAATTCCTCTTTGTTTTTACTTATTCTTTTTATTTTGTATTAATACATAAATTCCAACATATATTACAATTAATGTAAGTGATATAAAGAAAGGTTTTATATAAGAACTCATATAATCTCCTAAGCTAACTTTTGGTACATCTGTAACTTTTATATCTTCAACTTTATTTTCAGTTCCATATTTTTCGTTTATTTTAGTATTTAAATTTTCTAGCTCTTCATCAGATATTTCCTTTAAGCTAATTGAAACCATATCCCCATATATTTCTAGTTTTTGAACTTTTACACTTCTTTTTCCTACAACCTCTTTTAGTATATTTATAATATCTTCATCTTGAAATTCTTGTTTAAGTGATATATCTATTTGTTTGTGAGCTGTAAATAATAAGTTTGAATTTAGTCTTACAATTGCTGTAATAAATAAGATTACTAATAATACTGTAATACATATTATACTTGTTAATATTTTATTTTTCATTTTTGTGCCCTCCTTTAATCTCTTAGTAATAAATTACTTACACTAATATGATATAAAAGTGCAATAACCATTCCCCAGAATAATACTGCTCCAACTAATACATTTGCAAATGTAAAAGTTATTGCAACTATTAAAGTTGGAATTAATATTATAAACCATTTACCTATTGATTTTAGAATTTCATTTTCTTTTAGTATGCTAAATATCATTCCATAACTTATTACAACACTGTATAATAATGCTATTAATCCACCTCTAGAAATTTCCACATTGAAATATCTAACTGCAATAAGTAATAAAGCTATATATCCAATTAGAGATACACCTGCTAAAATTCCCTTTGTTTTATATTTTAAAACTAAATAAATAATTCCTAATAATAAAATTACTCCAGAGATTATTGCAATTATTTTAACATTAACACCTGTTGAAGCGATATATTTATTTTGTTCTACTGTATATGAAATTGGCATTTTACCAGAATTTAGTAATGCTGCTAAACTTCTTGCCTCTAATAGACTCTCTTGCATTTGAGCTGTTGTAGCCTTATTAGATGTATTCATAGTTAATTGCAATATGCCATTTGTTATTTCTTGGTCAAAATATGTTTCTAAAAGTTGAGAATCATCTAATTTTACTATAATTTTCTTTGTTACAGTTTCTGTTTTAGGCTCACTTGTTGCTTCTTCATTTTGAGATTCTGTTTCTTCAGTTTGGGTAGTAGTTTCTTCAGCAACTTCATTTACGTTTTCCTCTGTAGTTTCTTTTGTTACAGTTGTTTGAACATAAGTATTTGTTATATCTTTAAATTTAACTTTACCATCCTTATTAAATTGAATATTGATAAATATTCCTGTTGTTCTTGAAGAAGTTGTCCCATATCCAGCTTTAACAGATTCTATATCATCATTTGTCATTAATACTTCATTTGTATCATGATCAACAATCTCAAATTTTCCTGTTAATGCAATTTCACCTACAACACGATCTGTTTTATCATTTTCTGGTAGCTCTAATATGATTGTTCCGTCTTCCTTGTTTTGTCTAATTAGATAATCTGCTACCTGCATTGTATCTAGTCTTTCTTTTATTATTTCTTTTGATTTTTTATAATCTTTTGATTTGTCTTCTTTACTTTCTTCACTGTTTTCATCTATATTTTCTGTTTCTTCTGCTTTTCGCTCATTTTCTGATTCATCTGATGTAGCTTCTTCTCCTTCTTGTGCTTCAGCTTCTTCACCTTGTGTGTTATCATCTTTTTCATTATCAGTAGCAGCCTTTAGCTCTACCATTCTATATCCTTTTAAATCTCTTGATAAAAGATATTCTGGAAGTACTCCTTCCATTACATTTTTATTTTGTTTAAATACTCCTAAAAATGATATTATTGATATTAAAATAATAATTAAAACAATTAATGTTATTTTTAAAGTTTTTATGATTTTCATCTTTTCTTTCAATCCTTTCCAAGTTATAAATATTAGACTTATTATTAAAAAGTCTTATATTTTTATATTACTGCTATATTTTATATTAAAATATAAAAAAATTCAACCATTTTTTTCAATTTGGTTGAATTTTAATCATTATATTATTTTTATTTATTTTAAATTTACTCCAATAATTCCTCCAATCATACCTGCAATAATTGATGATATTATCATTATTATTGAATTTAGGTTGAGACTAAATCCTGCACCAGTTAAACTCGAAAGCAAATATATAGATGCTATATAAAAAAATCCAATTATTCCTCCATTTAATAAACCATTCTTTTTAATTTTTAGAGAACTTATACTGCTGCCAATTAATATACTTATTGCACTAATTACTATAACCACAGGTGCGATTATCCTTTCCTGGATATTAGTATATGCTAATAGAAGTGCAAATATAAAAAGAAAAATTAAATTTATAATAAGGCTTATAATACTCCCTTTTAAAACTCTTTTGCAACTTTGACTAAACTCACTTTTAACTATATTTTCCATATATTATATCCTTCCTTTTTTATTAATTGTATTCATTTAAATTTATTTTAGAACAAGATGATTTTGTGAAGAATTTTGGGGACACACACCGAAATAATGATTTGACTTTAAATCATTGAATTTTGGGGACACACACCGAAATAATGATTTGACTTTAAATCATGAATTTTGGGGACACACACCGAAATAATGATTTGACTTTAAATCATTATTTCGGTGTGTGTCCCCAAATTCATGTGTCCCCAAATTCACACTTAACAGCCAATTACGCTGTTTCAGTCTTTTTATTTGTATTTTTTCTTTGTGGTTTTGCTACTGTGACTTCAGCAGTCTTTTTGTTTTCATTTAATATTAATTTAGGAGATTTCCCACTTATTACAGTTTCTCTTGTTACAATACACTTTTCAATTTTAGGGTTAGATGGAACATCAAACATGATGTCTCTCATTATTTCCTCTATAATTGAACGAAGTCCTCTTGCTCCTGTTTTTCTTTCTATTGCTTTATCAACAATAGCGTCTAATGCATCATCTTCAAATTCTAGTTCAACATTATCAAGTTCAAGTAATTTTTTATATTGTTTTACAATAGCATTCTTTGGTTTTGTAACAATATCTATTAAAGCCTGTTTATCAAGTTCTCTTAATGTTGCAACTATTGGAAGTCTTCCCACAAATTCTGGTATTAAACCAAATTTTAATAAATCTTGAGGTAATAATTGCTCATAAATTTTGTATTTATCTATTTCCTTTTGACTTTGTACATTTGCGCCAAATCCAATTGCTTTCTTTCCTATACGTTCATTTATTATTTTGTCTAGTCCTTCAAATGCTCCTCCGCAAATAAACAAAATATTTTCTGTATTTATTTGTATAAGTTCTTGATGTGGATGTTTTCTTCCTCCTTGTGGTGGAACAGATGCTATTGTTCCCTCTACTATTTTAAGCAAAGCTTGCTGAACACCTTCTCCACTTACATCTCTTGTTATTGATGGGTTTTCAGATTTTCTTGTTATTTTATCTATTTCATCAATATATACAATTCCTTTTTCTGCTCTTTCCACATCATAATCTGCATTTTGAATTAATTTAAGTAGTATGTTTTCAACATCCTCTCCAACATATCCTGCCTCTGTTAGAGTTGTTGCATCTGCTATAGCAAATGGAACTTTAAGTATTCTTGCAAGTGTTTGTGCAAGAAGTGTTTTTCCAGACCCTGTTGGACCTAAAAGCAGTACATTACTTTTTCCAATTTCTACATCATCTTTATCTTTTTGTGGATTATTAATACGTTTGTAATGGTTATAAACTGCAACTGCTAGTGTCTTTTTAGCATCCTCTTGACCAATTACATAACTGTCTAACACTTTTTTTATTTCAGCTGGGCTTGGTAATTTATCCTTTTCTTTATTTAGTGTATAAGTAAAATTTTCTGTTTCATCATAATCTTCATCTTCAATAATATTTGTGCAAATTTTTATACACTCATTACAAATAAATACTCCTGGACCCGCTATTATTCTATCTACCGCATCTTGTGATTTGCCACAAAATGAACATCTTATATTTCTTTCACCTTTTGCCATTTTTTTCTCCCCTACTCTATCTTGTTTCATTATCTATTTATATTATAGTGTTTGGTTTTGTCTGTTGTTAATATGTTATATTATTTCTATTTTCTGTTTTTTTATACTTACTATGGACGTTTTTCCATTATTCCATCTATTAAACCATATTTTAAAGCTTCTTCTGCTGTCATATAGTTATCTCTTTCTGTATCTCTTTCGATAACATCTATAGGCTGACCAGTTCTATCGCTTAATAATTTATTTAATTTATCTCTTGTTCTTACCATGTGATCTGCATGAATTTTGATTTCAGTTGTCTGTCCAGAAAGACCTCCTCCTTGTCCTCCTATTAATGGTTGATGTATAAGAATTTCTGCATTTGGTGTTGCAAATCTTCTTCCCTTTTCTCCACTTGCAAGTAAAACTGCACCCATACTTGCTGCCATACCAATACATATTGTTGATACTGGACATTTTATGTAATTCATTGTATCTACTATTCCCATTCCATCTGTAATAGATCCTCCAGGGCTATTTATATATAAAGATATTTCCTTATCTGGATCTTCTGACTCTAAAAATAATAATTGTGCAATAACTAAACTTGCAGATGTTGGATTTACATCTTCTCCTAAAAATATAATTCTATCTTTTAATAATCTTGAGAAAATATCATATGATCTTTCTCCTTTTGCTGTTTGTTCAATAACGTAAGGTACTAGACTATTTTTTTCTAACATAATTTTATCCTCCTTCTAAAGTGTAAAAAGTTAGCGGTAAATTTTTTATTAAAACTTTATTCACCCCTAACTCCTTTATTTTTTATTTTATTTTAGCATTATCTACTAAGAATTTAATTGCTTTTTCTGTTTTAACAGTTTCTGCAACATATAATTTTAAACTTTCATTTTTTTCAAGTTCTTTTGCATCTCTACCGTAAGATGTTGCCATTTCTTCAAGTTTTGCTTTTACATCTTCCTCTGATGCTTCAATTTTTTCTTTTGCAACAATTGCTTCTAGTACAAGTTTTGTTTTAACTTGGATAGTAGCTTGTTCTTCCATATCTTTTCTAATTTCAGTTTCTGTTTTTCCCATCATTTGAAGATATTGTGTAAAGTTTAGACCTTGATATTGCAATCTTTGTTCAATATCTCTAATCATATTGTCAGTTTCTGTTTCTACCATTCCAGATGGAATATCTATTTCTGTAGCGTCACATACAGCTTTTATTGCAGCTTCTTCTGTTTCATATTTTTCTTTATTTTTGTTTTCTTCTTCTAATTTTTCTTTTATAGAAGCCTTTAGTTCTTTTAATGTATCAAATTCGCTAACATCTTTTGCAAATTCGTCATCTACTTTTGGTAATTCTTTCTTTTTAATTTCATGAAGTTTTACCTTGAATACTGCTGGCTTTCCTGCAAGTTCTTTAGAGAAATATTCTTCAGGGAATGTAACATTAATATCTTTTTCTTCGTCAATCTTCATTCCAATAATTTGATCTTCGAAACCTGGAATAAATGTATTGCTTCCAATTACTAATTCATGATTTTCAGCTTTTCCACCTTCAAATGCTTTTCCATCCACAAAACCTTCAAAATCTATAACAGTAGTATCATTTTTTTCTACTGGTCTATCTTCAACATTTACAAGTCTTGCGTTTCTTTCTTGCATATGAGAAATTTCATGGTCTATATCTTCATCTTTTACAGTATACTCTATTTTTTTAAGTTCTATACCTTTATATTTTCCTAAAGTTACCTCTGGCTTTGTTTGAACTACTGCTGTAAAGATTAAATCTTTTCCTTTTTCCATTTGAGTAATATCGATTTCTGGTCTGCTTACTGCTGTTATGTTGTTTTCTTTAAGTTCTTTCTCATATATTTCAGGTACTACTTCATTAAAAGCATCTTCATAAAAAATTTGTGGTCCATATTGTTTTTCAACTATTTTATATGGTGCTTTTCCCTTTCTAAAACCTGGTATTGCAAAATATTTTGCATTTTTTGCATATACCTTTTGCATTGCTTCTTCAAATTTTGCAGCTTCTATACAAAAGCTAAGTTTAACTTCGTTATTTTTGTCTGTTTTTTCTACCTTGATACTCATTTTATTCATCCTTTCATGCTTTTATTTAGCTTGTATATTATATCACATATTTCAAATATTGCAAGACTTTTACATAATTTTCTTCTTAATTTAAGGATTCACATCAAAATAACAATTTCGTTTTAAATCATTAATTTAGGGACACACTCCAAAATAACAATTTCAATTCTAATCATTATTTCGGTGTGTGTCCCCAAATTAAGAAATTAGTAT
>Ga0256404_1009172_pt1 | contig 14347 bp, 11 predicted proteins | sample RumenRJG_01DNA_FD_185990 | JGI IMG/M metagenome (GOLD analysis project Ga0256404, IMG submission 185990) | Bovine rumen microbial communities from Lethbridge, Alberta, Canada - RJG_01 | ecosystem: Host-associated > Mammals > Digestive system > Stomach > Rumen | place: Canada: Alberta | collected...
ACTTGAATCATGTTCCTTCTTCAACGAAAGGGAAGAAGGATTCTTAGGTTTGGATGTTGGCAAGACACGATGATAAGGATTTCCTGCAAGCATCTTTTCAATGTCTGCCTTGCGGATGAATGCCATACGGCTGCTGATTCGTGATGCAGGCAGTTTACCCTCGTTTACTAATTTGTAAACGTACTGACGGGAGCATCCCATGAGGATGGCAGCCTTGGAGAACGAAAGATACTCCTGGCTGGCGATGTCTATAACAGGCTGGACAGCCTTCAAAAAGTCCTGTTGTCTCTTCTTGCGCTGAGCCTTTGCTGCCTCAGCGCAATGTTCTGAACAATACCTCTGCGAGCCGCTGTTACTAGTGAACTCCTTTCCGCAGAAGGCGCATTTTCTTGTCTTTCTCATTTGACTCCTTTTTATGTGGTTTTACAATCAATTTCATGCAAATCGCCACGGAGTGAACTTTCGTCAATCATTGACAATCCTTGTCAACTCATTCCACGATGTCACGTTCTTCAAATGAGGTCACTTCCTTGCTCTTTTCCCTTTCGTTAATCAGTCAACCGTTGTAAACTCTTGTAAACCTCTGTCAACCCTGTCCACGAGATGGCAAAATAAAAGCCCTCAAAATTCTCCGCGGTAGAAATGCGTTGCAAAGGTAAGCGGATTTTTGAGAACCACCAAAAAGCAAGTCCGAAGTGTTAAATTCTAAAAGTGGTTGATATACAAAGATTTATCTCCATGTGCTTTTCATTGTTTATGGTTGTTTAGAGGTCTCTAAATACAAAGCAGAAATGCATATTCTTTTATGCTTGTCACGCTATTGGGGATTTCTATAGAAGTCAAGTTTATGCAGCCAGAGAAAGCATAACTCCCTATGGTTGTCACACTGTTGGGGATAGTAACTGAAGTTAGGTTGTTGCAGCCTTCGAATGCCCTGTCCCCTATGGTTGTCACGTTGTCGGGGATTCTGACGCTTCTGACGCTCTTGTCCTTAACCCCTTTTATGATAGTGCATGATTCGTCGAATATGAAAATGTTTTCATTCATGGTCGAATTTATTGTTGTGGGTACAAAGATAGTATTTATTCTTCTATTTGTATAATTCTTATTTGTTATTTGATCCATTTTCTTTTTTTGTTGATAAAATCATAGTCAAATGGTGTTGTAGCAAATGTTTATATACTCTATTTCCCCTATTGTCCTTTATGCACAAAAAGAATCCATACGTGAAGGATTATAAAACACAAATAATGTCTTTTTATACTTTTGGTGTCCAAATAAATAGTTAAGGCACAGAAGGTCCTCCTGATTTTGTGGCTTCATTTGAGATTCATCAGTTTGTTCATAATTTCCTGCCTCTCCTTGTCCATCTCCATCAGGCGATTGAGCAGTGCCTCCTTACAATTGTCCTGCTTGCCTCTACAGAGCAACTTGGAGTTGTTTTCCACCATCGTTGCCATATTGTAACGCGAGAGGTAGTTGAGGGTAGTAGCACTGCCTGATGTGATAGTGTGCCCCATCATGGTGGAGATATATTCTGTGGATACTCCAGCGTCGCGTAGGTTGGTGGCGTAGGAATGGCGACACCAGGTGGGAGTTGGTCTTTCTTCCATTCCTAAAAGGCGGGTGATGGCTTCCATTCGGTCGTTGATATTGGAGTTCTCGCATGAGACGATTGCTTGGATGCGATTTTCACTCATACCATCCGTTATGATGTCGAACACCAAGCCTCCATGTTGCGGCTTTTGCGCGATGCGGTCGAGTATCACTTGCATCTGTGGCAGGATAGGGAAGATTACCTCCACGCCATCAGTCTCGCGCATCGTTTTCTGGCGCACAAACCGCATGGCTTGTTGTCCATGACTGTAATAGAAATCGTCGTAGCGCAATTTGGCTATATCGGCCATATTGGCACCATTGGCGAGATAGGAGAAAAGGAAAAGGCCCAAAGAGCGGAATGCCCTCTTTTTGTAGTCGGGTGCAAAAGCTTCATTTCCCTCCTGGTCTTTTGCCTCACCCTTTTCGAAAAACTCATAGAGTCGGGTCATTTTCTCCACGTTCAGATACCATTCTTTGCGGCTGCTTTTCCGATTCATTTCTTTCACGCCTTTGAACATGTCCAACTTGTCGGGAGGCATCACTCCTATTCCGACTGCTCTACGCACCACCACGCGGAAAGCCCGGAGGTAGATGCCGATGGTAGTCGTGCTCATGGGCTTACCTTCCTTTGGCTTCTGCATCTTGGCCACCCAGCGGTCCACTAATTGTTGGTTGATGGAGGAAATGGGTATCTTTTCGCCCATATCGGTTTTGAACCTGTTCAAGGAGTTGAGATAAGATTTGTACGTGCCTAACCGCCCCTCCTCAGCCAATTCGTTGAGCACAGTCTGCCATACATCGTAGATGGTCTTGCCTTTCAAAGCCTCTTCTTCTTTCAGGCCGTTCATGTTGGTGCGCAACTGCTCCATAAATTCAGTGGGAGACAGGCTGGTATCCCCAATAAGCCCTTTTACCTCTTTCTTTGCCTTTTCGAAAAAGTCATCAAACTCCTTGCGCTTGGGGCCTTGTTTACGGTTGCCTTCATTGATGATGCTCGTGAACTCCTCCAAGGTGTATCTCTCGTCTGGCATCAGGAAGTAACGCCGAAGTGTACCTATGCCTACACGGACACAGACGGGCATGGACTTTTCTGTGCCATTCCTATGGTCGAGGGTCATGACCAAAAGCACTTTGCCCTCTTTGGCTCTTCTATAGGTGGGTATCGATGTTGTTTTCATAACTATTGCAATTGATAGAGGTGTTTGTTTACGATACAAATCTGATACAAAAATACCGTTTTGGAATGGATTTCTCTGCAAAGTTATGAAATTATATTGAATCTGCAAATTTTTGATGCACAATTATTTACTAAACTTTTTGAATATTTCTAAAATCTACTGAAATCAAATTCTCAGTGACTACGGATCAGAAGGTTCCGGGTTTGAATCCCAGCGGAGTCACAACAAAGGTCGTAAGACAACAAAAGGTAACTTCTTAACGAGGTTACCTTTTTTATTATATCTGCCATCAACTTCCCTACATTTTATTATATAGTATTGGCTGTCCACGGCATTCATAATCAGCAACGACTCTTCATTGCACTATGCCCAAAGCGGGTGCAGGTCGTGAAGAGTCGTTGCAGATTTATTGCTTAAAAACGTGGAGGGAGTCCCTGCCTCGTTATAAATTCAGGTCAAGTTCGACGGGGCAGTGGTCTGATCCATAGATCTCGGTATGGATGGACGCTTCTGCAATGTGGTCGCGCAGACGATCGGACGTGAGGAAGTAGTCGATACGCCATCCGGTGTTGCGCTCACGTGAACGGAAACGATAGCTCCACCACGAATAGGTGATGTCGTCGGGATGAAGCGTGCGGAACGTGTCGGTGAAGCCGGCCGAGAGCAGTTCTGTCATCTTCTCACGCTCCTCGTCGGTGAAGCCGGCGCTGAGGTGGTTGGTCTTGGGATTCTTGATATCGATCTCTTCGTGAGCGACGTTCATATCTCCACAGACGATGACCGGCTTCTTCTTGTCAAGGTCAAGCAGATAGGCTCTGAAGGCATCTTCCCACTGCATGCGGTAGGGCAGCCGCCTTGGCTTCCCGCCTTTGGTCTCTGCTTCCTGCGAGTTGGGCGTGTAGACGCAGACGAGATAGAAGTCGGGCATTTCCAAGGTGATGACGCGCCCTTCATGGTCGTGCGCTTCTATGCCTAAGCCGTAGGTGACATTCAGCGGCTCGTGGCGTGTATAGATTGCCGTGCCGCTGTAACCTTTGCGCTCGGCATAGTTCCAATATGATTTATAGCCTTCAAACTGCAGGTCCAGTTGTCCTTCCTGCATTTTGGTCTCTTGCAGACAGAAGAAGTCGGCATTGAGCTCCTTAAAATAAGCTTCAAACCCTTTGCTTTTGACGTTGCCTTCGTCGTCTGTCTTAGGCTTGACGCAGGCTCTGAGGCCATTGACGTTCCAGGAAATGAATTTTAGCATGGTATGGGAGATTAGGAACGGCGGGGAGGGTGCCGCCGTACAACTTATATTTATTGGGTTGGGGTGATGATGGGATGTCAGATTCGTTTCGACTCCCCCCGCAGGAGGCTCATGAACTCTTCGCGGACCTTCATCGAATCGAATACGCCACTGTAAGCCGACGTAGTGGTGATGCTGTTCTGCTTTTCCACGCCGCGCATCTGCATGCACATGTGTTTGGCTTCGATGACCACCATGACACCTTGCGGTTTGAGCGTGTCGTTGATGCAATGCATGATCTGCTCGGTCAGGCGCTCCTGCACTTGCAGGCGGTGGGAGTAGATGTCGACGACACGGGCAATCTTGCTCAGGCCGGTGATGTGACCGTTGGGGATGTAGGCAACGTGTGCCTTGCCGTAAAACGGCAGCATATGGTGCTCGCACATCGAGAAGAAGTCGATGTCTTTGACGATGACCATCTGGTCGTACTGCTCTTCAAAGAGCGCATCCGTGAGAACCTTGTGCGGATCTTGTGTGTATCCACGCGTGAGGATCTGCATGGCTTTGGCCACACGCATGGGGGTTTTCTTCAACCCCTCGCGCTCGGGATCCTCGCCGAGGAGATTGAGAATGGCTTTATAGTGGGCGGCGAGCTCGTCGAGGCCGTCGCGGAACTCTGTTTCTGGATTCATATTATTTGGGTGATGGGTGTGTTGGAAGCCGTTGGGCGGGGTGGGGTTAATGGGGGATTAATCGAATACGGTGATCTTGCCTTTCACGATGATGGCAGACTTGTAGCCCATGGCTTTGACGGCCTTGAGCATGCGGCGTGCTTCACCGATAGAACGATAGTTGCCCATGCGGCAGATCCATCGTGGAGAATAGAAATGCACGTAGATGGGTTGATCGGGGAAGCGCATCTTGATAGCATTGCCGGCTTGCTGAGCCTTGAGTTTGTCGGCACGCGTGTTGCCGCCTGCGAAAGCCTGCACGCGATAGCCTGTGATTTGGTGGGCACCGCGCATCACTTTCTTGCGCATATCGACGGTAGGGATGTTAAACTCTTCTTCGGCTTCAGCACGTCGCTCTGCCGCTGCCTTCTCGGCGTTGCGCTTTGCTTCTGCCGCCTTCTCCTGCGCGTTCTTCTCTGCTATCCGTTTCTCCAACGCTATGGCTTCCTCCACTGCATTTCTTTCGTTTGCAGCTTTCTGTGCCTGTGCTTTTTCTTCTTGCTCACGGTGCCAGCGCTCGCGGGCTTTCTCTATACTGTCGGCTTTAGCTTCCTGGGCTGCCTTTGCTGCCCGTTCCGCTTTGTTGGCCAGTTCAATCTTTTTTACCTGCTCTGCCTTTTTTACCTGTTCTGCCTTTTTTACCTGTTCTGCTTTTTTTGCCTGCTCTGTCTTTAGGGTCTGAGCCGTTTGAGCTATATTCTTGGTCAGAGCCTTTTGAGGTGTCTTTTGCGTTTGCCCGGCGATTATCGTTTTCTTTTGTGTCGTGTTGGCTTGTACAGTCTGTCTCGGTGCGACAACAGCTTCCTGAGCATTCTTTCCATTGACGAGTACATCAATGTCGTTGCTCTGAGAGATGGTTATTTTCCCATTTCCCGGCTTTTGTTGCAACAGATGCTGCGTGAAAGTCTGGGCATGCACCGTCGCGGTGAGGCCTATGAATGACAATAAAAGAAGAACGATCCTTTTCATTGAAGTTTGAAACGATGATTGCGAAAATATGTTATAATGGGGGCGAGCCTTTTGCCCGCCCCTTTCTTGGGTTGGGCGGTTGAGAACCGTCAATCGTTATTATTTCTTCCAAGCGTCGATGATTCCCTTGAAGTCAGCAGCCTTCAGAGAAGCACCGCCGATAAGGCCACCGTCGATGTCGGGTTTAGCGAAGAGCTCAGGAGCATTGCCGGGCTTGCAGCTGCCACCGTAGAGGATTGTGGTGTCCTCAGCAGCCTCTTTGCCATACTTCTCGGCAACGATAGAGCGGATGTAAGCCAACATTTCCTCAGCCTGGTCAGCCGTAGCGGTCTTGCCGGTACCGATAGCCCAGATCGGCTCGTAAGCCAGGACGATGTTCTTCCACTCCTCAGCAGAGAGATTGAAGACGCTGCCGTCGAGCTCAGCCTTCACGACCTCGTTCTGCTTGTTGGCCTCGCGCTCCTCGAGTGTCTCACCGCAGCAGAAGATGACCTTCAGACCGTTGGCCAGAGCGAGCTGAACCTTCTCCTTCAGGATTTCGGCTGTCTCGTGATAGTACTGACGACGCTCAGAGTGACCGAGGATGACATACTGTGCACCAGTAGACTTCACCATAGCGGCGGAAACCTCACCCGTGTAAGCACCCTTCTCCTTGTCAGCGCAGTTCTCTGCACCGAGTGCCACGACGTTCTGGTCGATGACCTGAGCCACGCTTGCCAAGTGGATGAACGGCGTGCAGATAATGACACCACAGTTGGGCTTGTCAGCCTTCAGTGTTTCGTTGATTTCCTTTGCCAGGGCAACGCCCTCCTGCAGGTTCTCGTTCATTTTCCAGTTGCCTGCTACAATTTTCTTTCTCATAATAATAATGTTTAATTATTAATGTATAATGTGTAATGTTTAATGTGCCTAATGAATAATGTATAATGTAGAGTGTATAATGTATAGTGTATAGTGTAGAGTGTTGAGTGTATAGTGTATGATGTATAGTGTATAATGAGGGAGTGTAAACTCCTAACTTCTAACTTCTAACTTCTAACTCCTAACTATCTTCCTGGTCCATGCCCATGTGCGGTCAGCAAAGACCAGGAGGAAGAGCGGGATGAAGAACCAGAGCACCACTTGCAGCAGCACGGTTCCGATGCCCTTCTTGGGCGGCGCGCCGATGTCGAGCTTCGAGAGGGGAGCGTTCAGCTTGGAGCTCGACGGCAAGTCGTTGTGGCTCCATTTGCGAATGATAGTCCCGTTTTTGAGTAACAATAGCCCGGGGTTGCTGCGGATGATAGTCTTGAGCGTCGTCTCGTCTGTGAAGCAGAATGGATATTCCGCGCCTGTGATATCTTCCCAATGACGGATATCCTTCTCTCCGGAAGCCGTGAGACAATAGAAAGGAATCTTTTGCTCCTGGCAGTATTCGTAGAGTTGGTCGATATCGCCGAAGTTGGAGTCGTCGGCCTGTTCCAGGTGGGGGGCGATGAGGAGAAAGACATAGCCGCGGGCGTTGAGCACACTGTCCGTGATGTCGTCGCCGTCGGGTTTCTGAATGGAGAAGTCGTGGATGGGCGGTACATAACCTTCCTTGGTCAGAACAGTCTTTGAATCGACAAACTGCCACGAGGAGTCGGGATAGTTGTCGAGTGTGAACTCTTTCTTCACGCCGTTCTTCTGCAAGATAAAGGTAGTCTCAAACTCCGGTTGCGGCGCGCCCTTGGGAATCTCCATGCCCTTCTTGATATTCATTCCGATGTGGTAGGGGCGGAAGTCGATGAGCGGCAGATGATAAAGACAATGCGCGCTGAGCAGGAGCACAAAGAGGACGGTATAGTTGAAGGCGATCCACTGTGTGGAGCGCGAGAGGAACCTGACCATGCGAAGCGGGTGGCACACGACGACGATCGCCGCGGCAAGCAGCAGAATGTTCTTTATCAGCGTCTGGGTGTTGGTCAGATGGAGCGCGTCGCCGAAGCATCCGCAGTCTTTGACAGGATTGAACAGCGCCAGCCACAGGGTGACAAGCGTCATCACTGCCATAAAAGCCACGATAAGTTTCGAGACGAGACGGCGGCGGATGGCTAAGAGAATGAACACGCCTAAGCTGAACTCGAAAGCGGAAAGCAAAACGGAAGTCGAGAGCGTCACCCAATCGGGTAAGACCCCCGCCAATCCTATGGCACCGAGATAGTCCTGTATCTTGTATTGTGTACCGATAGGATCCACTGCTTTCACAAAACCAGAGAAAACAAAGGTAGCCCCTAAGAGGAACCGGCAGATGTTAACCAATATAGTTAACATAACGGACCTAAGCCTTCTGTAGTTGTGCTGTGTGCTGCCTGCGTCCATAATCATGCTGCCTGGTTCTCTTTCAGGCGGATGGCGCCAAAGACCGAATAGTTGATGATGTCGAAGAGATTGGCGTCGATGCCTTCCGAAATGATTGCCTTTCCGTCAATGTCTTCAAGCTCTTTGATTCGGGCAATTTTCGTCAGAATAAAGTCGGTGTAACTGCTTACTCGCATGTCGCGCCATGCTTCGCCATAGTCGTGGTTCTTCTTTTGCATCAGTTCAAAAGACGCTTTGGCCAGGCCGTCATAAAGCGTGAGGGCTTCGTCGGAAGTCATGTCGGGCTTGACGACAGCGGGGTGGGAGAGCTGGATAAGGCCGATGATGCCATAGTTGACCAGTGCTAAGAACTCGGGGCGTATACCCTCGTTGACCATGGCTTTGCCCGTCGTCTCCAAGTCGCGGATGCGCTTGGCTTTGATGAAAAGCTGATCAGTGAGCGAGGTGGGACGGAGAATGCGCCAGGAAGCCCCATAGTCGTGAAGTTTCTTGGCGAAGATGTTGCGGCATTCTGCCATGATGTTCTTGAATTCTTGGTCGGTCACACAAACCTGTATATTCTGTTCTGCCATGCGATACCTTTCTTATTGATTGCAAAGTTACTAATTTTTTAAGAGTGTTTGGCAGAAAACACGGATTTTCTTTTCCGGCTTGGCGAGAGAAGAACGAATGCCTCATATATCACAGCCTCGAAGGGGCTGCAGCTTTGTTCTTCTCAGGGAATATCATTGACGTGCGCCCTTATTTTTCAGCCTGTCTGCGATGGATGACGAGTACGGTACCGCAGAGTGCCTCATAGCGTGTCTGCAGCGAGTCGCGCTTTACGCGAAGCATATTCTTCCGGTACAGGTTCTTCTCTGCGTTGTACTGCCGTATGGTAGCTTGCAAGGCAGAGTCGGTCCGTCCTACATCATTCTGTGCCATCTTCAGCGAAGCGTCCTGCCATATCTTCAAGGCTTTCTCCCGGCTCTCGACAGCTTTTGGATGCTGGGCGCGCAGGCGGGTGATGGCGTTGAGCGTAGCCTGATAGTTTCCGGCTTTATACAGCGAGTCGATGGTGTTCATCAACGGAGCGGCTTTCTCATCTTCCGTCTGCTGACAGGCTGCGAAGAAGGAGAGAGCGACAAAAAACGGAATTATTTTTTTCATGCTTCTATTCCTTTGTTTTAGTCGTGTCATTTGAAGAACGGTGCCACATAGTCGGTGCGCTTGTTCTCCACGATGACATGGTTCATGTTATAGTGAATGGTTACTGTCTTGTTTGTCGTGTCGAGGTCGAAGTTGTCCATTTCGCCTTTCCCGGGGATGAAGGGTGGAACGAGTGCCTTGGTATAGGACGCTGTGGCTCCCGTAGCTGCTGCCTCAGTGTCAGCAAGGGGCAGGCGTATGCCGAGGTCGGCCGCACGCCGTCCTTCGGCCATGAAGATCTCCTGCCGCATGAGATAGATGATCTCAAGCAGCGCGTCGTCGTTTCCCGCCTCGTCTATCATCGCTTCGTCGACCGAAGTGCCGGAGATGACGGGCACGGTGACAGCTGTCGTTGTAGACCGCGTCAGAACCAGTCCGCTGCGGTATGGCTCGTCCTTGGAGGCCCGCACGCGGTAGTCGGCCGACATGGGGTATGGCTTTGTGGGAGAGTTGTACATCTCACAGTTGGCATCGATGAGGCTTTCCTTCGGTCTGCTCCTGACAAGTGTGAGGAGCTGTCGCAGCCAGGCCTTGGCGTAGGCCGCGTTGCCTTTCGAGAGTTCCGCTTCGGCTAAGATGAGATAGTTCTCTTCCGCTTTGGCAATGACGACGGGCCGCTCCTCCGTGGCGAAGCGCTTGAAGTATTTAGGATCGAGGAAGTCGAGTCGCGGCAGTGGCTGGAACCAGTTGTCCCAAAGTGCTTCCTGGACGACGTTGTTCACGCTGTTGGCTCCGTCGTAATAAGTGAAGGCGGCAAAGTCGGAGCTTGCGTTTATGGCTGCTTTCGCATACGCTTCGGCCTTGTCGGCATTGCCGAGCCGATAGTAGGTGCGGGCAAGCAGCGTGTTGGCAAGCGCGCGGTCGCTGTCCTGCGGAGCCTCGGCGAGCGCCGTCTGAAGGTTCGTGGCAGCCGAATCGAGCAGCTCGCGCCAGGGCTTCACCTCGCCGCCGCTTGTGGCCGGCAGGCCGGTAAAGGTCTCGCCCCCAAGCAGGAACGAATAGCCTCTGATCCATTGTATCTCAAAGCGCTGGGCGGCCGTCATCGTGTGCTGCTTAGCGATGGTGTGGAGTGCGAAGTCGGCCGACTCTCTGAGGGTGCCGACCCAGCGCTGCAGATTCTTCACGTTGTCATCTGTATTAAGCAGATTGGGCACGTCAAAGACACTGCTCACACGCGAATACTGGTTATAATAATCGTCGGAAAGAATCTCAAGCAATTGGGCATAGTTGCCCACGGCCTGCGACAGTTGCTTCTCTGTTCCCAAGACCCAGGCATCCATGGCGTTGTCTGATTCCAGAAACTTCTCCTCCGTGACGTTGGGATCTTTGTCGCCGTCGGTCTGCAATAGGTCGCAGGAAGAGAAAAGACACGGCAGGCACAAGCAAGCCAATAATATATTTTTGGTAATGTTTTTCATTTTATGATATGTCAAGTCCGATTAAAAAGTAGCCGTCAGCGACAGGATCCATTGGCGTGGAGCCGAGAACGACGCGTAGTTGATGCCTCCAGCCGCTACCGCTCCCTGTGAGCGGGCGCTTGAAAGCACTGCCTCCGGGTCTTCCTGAGCGGCGGTAAAGGAGAGGGAATTGTAGACGTTGAAAGCCACGTTGATGCTCTTGACGGCCTGGAAATGAGGTTGGAACGTATAGTCGAGCCGGATGTTCCTCACTTTGAAGAAGTCGGCTTTCTCTACGAAGAAGTTGGTGAAGTTGAGCCACGCAGCCGCTGTGGAGCTCCCTTCATAGGCTGCCGCGGGCACGGTGCCGTCGGTCACGCCGCGGCGGAAGCGGAACTGTCGGTTGAACTCATGTACGTAACTTCCTGTCTGCCAGTCACCGCTGACGAAGAGCTGCCAGCTTCGGTAGCGAACGTTGGCACTCGTCATGCCGTAGAGCGTAGGAAGGGTCGAGCCGAGATCGGCACCATAGATCACTTCCTTCAGGGTTCCGTCGCTGTTGAGCACAGCTTTGTTTCCGTAGATATAGCCTACGGGCTTGCCTTCCGTGACAGCCGTCATCACTGTCCTCGCGTCGAAGCCGCCGACACGGAACGTAGGCAGGCCGCCGGTCGACTCTACGCGGTTGCGGTTGGTGTTGAGCGAGGCTTTGACATTCACGGTCCACAGCTTGTTGTCTACGGGCTTGACACCTAAGAGCATCTCTATGCCGCGGTTGCTGATCTTGCCGATATTCGCCAACCGGTAAGCCTCCCGGCCTGAGGAGGGCAGGGTGGGCACGGAGAAGAGGGCATCGGTGGTCAGACTATAATAATAGGTGAAGCTCAGCGAGAGCAGGTCGTTGAGGAAGGCGGCATCGAAGCCGGCCTCATACGAGTGCTTGCGCTCCGGTCCGAGGTCTGGGTTCCCCGTTTGTCCGAACGTCACGGCGGTGCCTCCGCGGTAAGGAGCCTTTGTCACCGTGGCTTCATAGCTGAAGGCCGGTGGATAGGTCCCGGCTACACCGTAGTTGGCGCGCAGCCGCACGTCGGTCACGGCCTTGTTTTCTACGAGACGCGACATGAACGGCTCGTCGCTGAGCACGTAGGACAGACCTACCTTCGGGTAGGCCTGCCAGCCCACATTGTCGCCGAAGGACGTGTTGCGGTCCAGACGCAGTCCGAGGTCCAGATAATAGCGGTCGAAGAAGCCAATGTTGTCCTGGAAATAGAATCCGTAGCTGTTGATGTGGCTCATCGCCTCGTCGGCATTGATGGTGGGGGCACCGCTGATAACCTCCGATCCGTCCCATACCCCTTGTCCCGTGGAGAGGCTTTGCCGGTCGTCGGTGGAGAAATACTGGAAGCCGGCCGTAGCTATATTGCTGATGGCATCGCCCCAGCGGTGCCGGTATTCGGCATTGAGGTCACCCGTGAGTCCGAGCACGCGGCGTGAGGTGTTGTTCACGCGTCCGGCATCGGTCGTGCCGGCGGGCTTGATCTGGGTCTGGATGAGCCAGGCATTGGTGATGATCTCCTTAAACTCATCGGTGCGATAGTCGAGTCCGAAGATTCCCTTCAGGGTCAGCCCTTCTATGGGTTTGAAGGTCAGCATGTGCGACATCTGGAAGCGCTTGATGCGCTCATTGTTGTCCTGCAGTTTCTCAGCACCGTCAACGAGCTGTTTGAATGAGGCATACATGGCATCGTCCATGGCATCGATGTCGGAGAGATAGTGCTGCGAGCCTTGGTAGACAAGGTCGGCGGCGGCACCGCACTCCGTTGTCCACAAAGCGGTGTACAACCCCTGGTTGCCGTTGCGCCGGCGGGAGAAGTCGGAGGCCACGAAGCCAAAGGAGTTGTCGTAGCTCAGCAGCCTGTTGATTTGCGTGTGCGATCCGTAGCGTAGGTCATATTTCTTCGATTCGTTGCCGTTGTGCATCATCATGCCGTCGTCGTGCTGCATCGAGGCTCCGAGCGAATAGCCGAAACGGTCGCTGCCGCCGCTCATGGCGAAACGGTATTTCTGATAGATGCCCGTCTGATGGAGCAGCTCGCCGGTACGCTTGAAATGATACCACTCGGTGTCGGCGGTCGTCAGCCCGAAGTCTATGCCTGCTGTGGCTTGGAAGGGACCGTTGCCGCCTTTCCTGGTCGTGATGAGGATGACACCGTTGGCTGCGTCGGAGCCGTAGAGTGTTGTGGCGGCACCGCCGGTGAGAAACTCGATGTGGTCGATGTTCTCCATGGGTATGTCGGAGAGTGAGCCCGACGCTGCCGTCTCGCCCATCGGCAGGTCGCTCAGGCCGTAAGGCTCTGCGCTGTAGCCGCTGGCCCGGAATCCGATCGTGGCACCGGTGTTGAGATTGTCAACGCGCACGCCGTCGACGTAGATGACGGGGGTAGAATTGGAGTAAGCAGAAGAGAGTCCGCGGGAGCGGATCTGTGAGGTCGTGCCGGGCTGACCGCTGCTGATGGACACCTGCACGTTGGGCAGGGCATCCTGAAGCAGATGGTCTATACGGTCGGACGGCAGGCCGACAAGGTCCTTGGCCGATACCTTCTCAATTTGGGCTGAGAGGCGCCGCCGTTGAAGTGCGCCGCCCTGACCGGTCACGACGACTTCGTTGAGATAAAGACTGTCACGAAGAAATTCTTCCGTGGGTGGCGTGACTGGAGTGCCTCCGTGGACATTGGTCATCACGACCAGGCCTGAGGCGAGACATAGGAGCCTTGAGTTTCTCATGCTATCGCTGAATAGTTTTCGCTTATTTTGCTTTATGACATAAAAATCGGTGCAATTATCGCTAAAATCTTCTGAATGAGCAAAAAAGCCTAATTGTTTTAATTTACTTTAACATAAGCGGATGCCTTTACAAATGTTTTGCTTAGCAAATTTCCTTTGTTGGTTGTGAATATCTCTTGTGCCATCAGCCTTAGTCGTTCTTGTGCGAGTAAGAGTTACTTCATCGTTTTCTATTATAAATATAGGTGGTTTCTTATTTTATATATGTATAATGTGCTTTCATATATATGTATAATGGCCTGGCAAGTCCTTTCTTCTTGCCAGGTTATTTTGTTTGTTATATGGAACGTTCGTTCATCAGTTGTTATTCGATCCTGCCTCAGTTGTGTCACGATCCTGCCTCAGTTGTGTCACGATCGTGCCTCAGTTGTGTCACGATCCTGCCTCAGTTGTGTCACGATCGTGTCACGTCTGTGATAAGATCGTGTCTTGTATGAGAGCCGCTTTGCCCTTCTTGCTTGACATACATCAATTTTGAAGCATTTTTGAAAAATAATCGCGAAAATATTTGGAGGGTATTGGAAAAGTCTATACCTTTGCACTCGCTTTTCGGAAATACACCGGCAAGCAACATAAAGAAAGAGTTCTTTGAAAAGATTTACATAAACAGAGAAGTAGTACAAGAAGCGAGTGCTTCCGTTCGGTAAGTCGCTGCTGTGCAGCGGCAAGCGTGAAGAAAGCACTTGGGTAGAGAAACGAACCGATCAATTTTGATTAGTTACTTCCAACTTCAATAAAGGATAAGTGTCCTGAACAGAAGATTAAGTGTAAGAGAGCAATCTCTTCACTCCAAATGATATTTTACAATGGAGAGTTTGATCCTGGCTCAGGATGAACGCTAGCTACAGGCTTAACACATGCAAGTCGAGGGGA
>Ga0256404_1009174_pt1 | contig 14345 bp, 18 predicted proteins | sample RumenRJG_01DNA_FD_185990 | JGI IMG/M metagenome (GOLD analysis project Ga0256404, IMG submission 185990) | Bovine rumen microbial communities from Lethbridge, Alberta, Canada - RJG_01 | ecosystem: Host-associated > Mammals > Digestive system > Stomach > Rumen | place: Canada: Alberta | collected...
TCTCCGCCATTGCTGTGGTCCACATCGCCAATGTTATGCAGGTTTTTATGATATGCACACTTCTCCTACCCTCAGAGATGTTTAATGCATATCCTCAGAGCTTAGAACTTGTGGAGCATCCTAAGGTAAGTCGCTTATGCGTCACTGCATAACGTAGTCTCTGTTTCAAGACTCAGGCTTATCAATCAGGCTTCATCCTACCGGACAAGCGTCGCCCGATTCTTTGAATCGGACGGGGTTATTGACATCCTTCGAATTCCGCCTCATCATACTCCCAGCGAGCTACGAATTCTCTTCCTTCCCGTATCTTCTTTTCTACTTTTTCCTGAAGTGTTGCCATTTTCGTACTCCCGCTCTTTCAGCTGAGCAGGTCCTCGCCTTCTCCCATCACCGCGATGTCCACGGCTGTGGCATCCTCCAGATGGAAGACCATCATCTTGTTTCCTGTCTGCTCATTGTAGATCGCCTTCAGATTCGGGGATCCATCCAGGGCAGCTTTCGCGTATTTCGGGTCTGTCTCAAAAACCGCTTTGCCCGTATAACGGAGCCAGTGGCCGTTGGGCTTGCACGCCACGATCTCGGTGTTGGGGTTCTTCACCAACTGATGATAGACATTCTTGAAATCACCGATTCCGAAAAGTACCTTTCCGTCCATCTCGAAATGAAGACCGAGGGGTCTCACTTTAGGCTGATCGCCGTCCACTGTTGCAAGGAAAAAGGTCCCTGCTTCGTTGAGAAAATCATTCACTTTACTCATTGATATATCCTCCTGACGTATTCTTTTCTAAATTATAGTCCTCAACTCAAGCACTGCCAACTCCGGCGGGTCACTGATCCGAAAATTCACTACACTGCAGCCCAGACCACGGGAGATATACATCTGGGTCTTTCCCTCACGGTAAAGACCGCAGTCATATTTGGGAAACCATCCCTGACTTGGGACATACAGCGCCCCGATGCCCGGCATCCGGATCTGTCCGCCGTGGCTGTGCCCGCACAGCACCAGGTCCACACCCGCGTCCGCGTATACCGGGAGCTGCTCCGGCCGGTGCGTCAGAAGAAGGGTGAACCGATCCGGTGAAAAAGAAGCCTGCTCCAGTTCCTGTTTCAGTACCGTTCCATCCATGGAATGCCGGCCTTCCCCGAAGATCGCGGGATCGTCCACTCCGACGATCTGTATCTCATCGCCTTTTCTCTCCAGCATCATCGTTTCATTTCTGAGAAACCGGATCCCGGCATCACATATCCCGCGGAAGAAACGCTCCTTGTCTTCTGTGCTCAGGCGGAATTCATGATTTCCCGTGACATAACAGACCGGTCCGATCTCAGGAAGCTTCTCCATAAAACAAAGCATCCTCCCGACATCGGACTTTTTTGTTCCTATGAAATCGCCGGTCAGGGCAATCAGATCCGGTTTCGTTTCCCGGATCTTCCCCAGCAGTTCCGACTGTTCCTCCCCGAAGAGAGCATCGTGCAGGTCCGATACCAGAGTGATACGGAAGCCGTCAAAGCCTGACGGCAGCCGTTCACACCGTATCACCGTTCTGGTCACATCGATCATAACATCATTCCTTCGGCCGGTACTCAAGAAGATCGCCCGGCTGGCAGTCCAGGGCATCGCACAGTTTCGCCAGCGTCGTGACCTTCACGGCCTTCGCCTTTCCCGTCTTGAGGATGCTCATATTCGCCAGCGTGATCCCCACCTTTTCCGCCAGTTCCGTCACGCTCATTTTCCTTTTTGCAAGCATCACATCGATGTTGAAAATGATATCGCCTTCCATTGTATTTCCCCCTCAGATCGTCAGCTCATTCTCTTCCTGGATCTTCGCAGCTTTCAGCACAAGGTGGGAAAGAGCTGCAAAGCACACCGAGGCGGCGATACCGATGAAATCCAGGACAAAGGACAGGATCATGATGCCCGGATGATTCATATTCATGAACATCAAAACAAAATTCGCACAGAAAAAGTACACCACATCGATGACAGCAAGCCGCGCGATCCATTTCAGCGCTGTTGCATTCTCCCGCGAGAAGGAACGGTCATTGCCGATATTATCAGCGATCTTCCAGGCGAAGAACAAAGCAATGTAGATCGGTATCGCCGTAAGCAGGATCACGATCAGCCAGGGCGTATAACAATAAGAGAATTCAGGGAATCTCCTCACAAGACTCTGGCCATATCCCGGGACCACATTGAGATATCCGTACAGACCGCACAGTCCCACCCCGATGATGATCCCTTTCAGCCATCTTGCCAGACCTTTTTGTTCCATGATGCACCTCCGATTTGTTGTATCTTGCATATAATTTATCGTATTACGATAAATTTGTCAATACGGATTCTGAACTTTTTTCAGTTGTGCTATGATAGCAATATCATCAGATAACAGGAGGGAAAACATGAACTATCGCAAGTTGGGGAAGACCGGGCTCATGGTGAGCGAAGTCGGATTCGGCGGTGAGTGGCTGGAGCGCCACGACGAAGCGGAATCGGTGGAACTGGTGAAATTCGCCCACAGCCAGGGGATCAACATCATCGATTGCTGGATGCCCGATCCGAAATCCCGTTCGATCATCGGCAAAGCGATCGCCGAATGCAGGGACGAATGGTTTGTCCAGGGGCATATCGGCTCCACCTATCAGAACGGTCAATATGTTCGGACAAGGGATATGGCATATGTCGTTCCCGCATTCGAAGATCTTCTGGAAAGGATCGGCGGCGGATACATCGATCTCGGCATGATCCACTATGTGGACTCTATCGAGGACTGGAACGTCTGCATGCATACGGAGTATATCGATTATGTGCGGAAACTCCACGCGGAAGGAAAGATCCGCCACATCGGCCTCAGCACCCACAATCCCAGGATCGCGAAACTTGCGGTCGAGTCCGGTTTCATCGAGAACATCCTGTTCAGCATCAATCCGGCTTTTGACATGAAGCCGGCCAGTGAAGATCTGGACACCATGTTCGCCGACTATGACGCATCACTCAGCGGCATAGACCCGGAGAGAGCGGAGCTGTATCAGCTCTGTGAACAGAACGATGTGGGCATCACTGTCATGAAGGGTTTCTTCGGAGGCAGACTGTTTGACCCGGAAAGATCTCCCTTCGGTGTAACATTCACCCCTGTACAGTGTATCCACTATTCCCTGACCCGGCCTGCAGTGGCATCCATACTGTGCGGCTATGACACCAAGGATCAGGTGCTTCAGGCTGTCGCATACGAGACGGCAACGGACGACGAAAAGGATTACGCTTCCGTCATCGCTTCCGCCCCTCTGCACTCCTATCTCGGGCAGTGCACCTACTGCGGACACTGCAAGCCCTGTCCCATGGACATCGATATCGCCATGGTGAACAAATTCTTTGACCTGGCAGTGCAGCAGGACGAGGTGCCGCAGAGCCTCCGCGACCACTACGCGCAGCTCTCCCCCACCGCTTCCGCCTGCATCGGGTGCCAAAGCTGCGAGGCCAGGTGCCCCTTCCAGGTCAAGATCGCGGACCGCATGCAAAAAGCTGCGGAACTGTTTGGATGCTGAATATTTCTTCACAAAAAATAACGGGGACTTCCGGCCAGACACATGCCGGAGGTCCCCGCAGTTATATTATTTCACAGTTCCTCGAAACTCATCAGTTCGATCGCGACGACGCGGTATTTCCGCTGCTCTTCCGGCGGGTAATACCGGTCCATATCCGCAGGATCCGCGCTATCTACGTTGTCCGGCGTATACCCGCATTTCAGCAGAGGCAGCGACCGATACAGTTCAGCGAAGGAATCGAACACATGAAGATCCTTCACCAGAACTTTCCACACGTCCGTCTCATCTCCCGTGCTCTCGAAACAGATCACGTCGCCGGGACGGATCTTCTGCCTTTTCTCATCGTACAGCCGAAGTTCGTATGTCTTTACCTCATCCACGATCATGTCAAAGGGCTCCGGAGCGATCTTCATGAAATGCTGCATCCGGTTCATCCAGATATAGTTGTCCTTCGGCCCGATCTCACTCACCGCACGGATATCCCCCGAATAGAATATCCACCCCTCGATGAACAGCGCGTCCTCATCTACACCGTATTCGTGGAAGACATAATCGGAGGATTCATGCTCACATGGTCCCTCATACGCCATGCCGTCCGCAGTCTCGATCCGCACAAGTTTTCCGTCATATCGGGAAAGATCCATCTGCACACCTCCTTTCACCGGTCACCGTGTAGCCAAATACTTGTCGAGGAACCTCCTCGTAGGTGAATACAGATTCTCCGGAAGAGAATCCAGGGGGAACCATCTCCATTCGTCCTCTTTTTCCGGTTCCATCACCCTTGGCGTTCCTTCGCAGGAGCGGGCTATGAACTGGAGCGTTACGAAATGGCGGTCCGGCTGAACATCGTCCGACGCGCTGAACAGCTCCAGATCGGACACGGTAAGACCGGTCTCCTCTTTCACTTCCCTGACCGCGCCATCGAACATCGTCTCGCCGAATTCCTGTTTTCCTCCGGGAACCGTCCAGGTATCCGGCTCAAAGATCCCACCTGTGTCCTTCCTCTTCGCGGACCGGTGGCCAAGAAGAACTTTATTATCTCTCAGGATCATGACCGCCAATCCGACACGAACAGTCTGCATAGTCGCCTTGCCTCTCATTTTAATATCCGACGGATCAATAGTCCGTCTCCTTTCTCAGGATACTCGCTCCGTGGAAGCCGTACACAAGCAATCCTTCCCCTTCCGGATCCACAAAATAGTACGCCACGATCTCCGCCGCGTCAAACGAGGCCGTCCATCCTTCGTCATCGAACTCAAAGGTGAACTGCTCGCCTTCTGAAGACTTCATGCGGATCTCCTCCGGCATCTCCTCGCCAAAACTATAGGTAAAACTCTCAAATTTGGAGACACCGTTGTAGGACTCGGTGTGCATCATTCCATTGTTCCCGTCCGCAAGATCCAGATACAGCGGCCAGAGACTGGGATAAGGATCCAGTTCCTTTTCCAGCATCCAGTATCCCTTTATCCTGTCTCCAACCGGCTCGCTGAACAGTTCATAGACATCCAGCGGAAGATTCATCGAAGCGACAGGGACAAACAGTTCCTGCTTCCCGGTCACATAGGACTGCAGATACAGCCCGCCCTCTCCCTTCCTGGTCGTGTTCAAAGAGTGCTCGACGGTGACGTCCATCTCCTCAAGCCGGATCACTCCGCCTCCGGAATAGGAGTAGTCCTTACCATCTTCCTTCCACGTGACGGGATTGAAAAATTGTCCGGAAAAGTAGAATCCGCTTCCCTCATCCGAGAATGCATAGTATTCATCGCCAAAGTTCCAAAGTCCCAGGATCTCATAATCCGGTCCTTCTTCGGCAGGAATTATAGGCTCCGTCACATTCGTTTCCGCTTCCTGACCCGTTTCCGGGATCACCGTCTCCGGCGGGACAGCTCCGGAATGAAGGAACTGCGGCATGACCGTGAGAGACAGGATAAGGAGAAACACAGCAGAACAAAGAAGTGCCGATGAAAGCTTCTTTCTTCTCTTCGGCTCCTCCGTTTCGATCCACTCTGTCTGTCCGTTGAACTCGTCCGGAAGCAGGGCGTACTCCGCGTTTATTTCTCTCTCCTGCATCTCAAAGAACCTCTAATTTTTGTAGTTTCTCCAGCAGTTCCAGATTCATCGCCCTGCGGGCGTCATAGATCTCTTTCTCTTCGCACTCTTTAACAAACCGGACCATGACCTCTTTCCCGCCAAGTTTCTCCACACCGAGACAGCGGATCTCACCGAAATCCGCACCGAGAACTGTAGCAAGTTTGTCCGTAGGAACGGAAAGATCCACTACCACCACAGAACGGTAGGAGGAGCGGTTGAGAATGTTCTTCATAGCGGAATTATTGATGATCTTCTCGTTTCCTCCGTTGTCGGTGATGCAGGTCGTGCGGACTCCCATCTCGGTGACTTTTCCGGTAAATCCGTTCACCTCGATGATGTCGCCGACCTTGTATTCCTGCTCAAAGAGAAGGAACAGGCCTGTCACAAGGTCATTGATGATATCCTGAGCGGACATGCCGATGACCAGGCCAAGAATTCCAAGCCCTGCTATGATCCCGTTGATATCCGCCCCCAGGATCCTCAGTGACCATACGACCGCCAAGATCGCGGTGATATAATCCAACAGGCTTTTCAGGATCGTCAGGAAGGTGCTCTCTTTCCGGATCGCCCCAAGGGCCAGTTTAAGCACAGAGTTTACAGCGATAAGAACGCCAACTACAGCAATGACTTTCAGCAGAGAGAGGAAATTAAACTCCATGCTGCCGAAAAACTCACGGAAACTGAGACCGGTGAAATAACCGATACCCAGACAGATGGCAGCCGCCAGCAGCGCCGCAACGATCTTCTTGATCTCTTTCATAGTATTGCGCGATCCAGAAGCATGGACCGCTTCCTCCTTTGTTTCCTTTGGAGAGGGTGGATGCAGCTGTTTGAGGAAAAGCCGCATATCTTCTTTTTTCATTATAAGGTATAATATTTTTAGACTTTAGATACAAAAGGAGAAAGGTTATGGCGAGATATATTCTGGCGGCGGATCAGGGCACTACCAGTTCCCGCGCGATCCTGTTTGACGAGAATCTTCAGATCGTATCCGTCTCACAGCGCGAATTCACACAGTATTATCCCAAAGAGGGATGGGTCGAGCACGACGCGACCGAGATCTATTCCTCTGAGCTCGGTGTCATGACCGAGGCAGTGGCCAAGAGCGGGGTCAACCCAAGTGACATCGCGGCAATCGGCATCACCAACCAGCGCGAAACGGTGGTCGTATGGGAAAAAGACACCGGCAAACCCATCGCCAACGCCATCGTCTGGCAGTGCCGCCGTACAGCCGATATCTGCGAAGACCTGGTAAAGCGCGGTCTCTCCGACTACATCCGCGAGACCACCGGGCTTCTGATCGACGCCTATTTCTCCGGCACCAAGATCAAATGGATCCTGGATCATGTGGAAGGAGCCAGGGAACGTGCGGAACGCGGAGAACTGCTCTGCGGAACCATCGACTGCTGGCTCGTGTATAAATTTACAGGAGGAAAGGTCCACGTCACAGACCGGACCAACGCCTCCCGCACCATGCTCTACGACATCCGCAATCAGCGCTGGGATGAAAGACTTCTGAATGAGCTGGAGATCCCCCGCTGCATGCTTCCGGAGGTACGCTCATCCAGCGAGATCTACGGATATATGGATTTTGCAGGCCACAATGTTCCCATTGCCGGAATTGCGGGAGACCAGCAGAGCGCTCTATTCGGCCAGTCCTGTTTCGAAAAGGGCGAGGCAAAGAACACCTACGGCACCGGATGCTTCACGCTGATGAACACCGGGTCCGACCTCGTCTACAGCAAGAACGGCCTTGTCTCCACCATCGCAGCAACCGGCCCGGACAAAGTGCAGTACGCACTGGAAGGTTCCGTGTTCGTAGGAGGTGCTGTCGTACAGTGGCTCCGCGATGAGCTTCACCTTGTGGACAGCGCGGCGGACACCGAATACTTCGCCACCAAGGTCAAGGACACGGCCGGAGTCTATATCGTCCCCGCCTTCACCGGTTTGGGCGCTCCTTACTGGGACATGTATGCCAGAGGAACCATCGTAGGCCTGACCCGCGGCGCCAACCGCAACCATATCATCCGCGCCGCACTGGAATCCATTGCGTTCCAGACCAACTCCGTTCTGAAAGCTATGGAGAGCGACCTCGGATATAACCTGCAGGATCTGAAAGTAGACGGAGGCGCTTCGTTCAACAACTTCCTGATGCAGTTCCAGTCGGATATCACCGGCATCGAGCTGGTGCGTCCCAAGATCCTTGAGACGACCGCTATGGGCGCTGCCTCCCTCGCAGGACTTGCTGTCGGCATCTGGAAGAACACGGATGAGCTGAAAGAAAAGTATGCCGCTGACCATCTCTTCTGGCCTCAGATCGACGAAGAAAAGCGGGAAGCACTCACGGCAGGCTTTGACCGCGCAGTCGAACGGTCCAGGGATTGGGCAAAAGACTGATCGAATAACCACTCAAATTAAAATCGTGATGGCTATGCCACCACGATTTTTTTCTGATCATTTGATCTTGAGATGTCCGAGCACTTCGGATACCGTCAATCCCGTATTTGCAGCTATCAAAAGTCCACGTTCTGCAGACGAACCAGGGTCTCAATGTAGATCTCGAACGCCTGAAGCAGTGTATCAATGGAGAGTCCCTCGTTGGTCATATGACAACCGCCGACCCAGGACGGCATGTTTTCATGAGGCATCTCGCAGCCGAAGGAAACGGTATTCTCCATATGCCTCGCATAGGTTCCGCCGCTGAGGACGAAGGGCTTCTCATTTTCTCCCATCACCTCATTGTAGATGTCGCACATCAGCTGTACAGCCGGATGATCCGGTTCCATATAGAACGGTCCGGAGTTGCTGTAATCCGCAACACGGAGCCCCCACTGCTGAGCAGTCGCAGCTACTCTCTTCTCGATATCCTCGGCGGGAATCGCAGTGTTATATCTGCTGTTCACATTGATGAGGAAGCTTCCGTCGTCCTGCTTGCGGACCATTCCGCAGATCAGGGTGGTAGGCGCGAACAGTCCGTCTTCACCGTTGATGCCTTCAAAGGTGCCATAAACGTCCGCCATGACGTTGCTCATAAACTCAACGACCTTCTTTTCCTCTCCTTCCAGGACGCCTGCCTTCAGAAGAAGGTCCGCAATCAGCCCATTGGCGTTCACAGATTCAAAGGGCATGCCCGCATGGGCAGCCACACCGTGGGCCACAACGGTCACCATGCCGTTTTCCTCGGAGATCTCAAAGCGATCGGAACCTTCCGCCGCCTTTTTCAGACACTCTGCGCTGACATCTTTCAGCACCGCCGTGCACTTGTCCGGAACAACATTGCTCGCAAGGCCTCCGAACAGCGAGACGATCTTTCCGTCCACCGGCAGGGACACCAGGTCCGCCTCATAGATGCCCTTCTCACCGTGACCTACCGGGAAACCTGCATCCGGCGTAAATGCGAAGACAGGCTGCGGATAATGTTCTTTGTAGTATTCGATATCGCTCATGCCGCACTCTTCATCGCAGCCGATGAGCACACGGACGCCATAGCGCAGCGGAATATGATTTTCGATGAGATATTTGCAGGCGTACATTCCTGCAAGCAACGGTCCCTTGTCATCCCCGGTGCCGCGTCCTACAAGATATCCCTCTTTCTCGAACATCTCAAACGGATCCCGGAACCATCCTTCGGTGACCGGAACGATGTCCGCATGTCCGATGACACCAAGGAACTTGTCTTTCGGTCCGATATGAGCGTAGGCCATATAGCCTTCACAGTCACGGACTTCTTCAAATCCCAGCTCCTCAGCTACTTTCATGAACTCCAGTTCAACCTTCCGGACACCTTCTCCGTAGGGAGCGCCTTCCGCCGGTTCGGATTTCACGCTGTTGATGGCCACGAGCCTTCCAAGATCGCGGATCAGCGCTTCCTTATTGGCAGCAACAAATTCTTTCACACTTTGCATCTGTCTTCTTCCTTCTTTCTGTTGTCCTGTACAGTATACAACACATGACGCCACATGGATACAGCCTTTCTCCGAGTATCTCCAGATCGTCTGCCCGCTGATCCACTGTTTTCCACACGAAAAAGGCCCGAACCATGTCGGGCCAGATCTTTCGCTTTCGTTCAGGCAGCAAGATCCTCTGCATCCGGAACCTCGTCATTTCTCTCGAATTTAAAGTATGTTCCGTCCGCATCGATCTCGATTGTATCACCGTTCACCACCACAGGAATATAGTCCCTCTCATCGAACTTCCGCGATCCATACAATCTCATTTCGACAGGGTCGAAAAAGAATGATCCGAATTCCTGGTAGCCTTCTCCATACTCGCTGTAACCGCTGAAGATGACTTCCCCGTCTTCTTCAAACTCCAGCCACTCGTAGAAGGACCCATCCTCCCATCCAGACTGCAGGACACTCGTGATATCATCCCCGTCTACAGTGCCCTCCACTGCAAGATATTTACCCACAAAAGGAGCAATCAGTGCTTCGTAATCCTGTTCCTCTTCCGCCTGAGTAACCGTATCCACCGCAACATCTGCTGTCTCCGTCTGTCCGGAAGGTGTCTGCACAGGAACATGTTCACCGGATGAGCCGCATGCAGCAAGAACAAGGCACATGATCAGTGCCAGAACCAAAACAGTCAGTTTTCTCATCATTTCCCTCTCAATTCCAATAATTTCTCACCAGATTATATCAGACAACACACATGATACGCAAAGGAGTCCTTTCCAACCGAAAAGACTCCTTCTCTTTTAGCAATTTTCTATTGCGCGAATTTCTTGAGCGGGTTCTCCTTGGTCGGCTCCAGATATTCCACCGTGCCGTCCCACCTCATGAACTGGATATGGATCCCCTCGCCGTAATCCATCTGATGGCAGTACAGTACCGTGCTGGCTATCCGGTCATCCACATACGACTCCATCTCCATGATGATGTTGTAGGTGAAACCGTCATATACATCGTCTGACTGAATGATCTGTGTCGTTTTAAAGACCTCATCATCGATCATGACATCAAAGTTTCCGCCGGCGGTCGCACACAACCCGACGGTCTTGCTCTCGTTCGCCCAGTACATGGAAGAATCCAGGATCTGTCTCGGAGTCAGGACTTCTACAGGAGGCTTCTCTGTGGATGTATCCCCGCCAGCACTTCCGCTGCTATCCGTAGTTCCAGACGTTCCGGATGATCCGGTTCCGCTGTCCGTCTTGCCTGTACCCGATCCAGTACCCGTTCCGGTGTTTCCGGCACCTGCCGGATCCGTGGTTCCGGCGGGTTTGGTATTATCAGCCGGGTCCGTGACAGGAACCTCCGGCGTCCCGCCGGGGCTGAAAAATCTCCCCGCCAAAAATCCGAGGAGCCCGACCAGAATAAGCGCCAGAACGACAGTCGAGATGACCCACTTCTTATTTCCCTGCATGTCGCATACCTCCCTCAAACCTCTTTGTAAGATTATTAAACCATATCTGTCCCCTGTTTGATATGCGACGAAAGTCCCATTTTCTCATCATGCATATCTCAAAGAAATCGTCCGTGGTATACTTTTCCCATGGAAAACAAACTGTTCAAAAAGAAAGAGATCGTACTGCTGCTGATCATCTCCGCACTGATGCTTGCTCTGATGCTCCTCCCTTCGCTGAAGGAATCCGGAAAAGGCGTCAGGGCGATCGTCACCTGCAACGGGGACGTCGTAGCAGAGATCGACCTGGGAGAAGACGCCGATTATACCATCGAAGGAAATCTCACCGCCACCCTGGAAGTGCGAAACGGAAAGATCCGTTTCGTACACTCGCTGTGTCCGGACAAGATCTGCGAAGCTTTCGGCTGGATCGGGGAACCCGGAGAAACCGCGATCTGCGCACCTGCCCGGATCGCTGTCCAGATCGTGTGAAGACACTTTGCTACGAAAGTATACTTATTGGCAGAACTGCCCGATAGTATAATTGTTGTGTAGAAAAAGAAAGAGTTTAATTAAGGAGGCAACCATGGGTCTTTTTGACAAGAAAATCTGTTCCATCTGCGGGAAAGAGATCGGTCTCCTCGGAAACAGGAAACTCGCCGACGGAAACATGTGCAAAGACTGCGCAGCAAAGCTCTCCCCCTTCTTTGTCGGCCGCTCCCGTACCTCAATAGAGGATATCAAGGCACAGCTTGCTTACCGCGCTGAAAATGAGAGAAAACTAGAACGTTTCAATCCCACCACCTTTGTGGACGGCAGCACGAAAGTCTATCTGGATGAGACCGCAAGAACATTCATTGTCACCAGACTGTCGAACTGGAAGAAGGCAAACCCCGATCTGATCCCTCTCACTCAGGTCATTGATGTCACCTATAAAGTGGACGAGGACAAAGATGAGCTCTATCAGAACGTGGAGGGCAAACGCGTCAGTTATGATCCTCCGCAGTACGAATATGAGTACACTTTCAACGTGACCATCCGGGTCAATTCCCCCTGGTTCGATACCATCAAGTTCGAAGTTGACGGAGATGAAACTCCCACCAGCCAGAACTCCCAGGCCTACTTCGATCTGCTTTACAAGTGTCAGCTGATCCAGCACATGCTGAAGCCCAGCGCCTACGGCGTTCCTACCATGGGTGTCCCGACCGAGGTAGCTGCATCTGCCGACCTCACCCCCGAAGAGATCGCTGCGTTCCAGGCGGCTGAAGCCGCTGCCGCTGAACCGGGCACATGGACCTGCGAGTGCGGAACTGTAAACACCACCAATTTCTGCGGAAACTGCGGAAAACCAAAGCCGGAGAATAAGCGCTGGTTCTGCCCGGAATGCGGAAAGGAAAACACCGGCAAGTTCTGTGTCCACTGCGGTACCAAGAAGCCGGATTACGCCTGATCTGCAGAAACATTTGATCGATTAACTTAATAATAAGAGAAAATCGTTTTCAAGGGCATCTGTACGGGTGCCCTTGTTTCGTTATGCAGTTGTATATTTATAATTAACACCTATAAACTATCTGCTATTAGCTTTAAGAATTGCCCTCGCCACAATTATCTTAAATCGCTATTTTAAGATTTTGTTGCTTTTGGAAAAATCTTTAAATATAATGGCGATGCGTACGCAAAAAAACTGCCACCAGCTTTTGATTGCTCCACAAACACCGTTTTTTCACTATATATTGCGTGTTTTTCTTCGTATGAACATATTTTAAGAAAGGTGACCGTAAGGCAATGACCGACTATCCCATCCTCCACATCTCACCCCGTGCAGAGAAAGAGTTGAAAAGCGGTTTCCCCTGGGTCTATGACACTGAGGTAACCCTTTCACAGCAGATTCCGGACGGAAGTGTCTGTTATGCGTACAGCGAAAAGGGCCGTTATCTCGCCACAGGGTTTTACAATTCCCACTCCAAACTTCGCTTCCGCACCGTCTCCACCAACTCCAATGACATCGTAGACGAGGATTTCTGGAAGCGAAAAGTACAATGGGCGGTCCGGTACAGACAGGCCGTTATGGGAAAGGACCTGTCCTGCTCCCGGATCATCTTCGGAGACGCGGACGGATTTCCCGGTCTCACGGTAGATCGCTACGAGGACGTGCTGTCTGTGGAGATCTACTGTCTCGGTATCGAATTGAGAAAACAAGAGATCTATCGCTCTCTTCTTGAGACCTTCCGGGATATCGGAGAACCGATCTCCTGCATCCGGGAGCGGAGCGAAGGAAAACTGCGCGCCCTAGAGGGAATGGAAGACAGTGTATGCTACCCTTCTGTGGAAGGCTTTGACCTTTCTCCCAAAGAAGAGGTGATCATCACCGAAAATGGTCTCCGATTCGCCGTGGACATAGCATCCGGTCAGAAGACCGGCTATTTCCTGGATCAAAAATACAATCGTGCTGCCGTAGCAAAACTGGCTATGGGCAGGAACGTTCTCGACTGCTGCACCCACAACGGCGGATTTGCGCTTAATTGCGCTGCCGCAGGCGCTGCTTCCGTTCTCGGCATCGACATCTCCGCTCCCGCTATCGAACAGTGCCGCCGCAACGCGCAGCTCAACGGGCTTACCAACGTCACATTCGAACAGCATGATTTGTTCGCTTTCCTGAGAGACACTCTGGAAGCAAAACAGCACCCGTGGGACCTGATCATCCTGGATCCTCCTGCCTTCACCAAGAGCCGCTCCACCGTCCGGGGCGCCAGCATCGGATACGAGGAGATCAACACCCTCGCCATGCGTCTCCTCCCAAGAGGAGGATATCTCTGCACCTGTTCCTGCTCCCGGTTCATGACACCGGATCTCTTTCTGAAAACGGTGGCGGAAGCGGCGAGAAAGGCCCGTGTCTCTCTCCGGCTCATCGAAAAGCGGGGAGCTTCTCCGGACCACCCGGTTCTCATCGGAGCGCCGGACACTGAATACCTCAAGTGCCTGATCTTTCAGGTCATCTGAATCCGTAATCGAGTAGGGGCTAACCTGTGGCCCCTCTCACACCACCGTACGTGCCGTTCGGCATACGGCGGTTCAACTTAGTTTCAAAGCATGTCGCTCAACATAGTAATCCAACGGACTAACGAGGCCACGCCTCGTTAGTTTTTCTTTAGAGATTCCGCCTTTAACCTGAGGTAGCTGTACGGCCTTCATGTAGCCTCTAAAGCATGCGGCCTTCCGTGCTCTCCACTCTTCAACACCTAACTTTCTCAGTCCCCAGCATCTTTTGGACGAAGTCTTCCATTGCTTCCAGATTATTATTCTCAATTGTGTCCTGAGATGTTTATCCACTTTTTGCATTGCGCTTTTCATGGATGCCAGAGCAAAGTAAT
>Ga0256404_1009175_pt1 | contig 14342 bp, 16 predicted proteins | sample RumenRJG_01DNA_FD_185990 | JGI IMG/M metagenome (GOLD analysis project Ga0256404, IMG submission 185990) | Bovine rumen microbial communities from Lethbridge, Alberta, Canada - RJG_01 | ecosystem: Host-associated > Mammals > Digestive system > Stomach > Rumen | place: Canada: Alberta | collected...
GAGTCTTTGTTGTCTAAGCAAATTGTGGCTCTGGGACTTTTCCTTTCTCAGTTAAGGCCATTATAAAGAGCAGCCCATGGACAAACAACCTGAGCTGCTAATAGACATAATATTAGAGGCGTAACACTCCCTTCAGTAATCCCCTTGATCGGGAGCACAGGGATAGCTTTCTGTTTTTCATTATTTTCCTCTTCAACACCAATAAAGATATATTGAATATCGTTGTTGTAATAGTTGTTTCCATATGCACAGATAGTTTTTACTATTTTATCCAACTGCTGCTCTGATGCCTTGTACTCTATGTATGAGCATTCTGCTGTTTTATTCTTAAGTATTTCATTTGCTTGCTTTTTTATCAGTGCATAATCCATAGTTTCGCCTCTTGAATCCAAAGAAATTATAACTCAATCCAAAGTTTACGTCATTCAAACAATAGCGTAATCAAATATATTGTTTAAATCTGATTTCAATAAAAACGCTGAAAACCGCTGAATATCTAAAAATCAATCCACACTGGAATTCAGAGTGGGTTAAAGAGTAATCAATCATGTAACTGAGCATAATCTGGATATACGATAAAAGGGAATGAAAATCCTAGATAATCATCTTAATCGCACGTCGATGTGGCGGCACGGACATTTTTCGTTAATGGTGAACTTGTTCTGCTAAAACAGAATGCCGGTATTTCATGGCTGTTCATATCGTAATCCCCATAATACAGGAAGCCTGATGCCAAGAAAGGAAAGATTCCAATTCTTATTGTTATATCTGTCATTCATGAACAAAGGTAATGGAATCTTCGATTTGATCCCTCCTGGATTTATCTCACGGACCGTCGGCTTCCATGACAAAAGCCGGTTCATCTGCTGTTTCAGGAAAACCCATGGCATGACGCCGGATGCCTGCCGCAGGCAGTACCGGAACGAGAAATAAGGAACAGAGGAAAAGGAGTGCCGCAGCACTCCTTGTTTTCATACCGTGATTTCCTGTTCTTCACAGCCTGCCTTCTGGCTGACAGCCTTGACCGTGATCTTTGTTCCTGCCTTTGCCTTGATGAGCCATACGGCTTTCTTCCTGGCCTTTGCACTGGCAAAGGTTGTCAGATTGCCGTAGATGGCACCGGTCTGTGTCTGGCTGTATCCCTGCAGGTGGCCGAGTTCCTGTTCTTCCTTGCCGAAGAGCAGTTCAGCGCCTGTGAGTACAGCGCTGACCGGTTTGACAGTCTTGTTTGTCAAAGCGGATTCCGTCAGGTTTGTCGGCAGATAGCCGAGGTTTCCGATGACAGCCGTTACCTCAAAGACATCTTCCGACACCTGCTTTGCACTGAGACTGTCAATGCACAGATGCGGCATGGCCTGGATATAGCGGAGGTTGAACTTCGTGTCATGTTCGCATTCATTGAGCAGCAGATTCTCCGGCGGGTTCTGCAGCGTGAACTTGGTATTGAAGCCGCCGATGAGTACTTTGCCGAAGACCGGGTGATCATATTCCTTCCATGGCATGAAGTACTGCGGGGCATTCTGCTTCACCCATGCCATGACGGCATGGAAGCGTTCCAGGCGCTTTGCGTCGCTTTCCTTCTTCCGGCTGCCCCAGTCATAGGGAACCCCTGCCTTTGCGGCGATGTCCCAGAATTCCATGGTATAGGCCGGAATACCCTGGGACTGGTAGAACCAGTCATCCAGTGCACCGGAGTCATAGTTGACCTGATCATCCATGAAGGAATCAAAGATGTTCATCGGCACATAGCCAAGCTCTTCCTTTGCCATGTCCGCCATTTCATGCATGGCCTTCATGTCGGAAGCCGGTGCATCCTTCTCCGGCTTTGTGCCGGGCGGAATCAGCACCAGACCGCCGGAGGTATGGCCGATGGCTGCCCCGCCGATGTTGGGACGGGCAAGCACAAAGTCCACAATGGCCTTGCATTCCGGATTGCTCAAAGGATACTTGCCGGCACCCGGCTGTCTGGCATCGGGATACCAGCCGTACGGGAAGTTCCGGTTGAAGTCGAGACCCCAGGAACTCTTCTTCTGCTTCAGGTTCACATCCTCTGTCTCTTCCAGGATTCCTTCAGGATAGATATCGAAGAACTCCCCTTCCGTATCACTCGGGGAACGCTTGGCCATGCCGGACTGGGAAGCGGGATCCTTCTTCCAGGAACCATACGGTGTCGGAATGGCCATCATGCGGATCACCCCGTCAGAATCCAGGTCCTCCGGCTTGACGCCGCCTTCCTCAGGCATGTAGTCGCGGTCTGCAGAGCGCAGGTTGTACGGTGTCGTGAGGTATGTTTCCGCACCATCCGGCGTGACTCTTGGAATGACATAGACGCATTCCCTGTCCAGGATCCTGGTGCATACCGGATCGCTTCCATAATTGGTCAGGAGGTAATCGATCGTGTGCATGGCACACATCGATGATGTCACTTCCCCGGCATGGATGTTTCCGTCAAGATACCAGCCGGGCTTTGTCAATGGATCCCCCGTGTTCCTGTTTGTCAGGGTTACGGCATACTGATTCCTTCCCTCGGCCGTAACAGTATTAACCTGAAGCTGCACCAGGTCAGGATAAGTGCTCTGGAAGTATTCCAGCTTCTCTTTGATTTCCTCGTAGAGGAAATAGTGATCATATGTAAATGTTGTCTTCATGTTCATAGTACCTGCGACAGGAATTCCTGCGTCCTTGGATTCTGCGGATGATCAAACAGCTGTTCCGGTGTTCCGGATTCACAGACCACGCCGTTGTCAATGAACAGCACGCGGTCGCTGACGCTGCGGGCAAAGCCCATCTCATGGGTCACGATGACACAGGTCATGCCGGATTCCGCCAGATCCTGGATGACCTTCAGCACACCCTTGACCATTTCCGGATCCAGGGCACTGGTAGGTTCATCAAACAGCATCACATCCGGGTGCATCGCCATGGCCCTGACAATGGCAAGACGCTGCTTCTGGCCGCCGGAGAGCTTTCTTGGATAGACGTGCGCCTTGTCCTGCAGGCCCACCATCTTCAATAACTCCATGGCTTCCTGTTCCGCCTGTGCCTTCGGCACCTTCTTTTCCAGGGTCGGGGTGATCGTGATGTTCTCCAGTACCGTCAGATGCGGAAATACATTGAACTGCTGAAACACCATGCCGATCTTCTGCCGGTACAGGTTGATGTTCATGTTTTCCGGATCCAGCTCATGTCCTTCAAAGATCACCTTGCCGGATGTCGGTGTCTCCAGCATGTTCAGACAGCGCAGGAACGTGCTCTTCCCCCCGCCGGAGGGACCGATGATCGTGACAACCTCGCCTTTGTGGATCTTTTCGCTGATCCCCTTCAGGACCTTCAGGGAACCGAAGTCCTTGTGCAGGTCCACGGTTTCCAGCAATACCTCATTCTTCTCAGTCACTGACGCTCATCCTCTTTTCTATCTTTCTGAATATCCATGAAAGCCCCAGCGTCACCACAAGATAGATGATGGCGATGATGATCAGCGGCTGCCAGAAGAGATACTTGTTGGCCAGAAGCGTCTTGGTGAACGTGAGTTCATACAGCATCATCGTTCCGGCAAGGGAAGTTTCCTTGATCATCGTGATGTACTCATTGCCCAGCGCCGGCAGGATGTTCTTCACCGCCTGGGGAAGAACGATCTTCCGCATGCAGTGGGCACTTGTCATGCCCAGGGATCTGGCCGCCTCCGTCTGACCGATGTCCACGGACAGGATGCCGCTGCGGATGATCTCGGAGACATAGGCGCTCGAGTTCAGGATCAGCGCCATGACGACGAAGTATACCTTGTCGATCTTGTTCAGGGCAGGAATGGCGATCGGCACGAAATAGTAAGAGATATACATCTGCACAAGCAGCGGCGTGCCGCGCAGGACATTGACATAGGCTGCCGCGATGCCTGATACTGCCTTCTTTCTGCTCATATGGGCCATGGCCACAAACGCCCCGAGTATCGTGCCGAAGAACACCGCGATGAATGCATACAGCAGCGTTCCCCGCAGTCCTTTCAGGAAGATCTGCCAGTAGTCCATGAATACCTTGAATATACTGTCTCCCATGCTTCATGCCTTTCTGCTCATTCACGCATCTGTTACTCTGTTTCGCCGGATGCTGCCTTGGCCTGTGTATACCATTCCTGGTAGTAGCCCTTGTCATTGACGAACTGGATGATCGTGTTGACGGCATCCTTCATGCTTGTCTCACCCTTCTTGATGGCGGAAACATTGCCCTGCTTGTCGCCGTACGGCGTCAGGTCGAACATCACATTGGTCAGCACGAACGATCCGTTGGACTGTTCCACATAGTTCTCTGCGGTATGCTCATCCAGGGCAACGGCATCGCACTTGCCGCTGGCAAGGCCGAGGATTGCCTGGTCGAGCGTAGCGACAGGTTCATAGGTTGTTGTGCCGTCTGTGTCCAGGGAGAGGATTTCATCCTGGACATACATTTCCTGCAGGCTTGTTGCCTGGGCCATGATATGGGTTCCCACGAAGTCTTCCAGACTGGTGAACTTTCCCTCATTGGCAGCGGTTGTGATGAGTGTATGGCCATAGTCCTTCTCCGGGTCGCCTTCATAGCCGATCGTCAGCTCATAGGCTTCCTCTCTGTCCTTCTTCCAGCCATAGCCGGAGACTGCCATGTCGACCTTGCCGGTATCCACGGCGGTCAGGGTTCCGGAGAAGTCCATGGTCTCGATCCTGAGATCCACGCCCAGGGCATCAGCGATATATTTGGCAAGCATCATCTCAGAACCGTATACCGTGCCGTCGTCCTCAATCCATTCATTCGGCGGATAGTCCGGTGAAGTGGCGATGGTGAGGACACCCTCATCCAGTACCTTTTTTAGGACCCCGTCGGCATTGCTTGTATCAACCTCCGGGAATTCCAGACCCGAGGTATCGAGCAGGTAGTCATATTTGCCTTCTCCGGCAGCGGCTGAGGTGGAGGCCGCAGCTTCCGTGCCGGCTGCGGCAGAAGATGCGGCGGCTGCGGAAGAAGATCCGCAGGCGGCGAGTGTCAGTGCAATTGTTCCGGTCATAACAGACTTGATCATCATTGATGCGTTCATGATTTTCTTTCCTCCTTCTGCATGTTCATTCTGATCATTCCTTGTCCTGAAGCTTCGTCGCATTCTCATTCCCATCACCTCCTCTGCAGTAAAAAGCCGCCTCCGGTAAATATTTCCAGAGACGGCTTGATCCGCGGTACCACACTGGTTGCCAGTTTCCTGACCACTCTTGCCTTAACGCAGCTTCACGTTTCCTCCTATGTTCTTCAGAGAAACTTCTCCCGGATGCGCTTCATTTCCGTTCCGCCTGCCGGACTTCCACTCTGTTCCGGCTCGCTGGAGGCTTTCAGGAAACTACTCTTCCGTTCTTTGAATTTATGAGCAGTTTATTGCAATGTTTTCATTCTGTCAATGCATTTCTTTCATTATCTTAATGTAAATTATTTCATTCACCTCGTTAAGAAAAGGACACCCCTCTTCAGAAGAGAGATGTCCTTGATGTGTGAATGAATCAGAATGCCCAGAAGTACATCAGCAGGATGTGGACGACAAGCATTGCCAGGGCAACAGGAATCTGTGACTTGATGATGGCATACTTGCCCTTGGTTTCAAGCAAGGCAGCCGGCATGATGTTGAAGTTTGCGGCCATCGGAGTCATCAGGGTTCCGCAGTAGCCGGCAGTCAGACCCAGCGCACCGACAACGGCAGGGTTTGCGCCCTGGTTGATCAGGAACGGGATGCCGATACCGACAGTGATGACGGAGAAGGCAGCGAAGCCGTTGCCCATGATCATTGTGAACAGTGCCATGCCGACACAGTAGACGATGCAGGCAATCAGATGTGCTCCATCCGGAATCAAACCGGCAACGAACCCGGCGATGACATCGCCGACACCGGCTGCGGTAAACAGTGCACCAAGTGCAGAGAGCAGCTGCGGCAGGAAGGCAACGCTTCCCATGTTGTCCAGCAGTCTGTTTCCTTCGGTGATGATGGACTTTGCCGGAGCCTTGGTAATGGCAAGCACGGCAATGACACCGCAGACAGCGGAGACACCGATGGAGTTATTGGCAGAGACGATGCCCAGGAAGGAAAGCACAACGGATACCAGGGCAAGGATCAGGGCAGGCACGAATACCTTGTAGCCGATCTTGTCGGCATTGGCTCTTGTCTCTTCCTTGGTCGGGACATCATTCTTTGTCTCAACGACACCGCCGGTAGCGGTGATCACGGCAATTGCACACAGCAGGAAGCCGATGATGGCAGCCGGGATATACGGGCCGATGATGAAGATGATGCCCATGATGCACCAGAAGATTCCGGTGGTGTTATGCTTCGGTGTTTCCAGATCCTTGAATGCCTTGACGCCGTTGGAAATGAAGATGGCGCCGATGATGCAGTAGAAGACCTCCTGCAGGACGGGATTGTATACACTGGAAATCTCAGTCGGTACGATAGCTAATCCGTACATATTCTTCTCCCCTCCTTATGCCTTTGCCTTGCCGTACTTTCCGGCAAGGGCCTTGTCATACCACAGATAGTAGACAGCAGAGACAACCATGATGATGATGCAGATCGGCCAGGAATTCATGGCAATCGTGAATGCATCGACATCTGCGAAGCCCTGTTCGTTGAGTGTGGAAGCGATCAGAAGTGTGCCGGAGGAACCCATGAAGCAGTTCTGGCCGAAGAAGTTGCCGAAGTTCTCGGAACCGGCGGCGATACCCTTGAGCCTGTCCTCTTCTGCATCATCCTCCAGTGCAGCATCGCCGTACTTTGCGGCAATTGCACCTTCGGACATCGGGAGAATGATCGGACGGATGAACTGGACATGTCCGCCAAGCCTGAGCGAGAAGGCAGCGGAGAGTGTGCGGATGATCGTCCATACAACCAGCAGTCTGCCGACCGTAGCGTTTTTGAGCTTGCGGATGAGGTCCTTTGCCTTGTCACGCAGACCATAGCGCTCACAGACGCCGATGACACCAACGGTCAGGGCGAACAGTGTTGCGGTACGGTTGCTCAGGAATGATTTGCCGAATGTTTCAAAGATGCCGATGAACGTCATCTGTCCCTGTGCGACAGCGACCAGTCCGGTTGCGATGCCGGCCAGGACGACGACGGCGATGGTGTCCCACTTCATGATGAATCCGATCACCACGATGACGACACCGATCAGTTTGAGAAAATCCATATAGTTTCCCCTTTCTATATACGTGTATTTTACATGAAAATCGGTTTCAAATGAATTATTTCATAAATAAAATGCTGTGAAGTTACATCATTTGGAACAAATACTGAAATTTTCTTTCATTCCTGCGTGCATGGTTTGGCATCCACTGTGCACCTGCTTATAATGAATATCACAAAGGAGTTCTTCTATGACCAGTTCGTTCATGTCCATGGTAATCGGCGCCATTGCCGTGGTTCTCTATATCCTTGCGCCGTTTCTGGATGACGGGAAGCAGGCGCTGCGCTTCCGGGTATTGTCGGAAGTGCTGTTTGCCCTGATGTTCTTCTACATCGGCACACTGGCCGGTGTTTCCTACTATGGCTTCATGGCCCTCTCCGCCCTGTTCCAGAAACGGATTGAGACAAACCGGACCTTCGGTCTTGTCTACGGCATCATTGCCTGTGCCGTTACCGCATATCTCAACAACACCGGCATCCAGGGATACCTGCTTGCCGCATCCCTGATCCTGGTGTTCCTGAAGCTGGATGAAGATCAGATGCTGACGTTTACAAGCTATGTGGACTTCCTGACAGCGCTGATCCTGATGACATATTCCTTCAGTGTAAAGGCATGGGTATCCTTTGGCTTTGCGATCCTGCTCATGGTCATTGCTGCAGCCGGCATGATCTCTGCCGTCAAGCTTCAAAGAGGCGGCGGCCTCAGGGCAGCTGCGGCAGAGCAGCGTGCCTGGGAGAAGAAGCAGGAAGAAGCGAAGCCCGGAAAGAAACACGGAAAAGGAAAGAAGAAATAATCCATTGCGCCGCGGTGTCCGTCATGTGAAGGCAAAGTCCAGAGAGGATATCTCTGATGTCCGGAAATACATACGTGACAACATCGATGTCATGGTGAAGGACAAGGACGGGATCTGATTGCCAGCAGCAGGCGGACCATGCGCATGCTGGTATCCGGTGCGGTTATGCCTGCCCAGTACTTTGCACTGTCTGTCAGTATTCCGGACGGTCTGTTCCTGGAGTTCATCGCCACACCTGGCTCCTTTGCCCTGCGGGATGCGGCAGACTGCTTCTTTGTCGAGCGCAGGGAAATCCAGCGTTCAAAGAAGGAAACAGAGCAGTTTTAAAAACCAGATCATCCATTTTGTGAATGATCCGGCTGTGTGATTATTTCAGAATTTCATCCAGTGCCTTCATGACTTCCTCCATGTCTTCCATCGTGCCGATGGAGATGCGCAGGAAGTCTTTTGTTCTCTCACCGTTGAAGTGTCTTGTCAGAATGCCCTTCCGGATCAGTTCCTTCTGAAGCTGTGCCGCATCCATTCTCTCTGTACGGGCAAAGACGAAGTTGGACTTGGATTCCGGGACAAGGAATCCTCTCTTTCTCAGTTCATGGATCGTATAGGTTCTTGCCGCCTTGATCTTCTCTACGTTTGCCATGTAGTAGTCCGCATGCTTCAGGGCACTGACAGCCATGGCCTGGGAGATGCCGCTGAGGGAATAGGGATCCATTGAACCTCTTGCTGTTTCAATGTCCTTCATCAGCTCCTTGTTTCCGGCACCCCATCCGACTCTGCAGCCGGCAATGGAGTAGGACTTGGAGAATGTACGGATGACCATGAGGTTGTCATATTCATTGATCAAGGGAATGCAGGAACCGTCTCCGAAGTCTCCGTATGCCTCATCAATGACCACGACATGGTCTCTGTTTGTTTCAAGGATGGAGCGGATCTGGTCGTTGCTTAACTGCAGGCCTGTAGGTGCATTGGGGTTTGCAATGAAGATCATCTTCCCCTTGTGGAAGAAGTCTTCCGGGGCAAGGGTGAAGTCTTCACGAAGAGGAACTTCTTCGTAGTCCATGTGATTCAGGATCGCATAGATCCGGTAGATGCCGTATGTCAGGTCCGGTGTTGCAATACCGTCCTGGCCGAAGCACATCATGGCCATGTTGATCATCATGTCGGAGCCGTCCGTGCAGGAGAAGTTCTCCCTGGTCAGTCCGCTGCCCCAGGATTCAGCGAGTGTCTCTCTGAGCTTTATGTCAAAGGGATCGGAATACAGTCTCTGCCTTCTGACAAGATCACTGTTGACGAATGCAACGGTATCAGGATCCGGTGCGTATGGATTCTCGTTGGTATTGAGCTTCACCCGGATGCCGGGAATCTGTTCTCCCGGCACATAGGGTTCCAGGTCTTCATAGTAAGGATTCAGGAAACGCGACATAGGATGTCCTCCCCTTTTTGCATTAACAGAATTCTCCATGCAATCCATGATTCTGTCAAACGATGGATACCGTATAATTGTGGTATGAATACCGTACGTTATGAAATCCTGTTCCATGGAAGAGTACAGGGTGTCGGCTTCCGGTGGACGGCGATGCAGCTGGCACAGAGCTATGGATTAACCGGCTGGGTGGAAAACCTGGATGACATGGACAGCGTGCTCTGTCAGGTACAGGGCAGCGAGATTGCCATCCGTTCGTTTCTCTCCAAGCTTGACAGCAATGACCGCTGGATCCGGATCGATTCCATGGAGAAGAAACAGATTCCGCTGGAATATCATGAGCATTCCTTCTCGGTCAGAGGGTATTGAAAAGGAACCTTGCACAGGTTCCCTTTCTTCTGCATTCTGATTACTTTGTTTCTTCCTTGACAATGGCACCGATGGCAGCGGTGAGTCCCTTGACGATCTCATCGAGACTCATGGAAGGCGTGCCCTTCTTGCCGACAGCCTGGCTTGTCATGAACGGGATGTGAATGAAGCCGCTCTTCTTGCCCGGATACTTGTGCTCGCAGAGATAGCGGACACCGTATAATACGTGGTTGCAGATGAACGTGCCTGCCGTATCGGATACAGAAGCAGGAATGCCTGCATCATTGACTGCCTTGACCATAGCCTTGATCGGCAGTGCGGAGAAGTAGGCATCCGGTCCGTCAGCGAAGACGGGTTCATCCACCGGCTGGTTTCCTTCATTGTCCGGGATGCGGCAGTCATCGACATTGATGCCGACACGCTCCACGGTGATATCCGGTCTTCCGCCGGCCTGGCCGACGGATACGATGACATCCGGATCCACTTCCTTGATCTTTTCTTCAATCTTGTTCAGTGACTTGTAGACAACCGTCGGGATCTCAAGCTTGACGATCTCAGCGCCCTCGATGGTATCCGGAAGACGCTTCACGGATTCAATGGCGGGGTTGACAGGCTCTCCGCCGAACGGATCAAAACCGGTAACGAGAATTTTCATGTTCAGTATCTCCTTTATGACGCTATTCTATCACAGCCGTGAAGGAATGGTATTCTGCTATAATACGGGTTGGAAACTTTCAGCTTATGGATGAAACATTATTGAAACGCGGCGCAAGGATCGTGGTGAAGAACTGGATCAAGGCATCGCAGGGTGAAAAGATCTGCTTTGTGACCTCATACAGGCATGAACATGAATGCCGGCTCATGATGCAGGCATGTACAAGAAGAGGTGCAGGTGCCTACCTTCTGCCGGTCATGGAGGAAGGAATTCATGTCGGGGACTACTTTGATGAAAATCCGACAATCTTCCGACCCTATGATGTGATTGTAGGTGCCACGGACTATTCCATCATTACAACGGCTGCCGCAGAGACGGCAATCCGGGAAGGAAAGCGGATGCTTTCCCTTCCCCTTTCCACAAACAACGGTCAGAGCATGCTGGAGTATGACTTCATGACCATGGATGTGGATGAGGCAAGGATCAATGCCGAGACAGCCATGGGCATGATCGGAAAGCCTTCCGTCATCCATGTCACGACAAAGGCTGGAACGGATATGACATTCTCCATGAAGAACAGAGCATTCACGTTCTTCAACGGAACGTTCTGGCCAAGACATAACTTCTCCTCCGCATCGTTTGAAATCTGCATTCCCATTGTCGAAGACAGTGCGCATGGAATCCTGGTGTGCGATGGCAGCTTCGGCTACATCGGCAAGGTACAGGAGCCGGTCCGGATCTCGTTCAAGAACGGGCGCATTGTCTCCATCCAGGACAACAGCGAAGGAAGAAGACTGCAGGATTACTTTGACTCCTATCAGGATGAAGAGATGTATGTGGCAGGAGAACTGGGCATCGGGCTGAATGAAAAAAGCCGGTGTGCCGGGGAATGCTACATCGAGGATGAAAGCACGTACGGTACATTCCATATCGGGGTGGGCAGGAACATCGGCATCGGCGGCCAGCATGCGGCAAGCGGACACTTCGATCTTGTCACCTGGCATCCAAGCATCTGGTTTGACGGACGGAAGGTCATGTCCGAGGGTTCCTTTCTCATGCCGGATGATCATTTCAGCTTCTGAGCAGAAGAAAAGGCTTTGTGAAGATCACTTGCCAAAGATCTTCTTAAAGCCCTTTTTCATATCCTTCTTCAGATCATCCATCTTTCCCGGCAGGAAGTTGGATGTCGGCTTGCCGCAGTACGGACACTTCCTTGCGGAATCCGGAATCGGCTTATGACACCATGGACAGTTCATCCCCTCATCTCCTTCTTCATTCTTCTTGTTTCATTGCCTTCAAGGATATACCTTCTTGCAAAGTATACACAGGCAGCTGTTACAACGATGCAGAAGATCACCATGAAGCGCTGATTGCCGTTTGCAATGCCATTGCTTATTGCAGCAACGATATAGGAAACCGCAATCACCGCACTCAGAATAAGCATCACGCCTGTGGCATAGCTGAGGAACGGATCCCTTCTGCGGATGTCCGGCTTCGCCGGTTCCTTCTTCCTGTTCTTTTCCTCTTCCAGGCGTTTTTCCCTGGCTCTTTTCTTCTTGTTTGACATACCTGCATTATACATGCAGAACGAGCTGACAGTACAATGGCGGAATCCAGCAGCTGGATCACAATCATGTCACATTGCCGGGAAATCATCGGAATTTTTTGATGCAAAACCGGAAATACTGTTGAGCAAACCGGAAGTTAATCGGAAATAGCCAGAAATCCTAAGATTCATTTCCGGTTTCAGCTATGAATTTTCCGGTTTGTGAATCAAGCTTAAGAATCTCTAGCATCTTTCACCTGCCTCAGATATTCCTCAGCATTGACATACTGAATTTCATCCTGTACATGAGCATTACCGTTGTAGATGACATACCTTCCTTCGATGTCTCCATACTGTCTGCTTGTTTCCTGCAGCTTTGCTTCATCTCTCAGATGCCGGTACTGTTCAGGCACAGCCTCTCTGCTGTGCTTGATTTCATACAGTCTGCATGTCATCTTTACGGGATCGCATGTAACCATGTCAAATTCGCCGACGGCAAACTGCAGGACAAATACCTGAAGCTCTGCGTGTGCCATTGTGGTTTCCAGCAGAATGATGTCCTCCATCATCCTGCCTCTGATCTCATCCAGAATCCGTTCCGTAATCCGGTTTCTTTCCCTGATGCCAAGATCCCGGAATGTTTCATCCTGCATCAGGGATGTGATCAGTGCCTCCGCCTGAGCATAGCGCAGACCAGGCTGAGTGAAGATGATTCTCTTATGGCTTTGATTCTGACTGCCGGCACTGACCACATCAATCTCATGGATCAGATCCAGCATAGCCAGATATTCCTTGATCTCCCTGATATGCTCATCTGTAAGCGTGACCTTTCTTTCCTCCTTTTCACGGATCTCCAGAAGATTCTTCAGGCGTTCTGCCACGGATACTGTATCCATCGTATCCAGAATATCCGTTGGATTGTTTCTGTCTTTCCGGAGGTTTGTTCCTGCAATGCCAAGGTCATGAGACTGAAAGGCAGTGTTGATCGCTTCCAGTGTGAAGCGGTGGTTCATGTCCTCAATGACACGGTTGACGGCATTGGTCAGTTCGCCTTGTTCATAAAGCTCATACAGCTGACGAAAGTGGCCTTCGTGCTGGTAATACTTCAGGGAATGCTGGATATTGCCGGCAATGGCTGTATCAATGTATTCATTTGTACGCCTGATATTTGAAAATGGAAGCTCTGCATTGTAGTTCGCACCGCCAGGGTTCATGGTTCCGCCATAGCGGATATACTGATCAATTCCATGGATTCCAAGAACGCGCTCAAACTCCCTGTATGGAATGAATGTTGTATGCAGCAGGAAGCAGCGGTCATAAAGCTGTTCATCTTCGGCAAACAGGAAGCCGAGAGAATCCGTACCCGAAAGAACAATCTTCATTCCGCTTGCCGCAAAGATATCGGAGAATAATGCCGCACCATCAATGAAATCAGACGGCAGTGTCACTTCATCGATGAACACATACCGATACCCTGCCTTTTCCAATTGCTTCAGATCCCGGTTCATGTCTGCCAGTGTTTCATCCGGCAATGCCTGCAGGAACGCTGTTCTCTTCTGTTCTTCTGCAGACATATTGAGGATCACCTGGCGGATCATTGTTGTCTTGCCGGTTCTTCTGAGTCCGGACAGAATGAAGACACGGTCATTACCCGCTCCATGGATATAGTCATGAAGCTGTTGGTAGATTTCCCTTGTCATGAAATTCTTCACCGGCCGCACAAAACGGTTCAGATCATCCCCGAGACGAACCAGGCTGTGAAATCCGGACATGTCTGCAGAAGATGCTGTTACAGGCTGTCCATGAAAATCATTGTCCTTCAGCAGCTGTTCCAGGCGCTTGCGTTCCTCAATCTGGACACGGAGTATATCAAGTTCTTCTCCTTTGACCCGTTTTGAGACCTGACGTCCGTTTTCACGATATTGCCAGTATTCATATTCTTTGCCATTGATCCTCTTCACATAAATGCTGCCTTTCGGAAGAGATTCAATTTTCTCCTGGATTCTCTTGTTTTCCGTTTCGTCCATACCCGGCCTCCTGGTGTCCGTTCTTCCATCCATATGTTACCATTCTTAACACCGTTTTAGTATTGTTGTTAATGATGTTGTTAAATTCATACAAACCCCATCAGAAAACCGTGAACCGGCAGAGGATATCCTTGCCTGATTCACGGTTCATGCTTTTCAACAGATCTTTCGAAGAATACAGCAGAGCGTCATGTCCGCCAGCCGGTATTGCCGTCATCACCTGGCTTCAGTTTCTTGACGAGCTTCTTGTATTGCGGCCTGTTAAAGTCCTTCCCGGAGAGCTTATCCATATAAATGTTCTTTGCCGGGACATTGACTTTGTTTAAGGCCAGCAGCTGTCGA
>Ga0256404_1009176_pt1 | contig 14341 bp, 22 predicted proteins | sample RumenRJG_01DNA_FD_185990 | JGI IMG/M metagenome (GOLD analysis project Ga0256404, IMG submission 185990) | Bovine rumen microbial communities from Lethbridge, Alberta, Canada - RJG_01 | ecosystem: Host-associated > Mammals > Digestive system > Stomach > Rumen | place: Canada: Alberta | collected...
GGAAGTAATTAAACAGGGTAGTAGATATGGTATTAAATTAAAAGCAGTGGCTCCATCTATATTTATGTTTAGAATAGATGTAGAATCTACTTTTGAACCAATTATAGGATCTGAAGTACAAAGTAAAGAGTTGATTGATTACTTAATGCGTGATAATGATACTGATAGTGATAATCTATGGAAAAGTGAAATATTTGGTCGTACAATAGATCAAATTGTAAAAGAAGGAATACAAGCAAAACTTTCTCTAACACCAGAAAATGCTAGATTTAAAATTCAACAAGCATTAACTAAACTTGTTAATAAAGGATCTGGTAACTTATATACTTTAGTAATATAAAATTGTGAGTATTAAATATTCATAATTTTTTTATGAAATTAACTGAATTAGAAGTAGGGGATATTGCTTGTATAAAAGGTATTAACTGTGAGAATAGTTTGTGTATTCATTTAATGGAGTTAGGTTTAGTTAGTAATACTTTAATAAAAATAATTAATAAATCTAATTATTTAATTACTATTAGTTTTAGAAATACTAATCTTACTTTAACTAAAGATATAGGTGATAATATTGATTGCTTTAATAGGTAATCCTAATTCTGGTAAGACTACTATATTTAATAAACTAACTAAATCAAATAAAGTAGTAGGTAATTTTTCTGGTGTAACTGTTAATGAGAGTATTGGTAATTATAAAGGTTATAATATAATAGATTTACCTGGTATATATTCTTTAATTCCTTATACTAAGGAAGAAGTAGTAACTATAGATTATATTAATAATAATCATATCTCATTAATTATTAATGTAATAGATGCTAATAATTTAAATCGTAGTTTATATTTAACTAGTAGGTTAATGGAACTAAGTATTCCTATGGTAATTATTCTAACTAAGTATAAAGGTAATATTGATATTAAGTTACTGGAGGAATTACTAGGTATAAAGATTATTATATATAATAAAGATATTTATAAAAATATAGATAGTATAATTGATAGTACTAATACTAGTTATAATAGATTTAAAAAGATAGATGATATATACTTAGATATTAATTATAGATATAAAATGATTGATGAAATTACTAATAAGGTAGTTAAAAATAATACTAATAAAGATATTATTATTCATAATAAGTATTTATCAATTATTACTAATATTCTATTATTTATATTAGTATACTTTGTATCAATAAATATAATAGGTAGTAAATGTATAAATGTATTAAGTAATATAATTAATAGTGGTATTAGTTATATTAGTAATTACTTAAATAGTTTAGATATAACTTATATATTTAAAGACTTAATTATAAATGGAATACTTAAAGGAATAAGTAATATAGTATCTTTTATACCTCTAATAATCATACTTACATTTATTATATCATTACTAGAAGATAGTGGTTATATAACTAGAATGTCTTTAATATTTGATAGATTATTAAGAATTATTAACTTGTCTGGTAAGAGTTTTCAACCGTTATTAAGCGGGGCTACATGTAGTGTATTAGGTATTATGTCTACACGTACTATTAAGGATAAAAAGGATAGATTAAAAACTATATTTTTAATACCGTTTATACCATGTAGTGCGAAACTAACTATTATTATTTATATAACTACAGTATTCTTTCATAATTCATTTTATATATTTTTATCTTTTTATATAGTATCTATAATGGTAATTATTATAAGTAGTAGATTATTTAGTAAGAATAATCATTCATATATTATTGAAGTACCTAGTATGAAGATACCATCTATTTCTATTGCGTTAAAAAATACTTATAACAAAGTAAAAGGATATTTATTTAGAATAACAACGGTAATTCTATTTATATCTATTATTAATTGGATATTTATATCATTTAATACTAGTTTTAATTATGGAGTAAGTTATAATAATAGTATTTTATATATGATAGGTAGTAAGATTAGTAATATATTTAAATTATTTGGTATAAAAGAAAGTATATCTATAATTAGTGGGATAATTGCTAAAGAAGAAGTAGTATCTACTTTAAGTGTATTAGGTAATAACTTAGATAAATTATCGGCATACTTATTTTGTATATTTAATATTATAACTATTCCTTGTATTAATACTATAATGGCTATAAAAAATGAATGTGGTTATAAAAGGATGTTTTTATATTCTACTCTTTATCTAGTAATATCTTATTTAGTCACTATATTAACATATCTAATATTTAGAATAATAATTTAAGATTAGTTAATAATACTAATGGTGATTATATGGCTAATATTTCAAATAGATTATTAATTAGTATAATAGTTATATCTTTATTTGGTATAATGTTATCTACACTGGGTAAGAAAAGTGATAATATAGTACCAGTATTTAATGAATATGATAGTAATAAAACATATATAGTTGATGTAGAAGGAATAGGTATTAATACTAAAAATATAGATTCATTTGATACTACTGATATAATAGCTATATATCCTAGTATTAGTAAAAGATATGAAAGTATTATAGATAGTGGATGGTATAACATAGATAAAACTATACCATTTAATAAGAATATAGATAATTTAAATAGATATTATAAAAATATATTTGATAATAATAAATTAAATGAAGGAGTACTTGATATAGATATAAATGGAGTAGGTATAAGTAAAATAAAAGTAGTTACAGATAATATTAATAAATATAGTAAATATAGGATAGAGAAAGTGGATTTTGAATAATTCATTTTTTTCTTTGTACATGTACATTTTATTGACAAATTTATTGTTAAATATATATTTTTAGTGTATAATTAGTTAAGAATTGAGGTTTTAAATATGGAAGAATTAATATTACCAGGAGAAACAGAAGAGTTAGAGATACTTTATGAAATTAATAAAGAAGAAAAAGATATCTCTGATTATTATTTAGGTGAATAGTATGTATGATATAAATAATGTACTAGAAGTATTTAAGAAATATGTTAATTCTAAAACTGTATTAGAACCTCCAACTAAGGCTGAAATAATAGATATACTATGTACTTATAAAGTAGATAATAAAGGTATTGATAATACTTTACAAGTTGATAAAATAGTTAAATCAGTTATTACTAGTATAAAGAAGTATGATGCTTATTTTACTAGTAGAAATAGGGAAGTAAATATAAAGTTTTTAAGTGCGATTAATGGTGGATATCACTTAATTAATGTATATTTTAACGAGGATAGTATTCCTAGTAATATAGAGGGTATTAATATAATTATTCCTGTTAAAGGAGATAAATTAGTTAAAGTAATACCTTATATATATAAACATTTATTAAGTAATAGAATTAGTTTTTCATCAAGAATATCGATGTTTAATCGTAGTGATAACCTAATAGTAACTGTATATAATAAAGAAGATGCTTTAAGTCTAATTAATTATAGTAATAATAATTTTGTTAATTGTTTAGGGGTTCTTAATCCTTTTATAGCAAAACTAGGTAGTATTGGTGTATCTAAAGAATTTAATGGTTATAGTTATAATCGAGGTATTGCAGGACTTCTTAATGAATATATAGAAGAATGTATATTAAAACAAAGAGTAAAGGCATATGATGCGATTGATTTCCAAAACTTTGTTAACAGCAAGTATGAGAATGCAGATAACTATATAGATAAAAATATGTATTATATAGCTAGTGTATCATTATATTCAATTTTAACTAATGATAATATATTAAAGTACTTAAATACTGATATTGAACTAGTGTTTGACTATGACAATTATTATAGATATGAAGCAGTTAATGTATCAGGAGATTATGAATACTTATATAGTGGTAAGGTGATTAATAAAGATACTGATTATATAAGTTGGGTGAAACTTCAAGCGCTTAACTGTTTAAACTTAATATATGAAGAAGAGTATAGAGTACCATTTAGTAGAAATACTAAGGTTAATAGTAAGTTTACATGTAAACTATTAGAACAATTAGATAATATACTTAAGAATAATGGTAATTATAATGTAAAGATTACTTATAAGAGTAGAGAGATACATAAGTTACTTCCATATTTATATGGATATGTTGCTTATAAGTATAAGTCATGTAATATTGATGAGGTAAGAAAACTAATTGATATTATTAATAAGACTATGATAATTACTATTGGTTTTAGAGATAATAAGTATTATTATTTGCAAGATAATAGTAAGATAGTATCTAGTGTACCTATTATTAATATGAGTGATGGTAGTGTAGTTGTTGATATAATAGATGAAAATAGTATGATGAGTAATATAACTATTATTAGGAAAGGTGTTAAAGAAAAATTTTTAAATGTATATATAAAAGTAGATTATGAATTATTAAAGAATAATAGTAGTTATTCTAGTAGAGTGTATAGATATAAAGTAGGTAGATTGTTACTTGATAATAAGAGAAATAAGGAAGCATTAGAAAAAAGAAAAAGAGACTTTGGTGCACTTTTCTTGGAGTTATAAATGGTAGGAGATGATATTTTGAAAAAATATATAGTTGTAATAATGTTATGTTTAGTATTATGTGGATGTGGTTGTAGTAAAAAGAAAACAACTACAAGTAAAAAGGTAGAAGAAAGTTATATAGGAAATGAAGATGTTAGTTATACATTAAGTATTAGTTGTGGTGAATATGTTAAAGACTCTAAGGTTACACTTAATAAAGATAAGACTGCAACTTATGAATTATATGAGTGCAACAGTGATACTTTAGAATTAACTACAGGATCTGGTACATATAAGGTAAGTGGTTCTAATGTTACTATAACAGGAAGTTATGCTGAGACACTAAATTTGAGTGTTAAAGACGAAAAAACTATTGAAGTTAACTTTGGTAATATTAAGCAAACACTTACAAAATAATAAATTTTGCGAAAAAAATAGATTTTTCTTGTATTATTAATCCTTTTTTGTTATAATACTTCTAGTTTGTGAAAGGAGGGATTTTAATGGATAAGGTATTAGTAAGAAATGGTGACGTTGATGGCGCACTACGTAACATGCGTCGTAAAAATGCCAGAGAAGGCCTCCTTAAAAAAGTTCGTGAGAAAAACGAAGGTTATAAGAAACCAGGAGTTAGAAGAAGAGAAAAGAAAGCTGAAGGAATTAAGAATACAAGAAAAAGAGAAAGAAATCGTTATTAACTTTCTCTTTTAAGTTATTTGGGGGATGATTACTGATGGATGTATTAAAATCAAATGTTAAAGATTTTCTAATATATAAGGATGATAACAATGATGTTAAAGTAAATGTACTATTGATTAATAATGATATTTGGTTAACACAAAACTTAATTGCAGAATTATTTGGTGTTGCGAGAAGTACTATTACACAGCATATTAATAATATTATTAGAAGTGGAGAGTTAGATGAAAAAAGCAATGTCGAAAAAACCGACGTTGCAAATTCAGACAAACCTGTAAAAATATATAATTTGAATGTGATCATTGCAGTAGGATATAGAGTTAATTCTAAAAGAGCAACTAACTTTAGAATTTGGGCTACTAAGGTTTTAAACGAATATATTAGAAAAGGTTTTGTAATGGATGATGAAAGGCTTAAAAATCCTAATAATGTTTTTGGTGAAGATTATTTTGAGGAAATGCTTGAAAGAATTAAGAATATTCGTTCTAGTGAAAGAAGATTTTATCAGAAGATTACAGATATATATTCATCGTGTAGTATTGATTATGATAAGGATGCCGAGATAACTCAAACTTTTTTTAAAACTGTTCAAAATAAATTGCACTATGCAGTAAGTGGTAATACAGCAGCAGAAATTATATATAGCAGGGTAGATTCAAATAAAAATAATCTAGGATTAACTAATTGGAAGAATTCTCCAGATGGACCAATATATAAATATGATGTTGATATTGCAAAGAATTATTTAACAGAAAAGGAATTACACGATTTAAATCGAATTGTAACAATGTATTTAGATTATGCAGAGATGCAAGCAGAAAATCATAATGCAATGACAATGCAAGATTGGGTAGAAAAATTGAATGCTTTTTTGAAGTTTAATGGCAAAGAAATTCTTCATGATGCAGGCAAGATTTCACATAAAGTTGCTCAAGTACTCGCATATAAAGAATATGATAAGTATAGAAAAATACAAGATAAATTATATGTTTCTGATTTTGATAGATTTATAAAAGAAGTAGATTTGATTGAAAATAAATAGGAAAGGTGATATTATGAGAGAAAAGATTTTAAAAGATATTATAGAAGCTATGAAGAGTAAGGATAAAGAGAAACTTGCTACATTAAGATTATTAAAAGGCGCTATGCAACTAGAGGAGATTAATAAAAAGGGTGAGTTAGATGATACTGAGATTATTAATCTAATTTCTAAGCAAATTAAAACTAGACGTGAATCAATAGTAGAATTTAAGAAAGCGAATAGAATAGATTTAGTTGAGAAAACTGAAAAAGAAATAGAAGTGTTAAGTACTTATATGCCTGAACAGTTAAGTGAAGAAGAGGTTATTGAATTAATTGATGAGGCATTTAATGAAATTAAACCAACTAGTATGAAGGATATGAAAAATATAATGGCTTATTTAAATCCAAAAATTAGTGGTAGAGCTGATAAGAGTTTTGTAAGTAAAACAATTAAAGAAAAATTAAGTTAGAGGTGAATATGAAAAGATTATTAACAGGATTACAACCAACTGGTGTCATTACACTAGGAAATTATATTGGGGCGATTAAACAAATGGTCGAGTATCAAGATGATTATGATTCATATTTATTTGTTGCTGATTTGCACTCTTTAACTGTATTAAATGATGATAATAATATTAAAAAAAGTACTCGTGATTTAATTGCTTTATACTTAGCATGTGGTGTAGATCCAAAGAAAAATACAATTTTTATTCAATCAGAAAATGAATATCACACTAATTTATCTTGGATACTTGAGTGCCATACTTATTTTGGAGAATTATCACGTATGCATCAGTTTAAAGAAAAGAGTAAGAAGAGTAATAATTTTTCTGCTGGATTATTTACGTATCCAGTATTGATGGCTGCAGATATTCTTCTTTATGATGCAGATTTAGTTCCGGTTGGAATTGATCAAAAACAACACGTAGAAATTGCTCGTGATATTGCAATTAGATTTAATAAAAAATATGGTGATACATTTACTGTGCCTGATTGTTTAATTAGTGAGGCAGGAACTAAAATTATGGATCTAGTAACTCCAGATAAGAAGATGAGTAAGTCTGCTGAAAATAAAAAAGGAGTAATATTCTTACTTGATAGTGAGAAAGATATTAGAAAGAAAATAATGTCTGCTACAACTGATTCTGAAATGGTAGTTAAATATGATAAAGAGTTAAAACCTGGTATATCTAATTTAATTAGTATATATGCTGCATTAAAAAATATATCTATTAAAGAAGTAGAAGAATTATTTAAGGACTCTAATTATGGTAATTTTAAGAAGTGTGTAGCTGATGTTGTAGTAGAAGAATTAACTAAGATACAGAATAAATATAATGAAATAATTAATAGTGATATTATAGATAAAATACTAGATGAGAATATTGATAAAGTAAGAAAGATTAGTAAAACTAAATATGATTTAGTAAAAGATAAAATATCAATAGGAAGATAAATATTAGATTCTTTAACAAAATACTTGTTAAATTAAAAAAAATATGGTAATATTATATAAGTGTTCCGCTTATAATGTTTTATATTAAAAATTTTATAAAGAGCATAATATAAAAGAAAGGTTGTGACATTGTGAATTTAGTTGATAAGATAACTGAAAAACAAATGAGAACTGATATTCCAGAGTTTCGTGTTGGTGATACTGTAAAAGTAAATATCAAGATTGATGAAAAAGATGCTCGTGGAAATGTTAAAACAAGAATTCAAACTTATGAAGGGCTTGTTATGAAGATTCAAGGTTCTAAAATTAGTAAAACATTTACAGTTAGAAAAATGTCTGGAAATGTTGGTACTATGAAAACTTTCCCAATGCATTCACCTCGTATTGATTCAGTTGAGGTTGTAAGACGTGGTAAAGTTAGACGTGCAAAACTTAATTATGTTTTAAAATCAGTTAAGACTCCTAAAATTAAGGAAAGAGCATAAGTTAGAGTATAATATAAAGGCTACTTGTAGCCTTATTTTAGTAGGTGATTTATGAAAATAGTTAAAGAATTAATACCATATGTAGTGATTGTATTAGTAGTTGTATTAATTAGAACATTTATTGCAACGCCTGTGATAGTATCTGGTTCTTCTATGGATCCAACTCTTAAAAATGGTCAAGTTTTAATACTTAATAAGTTAGCTAAAAAATATAAACGTGATGATATTGTGGTAATTGATGCAAAAATTAATGGTAAAAAAGAGCGTATTGTTAAAAGAGTTATTGGTCTTCCTGGTGAGACTTTAGAATATAAAAATGGTTTTTTATATATAAATGGTAAAAGAACTCATGATGATTTTGTAAGTTTAACTCGTGATTTTACTTTAGAAGATGTTGTTGGTAAGAAAAAAATTCCAGAAGATTATTATTTTGTAATGGGAGATAATCGACGTAATTCTCTAGATAGTAGAGATTCGCGTATTGGTCTTGTTAAAAAAAGTGATATAATTGGAAAGCCAATATTAAGAATTTGGCCATTAGATAAAATAGGAACTATATAGGTTTCTGTTTTTAAACTGAGGTGTAATATGTTTGATGATAATTCAAGTTCATCTGGTAGAGTAAAAGGCTCTATCAAGGATAGAATAATTAGTTTTCTATATCGTAAGAGATTTAAAATAAAACTTTTAAGGAATAAATTTATAAAAAAAGAGACTAAAATTATATTTGTTTATAGAAAACCAATTGAAGTTCAAAATTATCGAGATTTAAAAAAATTGGGTGATAAGGTAATAGAAGTAGATATTAAAAAAGAGAAGTTTGATTTTGATAAATACGATTATTATATTATTGAACCAATTAAGAAAAAAGGTATTGATACAGAAGTAATAAAAGATATAAAAGAGACTAAAAAGATTATTAGTAATAGTAAAAATTTACTTGAGAGTATAAAAAGTGATGTAAAGAAAATAGATATTAATTTAAAGTATCCCGATACTCATAAAGAAGATTTAACTAGTGAAATAAATAATGTTACTAATAGTGTTAATAAATTAAAAATTGAATTAACTAAATTAGATGATATTGATACAAGTAAGCTTAATAGTTTTAAAGTACCTAAGACTGAAGAAGAATTAAATAAGTCTTATGAGATAATAGAATACTATGAAGATACAATTAACAAAAAAGAAAAAAATAATATTATTGCTGCATCAATTAGTACAGTATCTTTTAAAAAGAATGTAGGTTTTAATGTTAATAATGATATTGATAATAATATAGAAAATAATAAAATAATTAGTAATAATAAAGAAAAAAATACTACTAATAATATTGGTAGTGTAAAAAACATTAAAATATATAAGACTAGTAAAAAAAGTATAGATAAAAAAGTAGAGTCTAAAAAAACAATAAAAGTATTAAATAAATTTGATGGTTATAAGATTAGGCAACTTAAAAGAAACGAAGAAATAGTAAAGAAAGATGTTGATAGTGCAACTCATATTATTGATAAGATGAATAAGGAAGTAGATAAAGTTACTAAAGAAGTAAGTCGTATTACTAAAACTACTGGTTATACTCGTATGATTGCATCTTGCCTTAGAGTTGCAACAGGAATTCTTACTTTACCTTTTAGTAAGGTTAATTTATTTAATATTACACTTGGTTCGGCTTTAATAAATAGAGGATTAAAAGATTTACGTAAAGGATTAGATACTAAAAGTGAGATTAAAATAGATTATAAATATGAAGATTTATCTAATATGATTAAAGCAACTAAAGATAAAACTAAATTAACAGAGTTACTTATAATGGATTCATTAACTGAGATTAAATCTATTAAAGAGTCTACTTATTTAGGAGAAAATAATATTAAAGATTTAAATAAGTTAGAAGAGAATCTCAATAAGAAATTAAAAGAGATAGATAAACTTAATAAGAAATTAAATAAACAAGATGAACGAAATAAAATTAAAATAAAGAAAGTGAAAGATAAAAAGGTGTAATTTGAAAAAAACAGAATTAGTTAGATTAATTGATAGTATCGGACTTGATAAAGATGAGTTTGTTGTTTTATCATCGGGTGCTTTAGTACTTCGTGGTATTATGGATAATGCTAAAGATTTAGATATTGCAGTTACAAATAAAGGATTAGAATGTTTAAAAGATAAATATAATCTTATAAAGAAAGATAATGATTGGTATAAAGTAACTAACGATATTGAATGTGTATTAGATAATATGGAAGGTAAAAAGGAACTTCTTGGTAATTATTATGTTCAAGATATTAATGATTATTTAGAATATTTAAAGAGTAGTAATAGAGAAAAAGATAAATTAAGAATATCAATGGTAGAGGAATATATAAGGACAAGATAGTTCTTTTTTCTATTATATGATACAATATAGGTGTAAATACAACTTGACATGTTATCAAAATTTATATAGAAAGGAGTATAGTTATGGAAAAAAATAAAGCATTCAGCTTTTTTGGACAATTTGTGCGTGATACTATTACGGCAATGATTATATGGCCATTAGTAGATTTGTTTTTTCGCGTTGTAATTGATAAAAAAGAGTTCGTTTATTCATTGTCACAACATATATATAGTCCGATAATGTTTGGATTCTTTTCAGCACTTTTTACAATGATTTTGAGAAAAAGATCTAGAAAAAAAGATAAATCTTTAACAAAATAGTTTGTTAATTATGATTTGTTAAAAGGAGAATATAAAAATTCTCCTTTTATGTGTTATAATATACTTGGAATAGGAGTATGAATAATGTATATATTCGCACAAATATTAGGTTTTATTGCATTTTTAGTTTCTCTTTATGCATATCAAAGAGTGCATAAAAAAGATATACTTTTATGTATGGCTTTATCAAATATAATTAATTTAATTCATTATTTAATGTTAGGTGCTTATAGCGATGTATAACTAAAACACTTGCAATACTAAGATATACTTTTATTGCATTAAAAGAAAAGAATAAAATCTTATCAAATTTACTATTTTTAATAATTTTTATTCTAATATATATTGGTGTTTCGATATATACATTTACTAATATATTATCATTATTTCCACTAATAGCAGCAATTATATATATAATTCCTACTTGGTTAGAAGATAGTAAAACAGTCAAAAAGACAGCTTTGTTTTGTTATATATTATGGCTTATATATAATATTTATGTATCATCAATTGCTGGAGTGATTGCTAATATAATATCAATCATATCAATTATAATAGGACTTAAGAAGGAGATAAAATGAATTTAATAATAGGAAATATAGTTGCACTTCTTGCATCTATTGCAATGACATTATCAGGTTTGTTTAAAAATAAGAAACAAATAATTCTAATGCAAAGTATACAGATAGGACTATTTATAATTAGTAATTTAGTTTTAGGTGGATATGTAGGTGCGATAGTAAACTTTATTAGCTTAATAAGAAATATAATATGTTATAAAGATAAATTAGATATAAAGGGTATAGTTATAATAACTGTTTTATCTGTTGTTTTATCATTATACTTTAATAATTTAGGAATAGTAGGTTTACTTCCGCTAGTTGCTTCAACGGTTTATTTGTGGTTTATGAATATAAAAGAGGTTACTAAATTTAAGGTTATGATTATTCTTACAACTATTTTATGGTTAATATATGATATATGCATTAAATCATACACCTCTGCAGTATTTGATGCCGCAACCATTATAGCTAATTCTGTTACTTTTTATATGTTATCAAGAAGAAAGATTAAATAATCTTTTTTTAGTTAAATATTATAATTCGTTTTTTAACACCTCCATATAATAGAGTGAAAGGTGATAAGATGAATATAATATTGAGATTTTTAGGACTAGGTTATAACAATATTAATCAAGCAGACGTGTTTATTTATGATTGTTGCAATAATCTAGTCTATAACAAAAAAACATATAATAATAAACTTAATATATGTTTAGATAAGAATAAAGTATATAAGATAGTTGCTAAATCATTAGGTGATACTATTGAAAGTGTAATATATACTGGTAGAAATAATAATTATTGTTTTAGATTTAGTCGTAGTATTATAGATATAGTTAATGAAGATTCTATTACCTTTTTACTAACAGATTATTATTATGATAATCTGCCAATTGAAAGAGGTGAGATGATTTTATGGCAAAAATAGTTAATATCACAAATGGTACTGGTACTACTGATTTAATTAATGGTTCGTATACTGTTACAGCTGATGTTAATGGTTATGATAACACTACTATTAATCCTAATAGTATTACAGTAGATGCTGAAACTAATAACTATGCATTTACTGTAGGTGCAACAGGTACTTTAACTTTACATGTTACTGATAATGGTACTGCTTCTGGTACTCCAGTAGTTGGTGCGACATTTGTAAGAACAGATGCAACAGGTACCGAATATGGTAGTGTAATTACTACAGATGAAACAGGTAATGCAGTATTTAATAATGTACCTTATGCTGCAACTGGTGCACCTACAATATATTTTAAGCAAACTGCATCAGATGGTGACCATGAATTTAGTACTGAGATACAAAATACTACATTAACTACTCAAACTTCTACTTTAGAAATAACTAATGCTATAGGTGCTACAAGAACAATTACACTAACTGATGCTAACTATGATAACCTACCAATTGATACTGCAACAATTACATTAACTAATTAGTGAGCTTAGGCTCACTTTTTGTTGTATATCTTAATTCAATAATATATAATTAAATTAGAAAGGAATAGTTTATGAAAATAGATGATTATAATGTAAATATATTTAAGAAGTTTAATAAGGATTGGGCTTTGCTTACGGCAGGTGATAAAAATAAATATAATACTATGACAATTAGTTGGGGGACATTTGGTACTTTATGGCATAAAGAAGTAGTTATAGTATTTGTTAGAAAGAGTCGTTATACGCATGAATTAATTGATAATAATGAATACTTTACTGTAAGTTTTTATAGTGATGAATATAAGAAAGATTTAGGAATACTAGGCAGTGTATCGGGTAGAGATAAAGATAAGATTAGTATGACTAAATTAAACTTAGAATTCTTAGATAATACAACTACATTTAAGGAAGCTGAAGAAACATTAGTGTGCAAGAAGTTATATTCACAAGATATGGATATTAATTCTATACCAAGGGATGTTAAAGATAAACTATATAGTGATTCAGATATTCATACTATGTATATTGGTGAAATAATAGATATTTTAAAAAAGTGATAAGGTAGACTAGATAATCTATCTTTTTTTAGTATGATTTATAAAAATAAGTAAAAAAATATGATACAATATTGTTGTTTGAGAGGTAATGTCATGAAAAAAATAGGTATTATATTTGCACTAAAAGAAGAACTTGATGAAACAAAAAAATTATTTAATAAAATTATAGAACATAAATTATATGAACTTGTTATTTATGAATGTAGATATGAAAGTATTATTTGCTATTTAGTTGAATCAGGAATGGGAAAGGTTAATGCTGCAAGAACTACACAAGTATTAATAGATAATATGAAAGTTGATTATATATTAAACGTAGGTGTTGCAGGATCAGTATCTAGAAGTATAAATAAATGTGATATAGTAGTAGCAGACAATCTTGTTCAACATGATTATGATTTAACACCACTTAATTTTGAAAAAGGCTTAATACCTAATGTTGGTAAGTATATAAATTGTGATAAAAAATTAATTGAGATTGCAAGAACAATTAAAATGGATACAAAAGTAGTAATAGGTACTATTTCATCAGGAGATATATTTATAACAGAAGAAAAGATGGGTTCTAAGATTAATAATAAATTTAATGCATTATGTGTTGAGATGGAAGGTGCAGCAATTGCTCAAGTATGTTTTTTGTGTAATATCCCATTCTTAGTAATAAGGGCTATATCTGATTCACCATATGAAAAAGATAATAATATTACATTTGAGGAATTCTTAAAGATTAGTTCTGATATGGTATCTAAATTTATTATTCAGTTTTTAGATAAAATGAATTAGATAAGAATTCAGTATGTTCCAAAATGGAACATGCTGCTGAAACTGAAAAAAATATCAAACAGATTATTACGATTTAGATGCATTTATTTCTGTTGGATATAGAGTATATTCAATAAGAGCTATACAATTTAGAAGATGGGGATATTATAATAGATTATAGTGAC
>Ga0256404_1009177_pt1 | contig 14339 bp, 25 predicted proteins | sample RumenRJG_01DNA_FD_185990 | JGI IMG/M metagenome (GOLD analysis project Ga0256404, IMG submission 185990) | Bovine rumen microbial communities from Lethbridge, Alberta, Canada - RJG_01 | ecosystem: Host-associated > Mammals > Digestive system > Stomach > Rumen | place: Canada: Alberta | collected...
GTGATGGAAAGACACCCAAGGACACACGCACAAGGGAGCAGAAGGCTGCGCTCGTCACCCTGCTGGCTGACCTGTGCAGGCTCTACAAGCTCCCCGTGACCCGCATCTTCGGGCATTACCAGTTCGCAAACAAAGCCTGCCCGTCCTTCCGCATCGAGCCGCTGAGGGAGGAGGTGGCGAAGAAACTCAAGGAATCATGAGACCAACCAAAACAGCACTCATCCTCATCATCGCATACATGCTGGCACTCACCATCGTGTATGCTTTGGTGGGTTGCGCGAGAACCGTCAAGCAAGCCATCCAGACGCACGACACCATCTATGTGGAGCATTCCACCACCGACACCCTCATGTCGCATCAGGGAGCATCAGACACCGTATATCTCGCACGAACCGACACCATCTACAAGGTTGATGTCCGTCACGACTCCATCTACCGCCGTGACTCAGTATGTATCCGTGAGAGGGGCGACACCGTGACCATCTATCGTGAGCACTGGAACACCAAGGTGGATATCCGACATGACACCATCCACCATGTCAAGACCGACACCATCCTGAGGTTGAGGCATGACACCATCACCCTCTACCGCTATGCGGAGAGGAAGGACACCTCAGCAGTCGTAAGCCAGTCCGACAAGGAAACAGTCAAGGAGCGCACGCCGTTCTGGCTCACGCTCCTCAAGTGGCTCGTCCCAATCGGGGTGTTTGGAATAATAATATGGTTTGTCAGGAATTGGTGGAGGGGTGTATGAGCTCAACCCGTTTTTTCTTGTTTTCAAGCATCTTTCCGAAGGCATCAGTGACGGTCTTATTAAGAATCTTTGCGTATGCCTTTTGCGTGGTCTTGATGGACGCATGCCCCAGGATTCTGGATACGACCTCGATGGGCATCCCGTGGTTGAGGTAGTACATGCCGGCAGAACGGCGGAACCAGTGAGAGGTGATGTTCTTGTCTATCTTCGCAGCATCTGCGAGTATCTTCAGGCGCATGTTATATTGTTGGTTGGTCATCAGGTTCATGTTCCAGCCATAGCGGTCAAGGATGGCTTTTGCGTCATCCATCAGGACGACGACGAATTCCTCTCCTGTCTTCTGTCTCTCACCGACAAGCAGCGTGTATCCGTCCTGCTCCGTCACAATGTCCTTATTTATATATATAAGGTCGGAGTATGCGACACCTGTGTAATATTGTAGCATTGCCATGTCACGCACCTTCTCCATGGAAGGAGTGAGGACACATGCTTTGATTCTCTCTATCTCCTCATCAGAAAGCCATCCAGCCATGTCGTCACGCTCTCCCTTGTCTATCTTCAGGGCAGTGTACGGATTGGCTGTGATGTAGCCGAACCTTACAGCCTCGTTAATGTATGACCGCATAATCTTATGGTAGTTGTAGACACCAGAGACCGACAGCCCACCCCGGCGGTGTAGCCATCCGTCAAACTCCATGATGTTCTTGTTCGTCAGGTCTGCGAATGTGACGATCTGCCCGAACTGCACAAGTGCTGCCTTCAGCTTGTTGTGCTGCTTCCTTGTCGATTCTCTGATGTCGTTGCGCTCTGCCATCCTCTGGACGTAGAACTCAAGGAATGTAACCTCGTCGGTTTCTCCTCCACGGTCAAGCCATTGAGAGAACTCCGTCCAGTTCCACTGCCTGTCCTTTTCTCTCTGCTCCATGATGTACCCGTCAATCTCTGCTTTGATTGATACAATTTTCTTTGTCAGCGAAACTGATTCGGGATGGTTGATGACCATTTTCTTCTCGCTCCATTGGTCGGAATATAATTTCACACCGGTTGAAATAAATTTCCTGACCCTGTCGTATGACACGACTATCTGCACCAAGCCTTTCTTGTTTCTTGATGCGTTTTTCTTCCTGTCGAAAACTATTCGTGTAGATGGTATTTTCATATTGGTATCACATTTTTGAATTTTGGTATCACATAGGTATCAATTAACACGCAATTATACGCATATAGACGCAACTAAAGATAAGTTGTCAATTTGGATTCGTGATACCGTAATTAGTTGTATTTCATTAGATTTAATTGTAATCCCCTAAAAATAAAAGGGATAAATGCTGTAACAAATATCCCTTTTGGTGAACCGGAAGGGGTTTTAACTATATTTGATTTTCAGTTGATTATGTAGGTAAAATGTAAATTGGTATCACATAGGTGTCACAATTCATCGTCGTAGTTCAGTCTGTCGGATTCTGCGTCGCTGATTGACTTCTTAAGTTCCTTGAGCATTTCAAGGCGCACACTGAGAAGTGCGACGGGGTCTCTGTCGCTGGAGTCGTTGAGGATCGCCACGTCGTCGATGAGCGAGCCGTTTACTTTGTACTTGACGTTCTGAAGGCGATACTTGCCAGAATGCGCCATGTCCATCGGTTCCCTGCCTGCCAGCTTGGCGAAGTTCTCGGCACGGAGCAAATCCATGGAGATGGTGTCGGCGATGGAGTCAGCAATATTGATGGTGGTGTCGAATATGGAGTCACGCTGCGCTTTCGTGAGCGTGTCTTCTGGGAATGTGGCATTGGTAATCATGATACTTGCCGACGACATTGAGCGCACATGGTTTTCGAAGTCACCGAAATCAATGCGGAAGGGTCTCCCTATCTCCACAATCTCCACACTTGAGCCTTCGTAGTGCTCGGTGATATACTTTTCGGTGCTGTCGGCACCTGCGCAGGACAGCACGATAACCGAGACAATGAAAAACACAAATTTTCTCATAACACATATAATTAAGGGGTTGCGAACTGTATGGTTCCGACGACACGGAAGAGCCTCAGCACGTCCGCCTTGTCTATCTCGTTGATGTCGTAGTCGGGATTGTCAGGCACGAGTGTGAGCTTGCTCTCGTCCTCGTTCTTGCGGATGCGCTTGATGGTGCGGAGTCCGTTGGATGCCACGAGTGCGTAAATCTCGCCGTAGTCAAGCCAGCGGAAGTCGTTCACCTCGCTGAGGATGACGTGCGAGCCATTGGGGATTGTCGGTGCCATAGACTCGCCTGAGGCACGGCACACCAGCGATGCACCGTCAGCCTGTGGAATGTTCACGTAATGGTCTATTCCCGGCTGTCTCTCGTCGTTGTAGTAGTCCAGGTAACTGGCGGCGAAATCCACGTCATAGAACGGTACATCGCCTTCCTTTGGTTGCGCTGTGTCTGGTTCTGATACAAGCATTGATCCCGTACCGTTAATCAACCAATCTTCATTGAAGATGTTCCCGTATGCATCATTAAATCTTTTTGCGAATCTGTTCGTATAATCACCCGTGTTCGCACGGGACACATTTGATGCGTCTGCCCCCATTTTCTCTGCGACATCTCTGTCAATGGCAACAATACCTTGACTTTTTAGATAAGAAATCGCTCTAAAAACCATGTCTCTCATAGTGCTTTTAACATTTTAATTGTTTGTAATTATCATTCCGACAAGTTACTTGTTAATCTATGTTATAATAACAAGTGTATTGTTAATAATATTTGATTTATAACATTTAAATTGTTACTTTTGCAAAGTATTCGTACAACGTGCGTAATATTGTGCGGATGTTGTTTGCAAATTTAGTAAATATTTAAAGAAATGAACAAAAAATCCAATGAAAAATTATTGAAATTTACGCCAAACCTTCCAGAGACCCTCCGCGAGATGGAGGCTGGGCAGTATGTCAAGATTGAGCGCAGGATGTTTGCTGACGGCTCAATCTCCACCATCGTCCGCAGAATCAACGGAGAGATGAGGAAGGACGGGCACGAAGGCAATGCCTTCAGTATTGAGACGGCTGACAACATGGTAACCATAACACGCAACTACTAATGACCGCACAGAGGAACATAGGACTGACATCGCTCACGACTGCTGACAGGCGGTGGATTGAGGGCATGATGAGGCGTCTGCTGGCAGAACTGCTGCCGACGGATGACGAGATGCTGACCACCGAGAAGGTGTGCGAGATAACCGGGAACAAGCCCGCATGGGTGACCAGGCACAAGCACGAGCTCGGAGCGGTGAAGCGTAACGGAAGGAACTACGTGCCAAAGGCGAATTTGCTTGAGTACCTAAAGAAAGGATGATGAATGAAAAGCAAGGCAATCAGACTGAATTAGAAAAAATTGTTATTAACAAGCAAAAAACAAGAATCATGGAAACAATCAAGAAAATTATCGTGGTGCTGCTGATGACGGCGGGAATCATCCTCCTTATGGGGGAGAGTGAGATGACGTGGGAGCGGACGCTCCTGATGAAGCTCATCGGAATAGGCTCCCTTGCCGGGGCTCTCCAGCTCACGGCGACATGGAAGCTGTTCAGAGACTTTATTGACAACTAACCATTTTTTTTGTCTTTCATAGTATCAACCTGTCCTGGAAACAGGTTTCGGCTCGGCGGCTGACGGCGGTCAGCCTTAGGCTCTCGGATTGGCACATACTTTCTTTCATTCTGCCCCGGGCTGGTTTTATATCCCGGGAGGACAGCGGGGCAATTTAAAAAACACAAAACATTATGAAAATTAAGGTTCAAGAAAGTTTCAATTTCAGTCTCCCCGACATGGTCTGGGAGGCGGCGAAGACAATTTACCCTGCCCTGATGGCTCAGGACAAGGTCAGTAAGGAAGACATGTTTAAGGAGGTCATAGACTTCACGCATGTGCCAGACGGAAAAGGCGGTCTGCACGAAGACTACCTCGTAGATGAGGAGCTCGTGAGAAAAGACCCTGTGCCTTTTTATGCGATGATGAAAGCCGAAGCTCTTGTGCTCGCATTTGACCAGATGAAGAACCCGATACTCGCAGCAAAAGAGGAATGATGGAAGATTACAAGCAAGACATACTCAACACCCGTGTTGGTTGCATAGGCAGCAGTGATGCCGGAATCCTGATGAGAACCGCCAAGGACGGAAAAGTACCAGCAGGCGCAGCCAAGAGGCTCGCAGTCTGCAAGGGGCTCATCCCTGTGGTTGATTCTTACAAGTCAGCCGCCATGCTTCGTGGCGACGAGGTTGAGCAGCTCATCTACCAGCAGCTGTCATCAGTTGATGACGGTGTTGAGAGTAATCCACTGTGGGTGAGTGAGCGGTATAGCCGGAAGAACGTCAAGCTCATCAGTCATCCTGACATCGTGAGTGTATCAGCGACTGCCGTCACTGTCTATGAGATTAAGACGAGTAAGTTCTCAGTTGACGATCTGATTGAAACCTACAAGCCGCAGCTGTTCATCCACTGGCTGCTTGCCCATGAACTGTACCCCGACAAGATCGTCAACGTGAACCTTGTAGACTACTCGACAGACGGAGAGGACGGGACAGTCTACGACCCGTCAAGAATCGTGAGCAAGCCAGTTGACATGCACATGCTGTTCGACGTTGACAAGGCGATGGACATCATCGATGCCTACCTTGAGAACCTGAACAGCTACGAAGAGGAGGAAGAGAAGGATGTGTCCGAATTGCCGGTGAAGATGCGTGATGACATTGACCAGCTGAGTCGTCTCATAGTTGAGATTAAGGAACGGGAGGACAGCGTGGCAGCATTCAAGGAACGGCTGTACATGGAGATGGAGAAGGCGAACATCAAGAGTGTGCGAAACGAATGGGTGAGCATCACAAGGGTTGACCCTACGGAGTCCGTATCATTCGACGGTAAGCGTTATCTTGACAGCATCAAGAAAGAAGACCCACATCTCGCCGATGAGATAGAGACTAAGTTCAGTAAGAAAACCAGGCGCAAGGGTTATGCGCTTATAAAAATTAAGTGATTATGAAAGAACTTGAGATTATCCAACAGAAACTTAATGCGCCGAAGGATTTGCTTAACAAATACGGCGGTTACCATTACAGGAGTTGTGAGAGCATCCTCGCAGCACTCAAGCCTCTGCTTGCCGCCACAGGCTGCACCATTGTCTTGACTGATGATGTTGAGATGATAGGCGACCGCTATTATATCAGGGCGACGGCGACTCTCAAAAACAGCGCAGGAGAGACGGAAACGGCGAGTGGGCTTGCCAGGGAAGGCGAACAGCGGAAGGGAATGGATGACGCACAGTTGACTGGAGCGACCAGCAGCTATGCGAGGAAATATGCGCTGAACGGATTGTTCGCCATTGATGATGTCCGTGACATCGATGCAACCGCCAAGCCGGAACCCACACAAGCCGATAGTGACCCGAGAGCCACCGTTTTCCGACTTGTGCTGCCTAACATCAAGCAGGCGACTACCATCGAGCAGCTCACCTCCATCAGCGACGGGTGGGTGGCAAAGTATGGGACTTACAAGCCGTTGAGTGACGCACTGAATGAAAGATATAGTCAGATTAACCAAAAAAAATAAATTATTATGGCATTTCAGAAAATCGGAAAGATCTATCAGATTTTCCCAACAGAGAGCAAGATGACCTCTCAAGGTAATCCGTTCTACACAAGAAGAGTGGTAATTCAGTCTATTGAGAACGGCTTCGAGAATTTTATCACCTTTGAATTCAAGAATGACCACTGCGCAGTCCTTGACCAATACCAGCCGGGGCAGCCGGTGTGCATAGACTTCGACATCAGCGGTCGTAAGTATGTCAGCCGTAAGACTGGACAGGAAGAGTTCTGGACATCACTCACAGCATTCCGGATCTCGCTCGCCGCTGCACAGCCGGTTACTCCTCCACAGCCAGCACAGCAATACCAACCTCAGCCTATGCAGTACAGGCAAGCACCGCAGAATCCTCCACAATCACCGAAATCTGTCAATGACTTATGGCAGCAGGCGGCACAGGTGAACGTGCGGCAGAACTCACCGCAGACGGCTTCTCAGCCAAGTTCTAATCCACAGGACGAACTGCCATTCTGATGAAGGAAAAACTTTACATAGGCATTGACCCAGGAATGGCTGGCGGTATCGCCGTGTTGGGCAGGCAAGTGGTGGTGGACATCATGGTGATGCCTGCCACACCAGCCGACATTCTGGATACGCTGAGGCAGTTTTCCAATCTTGCCAGTAGCGAGTCTTGGGATGTCGTCGCATGCCTTGAGGATGTCGGGAAGGGAATGCCAGGGCAGAGCTCATCAGCCACCGCCAAGTTCGCAAGGCATTGCGGGCATCTTGAGATGGCTCTCCTCTCCCTTGGCATCACCACCGTGACCGTGACACCGCAGAAATGGCAGCGGATGTATCAGCTTGGCAGGAGCTCCGAACACACCAAGACCGAATGGAAGAACAGGCTGAAGGCGAAGGCTCAGCAACTGTTCCCACAACAGCTAAAAAACATCACCCTTAAGACCGCAGATGCATTGTTGATTGCGGAATATGCCAGAAAAAACAACTTATGAATTTCTTCACGATATACGACTGGATGACAACGGATTTGAATCTCAAAAGCTACGAGCTGCTCTGTTACGCTCTCGTCTACAGCTATTCGAAGAATGGCAGGACTTGTGCGGACAGCATGGATGGCATTGCTGCCAGGACTGGGATGAACAGGAAGACTTGTATGCGAGTCGTCCGTGCGCTCATGGACAGAGAACTGCTTGTCAGAGAGAGGGACGGGAGAGCTTACGTCTATAAGGCTCTTAAGGCAGAGCCGGCAAAGGCGGTTGTCACACAGCCGGAGACGTGTGGAGAGGACTTTGAGAAACTCTGGACGATCTATGCGAAGGGGGCGAGGAAGAAGGCTGAGGCTATATGGATGTCGATGGACGGTGAGGCGAGGGGTATGGCTCTCGCCCATGCTGTCAGGTTCGTAAGGTCTCGTGATTGGAAGTACCTTCCTGATCTTCACAATTACTTGAAGAACCAGCAATATCTTGAGAAGACTGAGGACCGGCTTGTGATTGATGCTAAATCGGAATATATGCCGTATGTAGGCGACAGCATCAAGTACAACCTTGGACGCTTCCTCTATTCGGGTGCGGTGTATGAAGGTATGACCGTCTATGACGGCTATAATGACGATGCCCGTCCTGTAGGTGCTGAGTTGTTCAGCGACGACGGTGCTTCTGTTGTATGGGATGGTAAGGAATGGAGGGCAAAGAATGGATTACGATGAGATAAGAAGATGGTGGAAGGTGTTCGTCCATCCAGGTGCGCTCGTCGAGGTTAGGGTCATTAGTGACGAATTCGGCACGGAGAGCGGATATTTCTCAGACATCGAGACGCTCCTGCAGGCGATTGCCAGGTACGACCAGTTCAACATCTATTACTCGATTAACGAGGTTAAATCCGACTGTAGCGCACGGAAACAGTACAATCAGATTATGAGAGTCAAGCGTGATGCTACCAGCGACAGCGACATCAGTCACCGGTGGTGGCTGCCCATCGATGTGGATGCTGAACGTACAAGCGGGGTCAGCTCGACTGACGAGGAAAAGGAGGCGGCTCACCAACTTGCGGGAAAGGTCTATACACTTTTGCGGAATGAGGGCTTCGCAGATCCTGTGGTGTGTGACTCGTCAAGCGGTTACCACATCATGTACCCGATAGATCTTGACAACACGCCAGCCAACACGGAGACCATCAAGAAGTTTCTCAGCGTCCTGTCGGACGAGGTCTCGAACGACAAGGCACATGTGGACAAGGTGCTGTTCAATGCCAGCAGAATTCTCCGCATGCCAGGAACATTCGGAAGGAAAGGACGGAACACAGACGAGAGGCCGCACAGGCTCGCACACATAATTACGGTTCCAGATCAAAGTGTGAGGATGGGCGACGAACCGATGAGGCGGTTCATCCAGAAATATCAGGTGGTGATGGAACCTCCGACCTCGCAATACGAGCGACGAGAGAAATTCAACATTTATGACTGGCTTCGCAAGTATAACATCGGGATCAAGGACGAGGAGAATAAGGGCGGTGCCACGTTCCTGTACCTTGAGAACGGCTGTGTGTTCGACCCATCGCACAAGGGAAAGGACGCATCAATAAGAATTGACAATGCCACCGGGGCTATTGGCTACAAGTGTTTTCACAACTCTTGCGCGGGGAAGAGATGGCGTGATGTACGCCTGCTTTTTGAACCGGATGCCTATGACAGGGAATGGAAATTGTCAAAGGGGCAGCAGGAGAGAGCCGGCATTGATGATCCAAAGCCGCAGAAGGCAGAAGTTCCAATCGTCGCCGATGAGGATGAGAAGACAAAGCTTAGGAAGCGGTTCAAGCCGTTGAGCAGCATAGAGAAGCTTGACATCAGCCAGATGCCGAAGGTCAAGTCTGGATTCAGAGAGATTGACCGCCTGACTGGTGGTCTGCTGATGAGCGAGGTCACAGTCCTCAGCGGAACGTCAGCCTCAGGTAAGTCCACTTGGCTGAACACGCTTGCGCTGAATGTGGTCAATCAGGGCGTGAAGGTTGTGATGGTGAACATCGAGCAGACGGAAAGGATGCTCAAGAACTGGATACAGATGGTCGCAGCGGGCGACAGCCATGTGATACCAGAGGAGCGGAAGTTCGCAGACGATGAAATCAGGTATCGCATCACTGAGGAGACCGGACATATCATCGACGAATGGCTTGAAGGCAAGTTTTATCTCTATGCGGATGATGAGAGCACCAAGTGGGACGACCTGCTTGCAAGTCTGTGTGTGATGGCGGAGGACAACGTGCGCTTTTTTATCTTAGACAACTTGATGTCTCTTGACATGAGCAGTATTGTCGGTGACAAGTGGGAGCAGCAGAAGCAGGTGATTTCCATGCTGCAGAAGTTTGCCAAGAAGTATGCCTGCCACTGCATGATCGTCGCACATCCACGGAAACCGCAGGGCTTCATACGCAAGTATGACATCAGCGGAAGTTCTGACATTACGAATCTTGCCGACAACATCTTCATCATGCACCGTGCCAACAGGGATTTTTATATCTCTGGCCAGACTTTTTATCCGAAGGATGAGATTGAACGCTACTATAAGAGCTTGCCCAAGGGAAATGTCATGGAAATTGTCAAGAACAGAACTTATGGTGTTCAGGACAGGCTGGTTCCGTTCATCTATTCGACCAAGAGCCGTAGGTTTGAAAGTGCTTCGTGGGGTGTAGTTGAGGAACTGGTCAAGGATGAGACAGGAAAGAACAAACTGATGAAGGTGCAGGGATTCAGAGCCCAACATTTTACTTACGACTGCGAGCTTAAGATGAGCAGCATCCCTGACGCACCGATGAACTCTTTCCGTGGTGACGGTGTGGCAGATATGCAGACGAGCGAAGAGGATTATCCATTTTGAATCATTTAAAAAACATCTGAAAAAATTACTAAGAATATGAAGGTTCAAATCACAATGGCGGACTTTCCGCCTGACAAGAAGAACTGCGGCAACTGCGAGCGCAGGGGCGGCGGATGTCCGAGAAAGTCGAAGCGGTTCCAGAACGGCTATGTCATCGGGTCACTTGGAGTAGTGAGCGGCATCATCTACTGCTGCCCGCATTACGAAGGGAGGTGGAAATGAGCAGGATACTCAGACCAGATGCGCCGCTTGACATGGACACGCAGGCGAGGCTGCTGGAGCAGCTGCTCTTCGTGATGGGTGAGGCGGGTGTTGATGTGCTGGAGTACGGCATCAACCACCTGGTCCAGAGCAAGACAAGCGAAGTGAAGAATGGAAACGAACTCACAATAACGTTAAGGTATAAGAAAAAATGAGGAAGAAGAAGGTGAAGGTGAAGCAGTGCACGATCTGCGGTGAGATGAAGCCTCTGGGCGATTTCTACATGCAGAAGCGACGTGGGCAATTGCGACCAAGAGCGCGTTGCAAGCGGTGTGAGCTAAGGGTCAAGCGCGAGCGATACAGAAGGATGCACCCGCTTGGAGTGACCTATGACTTGGAGACGGGCAAGGCGTGGCGGAGGACTGGCAGGAGCAGAAGGATTGAATGGACATCCCAGATGCTGTCTGACCTGAGGCGGCTGTTCGCGAGGACGAAGAATGAGGAGCTGGCTGGGATTCTGGGTGTGGGAGTGAAAACGGTGATTAGAAAGGCGCGCGAGCTGGGGCTGGAGAAGGACAGGGACTGGCTGCTTGGAATATGGCAAGGTCACATCAAGATGGCTCACATGATGAGCCGTGCGCTGGGCTATCCCGGCAGGATCATGCCTGGCGAGCACAGGAACCCCGAGGGAGAGTTCAAGGCTGGCAGTGTCCACTCTCAGGAGGAGCGCAGAAAAATCAGCGAGGGTAACCGGCGTAACTGGATGCTCCACAAGAGGGAGCGAAGGGCGAAGATAAGAAGGACGAGAGGACTGGACGATGAAGAGAAGACTGCCTTTGTTTCTTGACTGCACTCCGATGACCCGCCAGCAGGTGTGCGTGTGCTGCCATGCGGTGCGTGGTTGCAAGGGATGCTGCAAGACTTGCGCTAACGAGTGCAACAGCGGTCACGACTGCGAGCATGGCATCAACCCCGATGGGATGGATTCGGTGTGGTGGAACAGCATCGTGCGGGCGATAAGAGATGACATGATATACGATTCACAGCCTGACCACCTGAAGAGGTGGCTGGAAAAAATTATGAGCTTATGAAAGTGACATATGACATAATCAGGGTGGACGGTGACGTTGAGGTGACGGAGGACGTGCCTCAGTCGGACTTTGACCTGATTGCAGAGGCTGAGGGTCTGGAGTGGGGGCAGATTGCCTGCCGCCACATGGAGGACGAGGCTCAGACGGAGTGGGCGAAGGAGCGGATACACTCCATGATGGTGAGGGGCTACCGCAGGGAGGAATCCAGTTGCGGATGCTTGTGAGATATACCCGACCGCTGGCTGTCAGTGTAGTTTTAAGGGTTTTAACGTGTTCTGTTTTTGGCACGTCGGCGGTCGGGATTTTGTTTAACTTTAAAAGTAAAGATTATGGAATTGCTGACGGTTCCTGGCGTTCCGAACTACAGGGTTGACGTTGATAACAGTGTCGTTTACAAGATGTCCTACGGAAGGTTGAAGGAGGTTAAGATGCGGACGAAGTACAAGTCGTTCACCCTACAGGTGAGAGGAAGGACTATTGGCACGACACTTTACAGGATGATGTACTGCGCCATCAATCAGATAGAACTGACGAAGATACCGTCTGACATCTGTATTAGCATGGAGGATGGGAAGTTGGTTGTGCAAGACCGCAGGATGGTGAGGATGAGGACTGAGGCGGCGAAGAAAAGGACGATGGAAAAGATGGATCGGGTGAAGTCGGACATGGATTTGATTGAGAGGTATTACCGTGGTGATGTGGAACCGATGCTTGTCTATCTCGGCAAGGTGGAGAAATCTCTGACGTATCACTTTATTGAGGTGAAGGGGATATGCCGTGAAAGGGCGGAGATAATTGTCGGGAATGCGGTTAACAAGTATCTTGACAAGCTCAGGGATGGAGTTGATTCTTTCCGAATTAGAAGTAGCATAATGGGTCTTGCGTATCACGAGAACAAGCGAATTTCGGATGCGATTAAGATGAATAAACAAAATATATTTGACAAACTATTTAAAAGTACGGATTATGATTTGCAATCAATGTAAATTTTACCAGAGGGGCAATGGTTATTGCTCCATGAGAGACCAAGACTTCGCTCCACACGCAGGATGCAAGGACGGCAGGAGCAAGTGGGATGATGAAGACGAATGTTACTCGGACGACGAGGACGAGGACGGTGATTGGGATGATTGAACAGCTATAAAAAAACAAATAATTATGGAAACATACGAAAAGAAATATAAAGAACTGGAGGGTAAGATAAAGAAGGCTTACCTCTATGCACAAACTGACAGCACAAAGGCTGTGCTGGAGGAAATTCTGCCCGAACTTAAAGAAAGTGAGGAGGAAGGGATAAGAAAAGAATTAAAGCATTATCTTGAAGTAAGGCGTTGCCAAACTAAGGATAATGAAGAATATATAAATTGTAATCATTTTCTTGCATGGCTTGAAAAGCCAGCCGATAATGCCAATAAGGTTGCATCTGCTTGGAATAACGGATATTGCAATGGTTATATTCAGGCTGTTGAGAAAGCCAGCGAATGGCTGGAAAATCACAATGACTATATTGACGTAAAAGATGACAATATTACTTATTTCGACATGAGGAAATGCGTTGAAGATTTCGGAAAATACATGAAAGGAGGTGAGGAATGAAATACTTTATAATACTATTGACACTTGCCACAATAACAAGTTGCGTTGAGAACAGCCATGAAACAAAAGGTGGCGATATTGTAAATCAAATTCAGTTCAAGGGACATGAATATATATCTTTCCACAGCTACTACGCAAGGGGTTATGTGGTAATGCACGACCCAGATTGTAAGTGTAAGAAAGGAGGCAAAGAATGAAAACTCAAAACTCAGATGATGACGGAACAGGATTAGTCGTGTTCATTATGCTTGTAATTATAACTATTTGTTGCATCAAAACTTGCGACAATACTAACGAGATTGTTAATATTCTTAATCAAATGATGAAATAAAAGATGAAAGGAGGTGACGAATGAATATAGCACCAATTAGTTATGGAAACCTCTTTGAGAGGGGCGAGATTGTGGGAATTGAAAAAATGTCAATTACATATACACAAAGTGCTGATACAAACAGCGACACTGATGATGAACAGTATATCACCATTGAAACTGAAATAGCAGATGCACCAACATTGGATAGTGCAATAAAAGAGCAAAGTTTTTACTTTAATGTAAAGACTGACAAGTGGAGCATTAACAATGCCGATGAACTCGCAATGCTGATTGAAGATTTCAAGATGCGGATTTACAATCAAAAGGAAAAGTATCTTAAACTAAAGATAAAAGAAGAAAAGAAGGATTGATTATGGCACAATATCTATACACAAATGACTATATGCACTGCTCATGTGAACGATGCCCAAAACATGAAAAGTGTTGGAGGTTTGAACTTTGGAAGATGTGCGGTGGAAAGGAATCGTATTATTTGCCAAACGAACATGAGGATTTGACAAAGTGCGAATTTTTTATAGACAAAGAAAAATACAAAATCAAGTAAATTATGAATGAATATGAAAAAATTATAAGGATTGTGGTTACTAATGTAGCTACAGAGAAAATGAAGTATGAAGATGCTGTGGCTATATTGATGAGTTTATTCAATATTGCAGAAAATAATAGGATTTCTATTGGTAAAGATTTTAAACCTTATGTCACATGGACTGATGTATCTACTTCTGCTGAGTCTTTACTTAAAAAAGCAATAACATTGCCACATGAAGAAAATGAAAATGAGGTTTGAAGAAAAGGCATTCGTTCGCCAATATTATCTTGAAGAGATGACCAAGACGATGCAGACGGGATGGATGCTCCACGAGTGGGTAAAGAAGCAAGTGAGGAATCTGAAAAAACTGCTGGAAGATGATCTGGAG
>Ga0256404_1009178_pt1 | contig 14339 bp, 11 predicted proteins | sample RumenRJG_01DNA_FD_185990 | JGI IMG/M metagenome (GOLD analysis project Ga0256404, IMG submission 185990) | Bovine rumen microbial communities from Lethbridge, Alberta, Canada - RJG_01 | ecosystem: Host-associated > Mammals > Digestive system > Stomach > Rumen | place: Canada: Alberta | collected...
ATCGAACAAAAGCTTTCGGAGGATTCTCAAAAGAAAGCCGATCTGCACGACTTTCTCAAAACGATCCGCTCATACACGGATGTGACCGAGCTTACGCCCTCGATGGTCAACACGCTTATTGAGCGAATAGAGGTGTTTCAGAAGATCAAGATAGATGGAGCGAAGCATGTGCCTATCCATATCCACTTCCGAAGCGTTGGCCTGATCGATATTCCGGATAACGAGCAGATCAAAAACGTCTATGATATGATCCGTAAGGAAAGCGCAAAAACCGCTTGAATATTAGAAAAACTGTGCAATCCAATATGAATCGCACAGCAATTATCAAAAACTTGCCTCAGGAACCCGCTTCCGGAGAAGGTGGCTGAGGCGGAGCAACGCTCCGTGAAGACGGCTGAGGTGGAAACCTCATAAATGCGCCGCAGCGCATTTTATCCGATCTTCTCCTGCAAGCAGTTAATTCTGCTGATTGACTTTGGGAAATCAGTCCAAATCCCTTTCGGGATTTGCTCAGGTGTCCACCTCACCCACCGCCTGCGGCGGTCCCCCCTCCCCTCAAGGGGAGTGCTTTTGGCGGCAACCTCATCTGTTTTTGCTCCTTTTTATCTTGCGGTATTGACAATATTCCCGATGCAACATATAATTCTATCAAGATCAAAGAACAGCAATTGAAAGATTATTCAAAACGGAGGACTTTTATGAACAAAACCTTTACAAGATTATTTGCCGGCGCACTTGCGGCGGCCTCGCTCTTTGCGCTTGCTTCCTGCGGCGAAAAGAAGGAAGGAGACGATAAGAGCGCGAACGCTTCAACGCCCGCACCGATAACCGAGGCTCCCTCCGTGACCGATGAACCGACCACCGCGCCGACCGAAGCGCCCACACCCGAGCCGACCGCAACTCCCGAGCCTACGGGAACACCTGTGCCGGAAGGGTGGTATATCGACCGCACGGGTAATATACCGCCAGAGGTAGAGGTTGCCGTTTATGATTATAAAGCCACCAAGAAAGAAGCCTGGTGTATAATTGAAAAAAACGGAAAGGCCGTACTTCAGCTTTGGAGGAAAATGGAACTCATTGTCGAAAAGGAATTGCCACAGGAGATTCTTAAGGCTGTTAGAATGAAGTGCAGCTACGTAGAAGGTAGTTATGCTGAGTTGACAGTGATGGCCTACTCGTCAGAAGAGCTGGGAGGGAATCCAATATACTATCTTGAACTAAGTGATGGTCGATATATTTTCTTCGAATCGACCTCATGTTACATGGGAGGTGGTGAAATTATATTAGCCACCGTTGATGGCAAAGGAATAAAGTATAGGTTTGGTACCGATTACTATTGGTTGTACGATTTCGGACCTGCCTATGTTACTGTTGATTCAAACGGAATTTATTCCATTGACGGAACAACGTTTATTCATGATAAAGATGTAGAATATACGAGAACAGAGTTTAACAGGTGAAAATAAATAGCTAAGGTGAGTTTAAACTTGCCTTGGCTATTCTTTTTTTACTCAGGATAATTCCACTGGGCATTGACGGCAAAAGCAGATAAGCAAGTTTTTAAACAGCATGATATCTATTATAGTGTTTCAAGGAATGTTTTCTGCAGATTCCGTTTTTCCCCCTTGACAAACCGCTCTCAATGCACTAAAATAGACCGCAAGTTTAATACGGCGCTGACGAAGAGGAGTAACCCTTTTCCCGCAAAAGAGATACCGCTCCACCGGCTGAAAGGGCGGTTTGCACAAGGAAAAGGGCGAAGGTCGCTTCCGAGCCTTCGGGGGTAGCAACCCGAACGTATACGCTGCGTTAAGGCGTTTGAGCGGGGTAAGTTTCCGTTTGTTGCCATTGATTTATGGTAAAAACGGAGTTTGCCCAACAAAGGTGGTACCGCGAGCGCACCTCTCGTCCTTTGGATCGGGAGGTGCTTTATATTTTTATAAATGCCGATATTTTCGGCAGGTGAATGGAGAATTGAGCGGATAGGTTCTACCTCATCAGTCAGCGGTGCTGACAGCTTCTCCTCAAGGAGAAGCCAAAAGAGGGCGAAACGCAAGGCGTTTCTCGGATTGCACTCCACCTCACCCACCGCCTGCGGCGGTCCCCCCTCCCCTCAAGGGGAGTGCTTTTGGCGGGAGTTCCAACCGAACTATTCACCATTCACTATTCACTAAGAATTGGAGGTACAGCAAAATGTGCGAACACTGTGGCAACAAGAACGGCATTGAGGAAATGCCGAAAACCTATGATCCCTCCGTTGTGGAGGACAGGCTTTATAAGATCTGGGAGGAGAGCGGCTATTTCCATTCCGCGCCGAATCCCGATAAGCCCCCGTACTGCATAGTTATTCCCCCGCCGAACGTAACGGGGCAGCTTCACATGGGCCACGCGCTCGATGAAACGATGCAGGATATCCTCATAAGGTACAAGCGCATGAGCGGCTTTGAAACGCTTTGGCTGCCCGGCACCGATCACGCTTCCATCGCCACCGAGGTAAAGGTGGTCGAGAAGCTTGCCAAGGAAGGGCTGACGAAGAAGGATATCGGCCGCGAGGCGTTTTTGGAGCGCGCATGGGATTGGAAGCATGAATACGGCGGACGCATCGTTTCGCAGCTTCGCAAGCTCGGTTCTTCCTGCGATTGGGACCGCGAGCGCTTCACGATGGACGACGGCTGCAACCGCGCCGTAAACAAGGTTTTCGTTGATCTTTATAAAAAGGGCTGGATCTATCGCGGCGACCGCATCGTGAACTGGTGCCCCTGCTGCAAGACCGCGCTTTCCAACGCGGAAGTTGAATTTGAAGAGCAGCCTTCTAACCTCTGGCACGTTCGCTACGATGCGCCCGATAAGAGCTATTCGATAATCTGCGCCACCACCCGCCCCGAAACTATCCTCGGTGATACGGGCGTTGCGGTCAACCCGAACGATCCGCGGTATAAGGATCTTGTGGGCAAGACCGTTGTAGTGCCGATCGTGGGAAGGGAGATCCCGATAGTTGCCGATGAATATGTTGAACCCGAGTTCGGCACTGGCGCAGTTAAGATCACCCCGAGCCACGATCCGAACGATTTCGAGGTCGGTCAGCGCACGGGGCTGCCGCAGATGTGCGTTTTCACGCTCGACGGGCATATAAACGAGCTTGGCGGCAAGTACGAAGGTCTGACCACGAAGGAATGCCGCAAGGTGTTCGTTGAGGATCTCAAGGAATGCGGCGCGCTCGTGAAGATCGAGCCGTATAATCACAATGTCGGCACCTGCTACCGCTGCCATACCACCATCGAGCCGATGATAAGTAAGCAGTGGTTCGTTGAGATCAAGCATCTTGCCGAGCCCGCGCTCAAGGCTGTTGAGGACGGCAGGATCAAGTTCGTTCCCGAAAGATACGTTCAAACCTATTATAACTGGATGCGCAATATCCGCGACTGGTGCATCTCGCGCCAGCTTTGGTGGGGGCATCAGATACCCGCGTGGTACTGCGAGAACTGCGGCGAAACGATAGTTGAGGAAGAAGCGCCGCACACCTGCCCCAAGTGCGGAAGCGCGAAGCTCACCCGCGACGAGGACTGTCTGGACACCTGGTTCTCCTCCGGTATGTGGCCCTTCTCCACGCTCGGCTGGCCCGAAAAGACCGAGGAGCTGAAGTACTACTACCCCACCAGCACGCTCTCCACGGGCTACGATCTCATCTTCTTCTGGATCGCGCGAATGATAATGTTTGGCCTGTACGCGATGGACGATATTCCGTTCGACACGGTCTACATCCACGGCATGGTGCGCGACGAGCAGGGCAGGAAGATGAGCAAATCCCTCGGCAACGGCATCGATCCCTTGGAGATAATCCGCGATTACGGCGCGGACTCGCTGCGCTTCAGCCTCACCAGCGGCACTGCGGCCGGCACCGATATGCGCTATTCGCAGAAGAAGGTCGAGGCGGCGAGAAATTTCTGCAACAAGGTCTACAACGCCTCAAGGTTCGTTATGATGAACCTCGGCGATGGCGAGATCGGCGAGATCGACATGAGCATGCTCGATATCGCGGATAAATGGATACTGCACCGCCTGAACGAGGTGGTTCGCGACGTTACCGCGAATATCGACTCGTTTGACCTCAACCTTGCGGTTGACAGGGCGTACAGCTTCATCTGGACCGAGTTCTGCGACTGGTACATCGAGATGGCAAAGCCCAGGCTCTACGGCGAGGACGAGGCGGCGAAGGCGAACGTTCGCGCGATACTCGTTAAGGTTCTCAAGGACAGCATGAAGCTGCTGCATCCGTTCATGCCGTTCATCACCGAGGATATCTACACCCGCCTGCCCGGAAGCGACGAGACCATAATGCTCTCCGACTGGCCGAAGGTGAACGAGGCGTTCGCTTTCTCCACGGAAGCCGATGCGATGGATCAGCTTATGGACATGGTGCGCCAGATAAGGAATATCCGTGCCGAGATGAACGTTCCCCCTTCCAAGAGGGCGCATACGATACTCGTTACCACCAAGGAGAACGAGGACGTTTGCCGCCAAGGGGCGCAGTATCTCAATAAGCTTGCGTTTGCAAGCACCGTTGAGGTGCGCTTCGATAAGGAGGGCATCGACAACAAGGCGGTTTCGGTGGTTTCCAAGCTCGGCGAGGTGTTCATCCCGATGAACGAGCTTATCGACGTAGATAAGGAGCTTGAGCGCCTTGAGAAGGAGCGCCAGCGCTGGGAGGGCGAGGTCGCAAGAGCGAACGGCAAGCTCAGCAATCAGGGCTTCGTTGCAAAGGCACCCGAGAAGGTCATCGCCGAGGAAAAGGCGAAGCTTGAAAACGCAAAGGAGATGCTTGCTAAAGTTGAAGCGAGGATCGCGGAGATGAAGGCGTAAGCGAAGTGAAGATATGTTGCCCGACGGCTTTTCGAGCCGTCGGGCTTTTTTTCGTTTGTTTTCCGATTTTGCTTGCATTTTCAGCGTTTTAAGCGTATAATACTGCTCAATTAATCCTTTTCGGGGAGGTTAAAAATGATAAAGAATATCCGAATAGTCAGCCTTTCTAAGGGCATCATCGGCGAAAGCTACGTTAAGCATGAAGTGGATATCGGCGTTCGCCGCCTTGACGAATTCGGGCTGAACGTAAGTTTCTCAGAGCACGCTCTGATGGGAAAAGAGTATATCGAAAACCACCCCGAAGCGCGCGCCGCCGATCTAATAGAGGCGTTTTGCGACAAGAGCGTGGATATGATACTCTGCGCGATAGGCGGCACGGACACCTACCGCCTTCTTCCCCATCTTTTTGGAAACGATGAGCTGAAAAACGCGGTGCGCGGAAACTATAAGCCGTTTCTCGGTTTTTCCGACACCACGATAAACCATCTGATGCTCCACAAGCTCGGCGTGAACACCTTTTACGGTCAGAGCTTTCTTGCAGATATCTGCGAGCTCGATAAAGAGATGCTGCCCTATACGAAGAAGTATTTTGAGGAGCTTATCGCAACGGGCACGATACGCGAGATAACCCCGAGCGGGGTTTGGTATGAGGAGCGCAAGGATTTCGGAGTTTCCGCAGTCGGCACCCCCTGCCCCGAGCATGAAAACGGCGGTTTTGAGCTTCTGCGCGGAAAGAGCAGCTTCTCCGGCAAGGTGCTCGGCGGCTGCATAGAAACGCTATACGATATCTTCACAGTTACCTATCACCCCGATATGCCCGAGACCTGCGCTAAGTACGAGCTCTTTCCCACGCAGGAGGATTGGCGCGGCAGGATACTTTTACTCGAATCGAGCGAGGAGCTGATGGAGCCCGAGAAGTACAGAGCCGCGCTCGAACGCTTCAAGGCAAAGGGCGTGTTCGACTCGATCAGCGGCATACTCGTCGGCAAGCCGCAGGACGAGGTTTATCACGATGAATACAAGCATGCGCTTCTTGAGGTCGTGCCGGAGCATATTCCGATAGTCTGCAATATCAGCATCGGCCACGCGAAGCCGAGGTGTATAATCCCATTTGGAGTTACCGCGCAAGTTGATGCAGAGAAGCAGATCATTCGGTTTTATGAAGAATAAAGCTTGAGCGCAAATGCCGTCCAAGGGTGCATCCGATAAGGATACGCCTTCGGGCGGCTTTTTGATATTGAATATCCGCGCAATATTCGGTATAATTGAGCTTGAGTAAACATTCGCTCACGAAAGGAACGGAATATGAACGATACAACGAAAAGGATTCTGAAAATACTGCTTATGGCGGTCGGTTACTTTGCGCTGATCGCAGGAGTGACCTTCATTCTTTCGCTCGTGCGGCAGGAGGAATATCATTTCAACTGGCTGATATGCACGGTGGGCGGCATTGCCTTCGCGCTTATGACGGAGTTTATGCCAGCGAACAGATGGAGATAGGAGAATCGATATGCCGTACATTATCATTGCGGGCGTGGCGCTTGCGCTGATCGCGGCGCTGCTCCTTATCCTCTACGGCGCTTCACTCACGCAAACGGAGCGCACTCCGCCCCAAGCCGATTATTGCGCCGAAAACGAGTATATGCAGTTTGCGATAGACGAGGCGCGCTTGGGCATACACAATGGGCACGGCGGCCCGTTCGGCGCGGTGATAGTTAAGAACGGCCGAGTGGTTGGCCGCGGGCATAACATGGTCGTTTCAACCAACGACTCCACCTGCCACGGCGAGATAGCCGCCATACGAAACGCCGAAAAAGCGCTCAAGACCTTTGATCTTTCGGGCTGCGAGCTCTACACCACCGGCGAACCCTGCCTGATGTGCCTTGCCGCCTGCAAATGGGCGAATATAAAGCGAGTTTACTATGGCTGCACGATCGAGGACAACTCCATGATCGGCTTTCGCGACTCCGAGCTCGACAGGCTGCTCGGGCGCAGGGAGAACGCGCGTGATTATCTCAACGAAGTCGACAGAAGCGCCTGTTTGGAGCTGTTTAAAGAATACTCCGGGCTTGATAAAACGGTTTATTGAGGCAAAATACCATGGGTCTTTCATTACGCAGAATTGAAGCAGGCTCCGAGAAAACGTCCATCGCCCGCGCCGTGCTTGAAGCGCTTCCCGAGTGGTTCGGCATACCCGAGGCGAGGGAAGAATACATAGCTAACAGCGCGAATAATCCGTTTATTGCAGCGTTTGACGGTGAAAAGCCCATCGGCTTTCTGTACCTTGCTGAAACAGGGAGCGCGACCGTTGAGCTTCATTGCATGGGCGTTTTAAAGGAGTATCACCGCATGGGCGTTGGAAGGGCTTTGGTCGATAAAGCCGTGCGCTTCGCTGTTGAAGCGGGCTATGCCTTTATGCAGGTGAAGACGGTTCAAAGCGGCTTTTACGAGGAATACGATAAAACGAACGAATTCTATAAAGCATGCGGTTTTCTTGAGTTTGAGGTTTTCCCCGAGCTTTGGGGAGAGGCGAATCCTTGCCAGGTTTACGTGATGAGCCTTAAATGATGCATACCGATTGCGCAAGGCGCCGTTTTTCGGCGCTTTTTTCCTTGTTATCCGCTTTTTACTCTCAAATATATTGACATTTACCCCTGAAACCCATATATCGATATTGCTTTTTTATCGTTTTTATGATATGCTATGATTTGGCATATGCGTTTTAATGCGCTATATGGAAAGAATTACTAATTATTACCACGAGAGGGGAATAAGAAAGCAATATGAAAATCTACCAGGCAGACAGCATCCGCAACGTTGCCGTTCTCGGACACGGCGGAGAAGGCAAAACCACTTTGACCGAGGCCATGCTCTTCAATGCAGGGCTTCTTGACCGCATGGGCAAGGTCGACGACGGCTCCACCGTTTCCGACTACGATCCCGAGGAGACCAAGAGGCATATCTCCATCAGCACCGCGGTCGCTCCCTTTGAGTGGAACAATACCAAGGTCAACCTTATCGACGCTCCCGGCTTCTTCGATTTCTACGGCGAAGTTTACGAAGCCATGGCGCTTGCGGATTCCGCTATCATCGTTTGCGGCGCGGTCTCCGGCCCCGTTGTCGGCACCGAGAAGGCCATGGGTCTTTGCAAGAAGGCGAAGATGCCCCGCATGATCGTTGTCAACCAGATGGATCGCGAGAATGCGAACTTCGACAAGGTCGTGGGCGAGCTTCACGACAAGTTCGGCGTTTCCTGCGTTCCCATCCAGCTTCCCATCATGGAGAAGGATCAGTACGTTGGCTACGTTGATCTCACCACCATGACCGCGAAGAAGTTCGACGGCAAGGGCGAGAAGAATATCGACATTCCCGCGAACCTCGCGGATCGCGCTCAGGAGCTTCGCGAGAGCCTCATGGAGGCTGCCGCGGAGGGTGACGAGGAGCTCATGATGACCTACCTCGACACCATGGAACTGAGCCAGGAGGAGATCATTCGCGGTCTTTCCCTCGGTATCGCAAACGGCGACGTTACCCCCGTTACCGCAGTTTCCGCGCTCCCGAACGTTGGCGTTTACACGCTGATGAACAATATCATCCACTATCTGCCCGCAGCCGACAAGGCAAAGGCTCGCCCCGCAGTCAACGCCCGCACCGGCGAAGCTGTTGAGGTTCAGCTTAACGGCAAGTTTGCGGCGCAGGTCATGAAGACCGTTGCCGACCCCTTCGTTGGCAAGATCTCCATCATGAAGGTTTTCGCAGGCGCTATCGATGCAGGCTTTGCCGCATACAACTCCAACGCCGAGAAGGCCGAGAAGAGCGGCACCGTTTACATGATGCGCGGTAAGAACCTCGTTACGGTCGATAAGATCGTTGCGGGCGACATCGGCGCTATGGCGAAGCTTCAGTTCACCGCCACCGGCGACACCCTCTGCGATCAGGCGGAGCCCGTTAAGTTCGCTCCCATCGACTTCCCGCAGCCCTGCATCAGCCGCGCGGTTTCCGCGAAGAAGCAGGGTGAAGAGGATAAGGTCATCCAGGGCATCACCCGTTTGACCGAGGAAGATCCCACCATGCAGATCGAAAAGAATGCTGAGACCGGCGACGTTCTCGTTAAGGGTCTTGGCGAAATGCATATCGATGTTATCTGCGCAAAGCTCAAGAACAAGTTCAAGGTCGAGGCTGAGCTTTCCGACCCGAAGATCCCCTACCGCGAGACCATCCGCGCAATGGCGGAGGCTGAAGGTAAGCATAAGAAGCAGAGCGGCGGCGCAGGTCAGTTCGGCGTTGTTCAGATGCGCTTTGAGCCCTCCCCCACCGGCGAGTTCGAGTTTGTGAACGCGATCGTTGGCGGCGTTGTTCCCAAGGAATTCATCCCCGCAGTTGAAAAGGGTCTTCGCGAAGCTATGGTACGCGGCGTTCTCGCGGGCTATCCGATGGTCGGCATCAAGGCCACCCTTTACGATGGCAAGTACCATCCCGTTGACTCCAAGGAAGTTGCGTTCAAGAGCGCTGCAAGGCTTTCCTACAAGGCCGCTTGCGCCAAGGCAAACCCCGTGCTGATCGAGCCCATCTATCAGTATCAGATCACCGTTCCCAACGACTACATGGGCGCCATCATGGGCGACATGAGCGGCCGTCGCGGACGCACCCTCGGCAGCGAGCAGACCGAAGAGGGCACCGTTATCACCGCAGAGGCTCCGCTTAGCGAAATGTTCCGCTACGCGACCGACCTGCGCTCGATGACCCAGGGCCGCGGCTCCTTCACCAGCGAGTTCGTTCGCTATGAGGACGTTCCCGCGAATATCGCCAAGAAAATCATCGACAGCGCCGTTAAGGTTGAGGACGACGACGAATAATCCAAAGCAGTTTCTCAAAAGCATCAAGGCCGCTCCAAACGGGGCGGTCTTGCTTTTGCCGTTTTCGTATGCTATTATGGAATCGAACTCCTCTTCCATTTCCGTTTAAATCGGGACTGCCGCAGGCGATAACTCGCCATAGCAGCAGTCCCGTTTATATGCATATAACCGAACTTCCGCATACGAAAAGTTTTCCCGCGCCCAAGAAATGCCAAAAGGCAAAAGGCTGATCCTAAACATTAAACCTTAACAAATAATGAATAACCGAAAAGGAATAAATATTGACCTTAACCTTGAACAGTCACCCAAAATATCATGCTTAAAAATTGATCCGAAGATCAAAAGGGCGCGGCGGAAAGCAGTATTGGAGTTTGGTTGGATCAAGCTCCAATGCAAAGCATTATATTTCTATCTCCATCTTCTCGGTGGTGTTCACGATATCCAGCGCGTTCTGGAGCCTTGCGAGCAGATCGCCGGTTGCGGTCAAATCGGCTTCGGCTTTCTTTACGTCGTAATTCGTGTAGCGATAGTCGATGATATTGGACTGCGTTCCCCCGCGTTGGCGCATCTTCGGCAGCGCGCCGGCCATAGGGTACAGCTTGCGCTTTCTTTCGGAAAGCTGGGGCATATAAACGAGCACCTCGTCTATGGTCATATCAAAGCCGGGAACCTTGTGGGTGGTGTTGAAAACGTTTATCGCGTGCTTAACGGTGCGAATTTTACGCTCTATCTCCTCAAGCTGCTGCCTCGTTGCCTCATAGTCGTACTCGGGTCGAACGGATTCGATATCCTCCGATAGAGCAGCGATAAAGGTGCTGCTCTGGTCTTCCTTGCTATCGAGCATATCATGCTGCTCGTTTAGTGCTTTAAGAAGCTTTGCCGCTTCTGCCGAGGTGTATTTCATGCTTTTTGTTCCTTTCATCGTATTTATTTTAATACCTAATCATTATAAGGATAAATAGCCTCAAAAGGCATCTTTTAGGGCGCTTCGCGGTTTTCAGCCGAAATCTTGAATTATAAAAAGTGTAATACTCGGCTTAAAACTTATATCTCATTATGCGGATACGCCCTTCTGCCCGCTCTTTCTGTATGAAAGCGGCGTGCAGCCGAACCTTCTTTGAAAAAGCCTGCTGAAATAGCTTTGGTCGGAAAATCCGCAGCTTTGGGCAATTTCGGCCACGCTCGATCGAGTGCGCCGAAGCATTTCAAGGCTGACCTCGAGCCTGTGGTGATTGAGGAAAGCAACGGGCGAAAGCCTTGTGTAGGTGTTGAAAAGCTTGGTGCACTGGCTTCTGCTTACGCTGCCCGCCGCAGCTATATCATCGAGCGATATCTGATTCGGGTAATTCTTATAGATAAATTCGGTCATTCGCTGCTGCACGGCGGCATTCCCATCGGCAACGGGAAGCGAATCATTGCCCGTGTATGCCAGATAGAGCTGGCGCAGAAGGCGCAGAAGCTGCGATATCATCTCGAGCTCATAGCCGCTTTCCTTATGGAATTGAAGCTGCTCCATCCTTCGGATTATGGCAGCGATCTCAGCTGAGGGTGAATCGCTGCCCGCAAAGCGAACGTGCGAAAACCTGCCGTCGTCAAGCATCGGGCGCACGAAGCGCTCGTATAAAGGCGCATTCGCCGAAAGCAGGCTCATGCCCACTATCAGCACCTTATGGCAGCATTCCTGCCCCTCGAGCGGCATCAGGGAGTGCATGTGCTTTCTGTTTATAAAGCAAACGTCCCCCGAATGCAGTTCAAAAACCTCCGCATCGGTTTGGCAGAGTATCCTGCCGTTGTTTATAACGATCAGCTCGATGCTCTCGTGGTAATGCGATATCTCGCTGTGCGTGCTGCGCTCGCGTATGCTCTCGGTCTTTATATAGACAGGAAGAGCTTCGTTTTCATAAAAAATAGTATCCATAGAAAATTATCCTGATTTTTTGGCAGATAATACAATAATCTGCCCAAACTTTATTGTATTATAACATCAACAAACGAAAGGCGCAAGCCCTTCAAAACAAAAACACGATAAAAAAGGAGATCAAAAAAATGGAAGAACTCAAATACAAGATGCCCCTCATCGGCGAAGACGCACCCGCATTCGATGCCGTTACCACCCAAGGAACCATCCACTTCCCCGCCGACTACAAGGGCAAGTGGGTCATCCTCTTCTCGCACCCCGCTGACTTCACCCCCGTATGCACCACCGAATTCATGACCTTCGGCTCGATGATCGATGAATTCAAGGCGCTGAACACCGAGCTGATCGGCCTTTCCGTTGACTCGCTCTACGCCCACATCGCGTGGCTGCGCAAGATTCAGGAGCTTGAGTGGAACGGCAAGAAGAATATCAACGTCACCTTCCCGCTGATCGAGGATATCCGCATGGAGGTTGCCAATAAATACGGCATGATCCAGCCCGGCGCATCCAATACGCAGGCCGTGCGCGCCGTGTTCATCATCGACCCGAACGCTAAGATCCGCACCATCCTCTACTACCCCCTCTCCACCGGCCGCAATTTCGACGAGATCAAGCGCATCATTCTTGCTCTTCAAAAGGCGGATGCCGACTCCTGCGCCACTCCCGCCGACTGGAGACCCGGCGACGACGTGATCGTGCCCACCGCAGGAAGTTGCGGCACCGCGAAGGAGCGCATGGAGAATCAGAGCGAGGATCAGTACTGCCTCGATTGGTTCCTCTGCTTCCGCAGGGAGAAGAAATAAGCTTTTCGAGATATCCTCCTATACACGATCGCCGCGGGGCACTCCCGCGGCCTTCTTATATCCGCATTTGGGACGGAATGCTCGATATTTTAAAACAACAGCGGTATTTGGGATTGACTGAAAACGCTGCCTGTATTATAATATTTACAGAAATTTTTCTTAATCGATTCTTTTGGGAGGAAATATGATCAATCGTCTTGAAGAATACGCACATCTCGTTATCGAGATCGGTCTGAACGTTCAAAAAGGTCAGATCGTTATTATCAATTCACCCGTTGAATGCGCCGAATTTGCGCGCCTTTGCGTTAAGGCCGCCTATGAGGTAGGTGCGCAGCAGGTGGTTATGAACTGGCGCGACGACGTGGTTGTTCGCGAATACTGGCTGCATGCGGCGGACGAGGTTTTCGACGAGGTGTTCCCCTGGGAGGTTCAGAAGAACCTTGCGCTCGCCAAGCGCGGCGCTGCAAGGCTTTCGATCGCGGCGAGCAACCCCGAGAACCTCAAGGGCGTGGATCCCTCGAGGCTTGCAAGGGCAGGTAAGGCACACGGCGAGGCAAACAAGGAATTCACCGAAATGATGATGGCAAGCGAGGTGCCGTGGTGTGTTGCAAGCGTGCCCGTGCCCTCGTGGGCAAAGAAGGTCTTCCCCGAGCTGTCCGAGCAGGAGGCTATGGACAGGCTTTGGGACGAGATCTACAAGGCCATCCGCATCGACGACAACGGCGGTGCGGTGGATCGCTGGAGGGAGCACTGCAGGACGCTTGCAGATAGGGCGCATAAGCTGAACGACTACGCATTCAAGTATCTGCACTATAAAAACTCGCTCGGCACCGATCTTAAGGTCGAGCTGCCCGTTGGGCATATCTGGGAAGCGGGCTCCGAGCGGAGCAAGAGCGGAATCGAGTTCGTTGCAAACATTCCCACCGAGGAGATCTTCACCGCTCCGAGGCTCGACGGCATCAACGGCATCGTTTACGCTTCCAAGCCCCTCGTTATCGGCGGAAACATCGTGGACGGCTTCCATCTTGTGCTCAAGGCTGGCAAGGTGGTTGAGGCTCATGCCCAGGTTGGCGAAGAGTTCCTGAAGCACGAGCTCGAGCTTGATGAGGGCGCATCGCACTTCGGCGAGGTGGCACTTGTTCCGTTCGACTCCCCCATATCAAACAGCGGCGTGCTGTTCTACAACACGCTGTTCGACGAGAATGCATCGTGCCACTTCGCGTTTGGCGAAGCTTATCCCACCTGCATTCGCGGCGGTGCCGAGATGGACGAGGAGCAGCGCAAGGCTCACGGACTCAACAGCAGCATAACGCACGTTGATTTCATGGTCGGCACCTCCGATCTTTCAATCGACGGCATCAAGGAAAACGGCGAGATCGTTCCCGTTTTCAGAAACGGAAATTTCGCATTCTAATCATGATTTTTCGGACTGCGCGGTTCTTCCGCGCAGTCTTGCTTTAGCGATATGGCAGGCGGTACGGGAAAAAAAGAAAACAGCGCAAAATTCAGCGGCGAGAAGGTACGAACGCTCGTTTACATTCTGCTTGCCGCCGTTTGCATCGCGCTGTTTCTCATCTTCGGAAGGTCAAAGCCCTCCGTTCCGACCTCTGTGAGCCCTACCCCCGCCCCCTCCGCAGAGCCTTCAGCCGTCCCAAAAGGCATGCCGATGGGCAAATTTATAGATGCGCTTCGCCAAAGCAGCATGGATTGCGAGATCGGCGAGGTGTGCATAGCGGACGGCGGATTCTTGTACCCTCTCACGCTTCCGGACGGGCGCGAGGGCGCTGCGCTGGTTGTCCAAACCGACGATATCGGCAGGGTCACGGAATGCATGCTCGAGCTGCCCTATACTTATGCGGGCGAGCCTGACTCAAGCTTTTCCGACGTCACCGCCTCCGCAAT
>Ga0256404_1009179_pt1 | contig 14336 bp, 8 predicted proteins | sample RumenRJG_01DNA_FD_185990 | JGI IMG/M metagenome (GOLD analysis project Ga0256404, IMG submission 185990) | Bovine rumen microbial communities from Lethbridge, Alberta, Canada - RJG_01 | ecosystem: Host-associated > Mammals > Digestive system > Stomach > Rumen | place: Canada: Alberta | collected...
ACAGATGGGAAAGATTACAGCGAGAAAGTCAAGATCTATATGAAGAGTACCAGTCTCTTAAGTCAAAGAAGGATAAATGTTGTTCAGACCAGGAATCTTTGGAGTTGGAAATAGATGGATTAAAGAGTCAAAGAACGGAATGGAATAAGACGAGGAAACGCATCCAGGAGATTATGTGGAATCATTCTGCCCCTCTGATGAGGATAGGTTCAAAGGATCAGTATGATGATGAAGCCTATGCTGAAATCAGAATGCAGGAGCTTACAGATATAGCGGCAGAAAGTATGAAAGCTGCAGAGGTTACATATAAGGATGAGCTTGGGAGAATACAAACGGAAAAAGCAGCTCTCATTCATGCCAAATCATCTGCAGTTACTAATCAAGCCGAAATAATTGCTGCTTTAAAACAGAAACTAAGTGAAACAACGGCCGAGGTGAATTCTAAAAGGACAACCGCCTTACGAAATGCAGAGAATGTGGTTTCCAGTATAAGAGAACAACTAGATCAGCAAAAAAAGAAAACTGAAAATGCTGCAAGGAAATTGGAAGTTATCAAATCAGCAGATAAACGCTTTGTAGTAGCACGATGGCTGTCAGACACCCCCGAGATAGAGATGGCAAAAGCTGCATTGAAAAAAGAAAACGAGGAGCAGAGGACTCTCGAGCGGCGACTGTTAGAAGCAAAAAAAGCTACGTCATCTGAATCCATCGATAAAACTCCGGAGGTTGCAGAGACTATTAAGGTGCTGACTGAAATCCAACAAGAAGTTGTTCGTGAAGAAGAAAGACTGAAAGAGATCGAAAGTAACTTTGATGCCCAAATAGCGGAGTGTGACGTACAGATACAGACCCTTGAACCAAAACCTGAACGGCCTACAACAGAAGAACGGACTGAGATGCAGATGATCCGAACTTGGAGCAAAGCACAACAAAGGTTAAAAAGAAAACGTCGGAGGGATGAACCACAATGAAGATAAATATCGATTTTTCATTATCAGGGCGCTTTGACGTGGTTGAACAAACTATCTTTCGACTGGTAATCGGAGGGGTTAAGGATGTCAGAACAATTGTTGCGCTGCTCAGCATTTATAGCGATGAAGTAATTGCAAATGCAATCAGAAAACTGGTGAATTATCAGATTTTATCTGCAAATATCGAAGCCAGAACTTTGAGTGTTTCAGAAGTATTACTGGCGCTCATGGAAAAGTGCATACAACAGTCAAGGCAACTGGAATTATCTATTGAGACAGGCATACCTAGTGATCAGAACAAGGTTTTTATAACGGACGAAGTTTGCAAGCGTCAAATATTGAATGCCCTTTTGCCAGAGATAAACACAGGCTTTTTGGCTAAATCGTTAGACTTTGTCATATATGAGGAAGGAGGTCAGAATGAATAAGGACACCTGGATAGACCATCTTACTCATTGGGAAGAGTTTTTACATATACGTCTTCAGACTGTTGAGGATGAGGGGGAGGCAGAAAAGATTAAGAGGCAATTGAAAGCACTTAAGAGCATCAGACTTTCTGCCGTGCTTAATCCACAACTGCTGATTGATTTCATAAACCCAACAGATATTTGTCAAACTGAAAGTTATGAACCTACAGAATATTACCTTGATCTGAATACTTCACAAAAGGATGCAGTTGCTGCAGCTATTGGAAGTGAGCGGAATCTCCTGCTTATTCAAGGGCCACCTGGTACTGGCAAAACACAAGTCATTGCTGAAATATGTTTGCAGGTGTTCCGGCTGGATCCGAACGTTAAAATACTTGTATGCTCTGAAACACATGTGGCTGTCAATAATTTGGTATCAAGAATTGCAAAGACCAATCAGGACATCAGGTGTTTGAGAATACGAGACAAGGAGCAAGATTCAGAGCTTGATGCATTTTCGCCGATGACAATTGTGAAATCATATCAGGAATGGTTAAGTGATATTTGCGATGATCAGGATGTAATAAACTTAATAACAGAGACGCTGCCTGATCAATCTACCCGCGGCATGGAAAAAGCTTTAGCACTATCTGCCAATGTAATTGGAATGACATGTAACCGAGCAGGCGCTTATCATTTTTTGAATTCAACGGAGATGTTTGACTATGTGATTATTGATGAGGTTTGCAAAGCTACGTTGCCAGAAATACTTATGCCACTGACAGCTGCAAAAAAAGCAATTCTTGTTGGTGATCCAAAGCAATTGCCACCCGTATTTTGCTCTGAAGATATTGAGATTATTAAAAGTATTGAGAACTGCAATTTGCAGAAGTATATGTACATCGATGATCTCTTTTCAGAATCAAAGGATGTAAAAGTTTTAGATACTCAATACCGAATGGAAAATTCCATTGGATCACTTATCAGCACCACATTCTATGATGGGACTCTTAAGAATGGTCGAGACGTAATGATTGATGACAGTTTGCTCTGGCTTGATTATATTCCGACACATGATTGGCCGCCTGAAGAAGAGATACGTGGTGAAAAGCCGATTATCCGGAATCTTGATGAGTGCAAAATAATATGCAGGGTCCTTGAACAAATTGCCGCAACAATCACCAAGAAAACAGACATTGCAATTATCGTTCCTTATAGGAATCAGATCTATGAATTGAGAAGGGCTGTACATGATTATAATCTGCTGAAAATTACAGTGGATACTGTAGATGGATTTCAAGGCAAAGAAGCAGATATAGTGATTTTTGGTGTCACACGAACATCTGGAACTTTTAGATTCTTGGCGGATCCAAGAAGATTAAATGTAGCCTTGTCTCGAGCAAAGGACAGAATCATTATTGTTGGTAATAAGAAATACGCATTGCAACATGTGCTATTTAAGAAAATAGCAAAGGCCTGCAGAACAATACAGGTCCAGTTATAAGATTCACCAATCCGGTAGAGAGCTTTCGTTCTCTACCGGATTATTTGTTTTGCTCAGCTCATCGCCGGGTCCACCGGTGATGTTAAAGGGGATTGGGGCGCTTCCCCAACGAGCACGCGGAAGCGTTTGTCTGGACACAGACACTGCTCGCACAGTTACTCTTGCCTCGAATTTTGATTTCGTTTTCTCGTCTTTGATCAATTCTATCCAAAAACAGGAAAAATCAGCATTGGGAAGATTAAAAAGTAGTCAAGAACTCGACAAAACAGATGAAATCTCGATGACTTTATGGTATAGTGTTTTACAAGTGGTTTTGTATCCATTATTGGGACTCATAATGAGAGGTATATGTTATGGCAGTTTCTTACAAGAAGTTGTTCAAATTATTGATTGATCGCGACATGAAGAAGAAAGATTTCAAGGAACTCACCGGCATCAGCCAGGGAACTTTGAATAAGCTCCAGAACGGTGGCAACGTCATGGTGGATGTACTTGAGAAGATCTGCCTGAACATGGATTGCAACGTTGAAGACATCATGGAGATTTACCCTGATCCGGTTGACGGTACCAAAAAACGTACTGCCAGATCAGTACAATAAATAATGGGCAACTGCCTTTGGAAGGACAAGTGACAGATGAAGATATTTGACAATGTTACGGAAATTGTCCGTGATGATTTGGTTCAGACGATAAAACGAGGCAGTAAAGTATCAATTGCAGCTGCCTGTTTTTCCATGTATGCATATAGGGAATTGAAGAAGCAACTGGAGTCTGTCGAAGAGCTCCGGTTTATCTTCACATCTCCAACTTTTGTCACAGAGAAAGCGGAGAAGCAGAAAAGAGAGTTTTATATTCCACGCCTTTCCCGTGAACAGAGCCTGTATGGAACTGAATTTGAAATTAAGCTTCGCAATGAGATGACGCAAAAGGCGATTGCCCAGGAATGTGCTGACTGGATTCGGAGAAAAGTGCGTTTTAAATCAAATACGACTGGCGAAAATATGGGCGGCTTTATGACCGTCAGTTCGCCAACAGAAGAAGCTGCCTATATGCCGCTCAGTGGTTTCACGACTGTAGACATTGGTTGTGAACGTGGCAATAACAGCTACAACATGGTCAATCGCATGGAGGCTCCCTTTTCAACACAATACATCCAGCTCTTTGATTCTCTTTGGAACGACCGGGATAAGCTGCAGGATGTCACAGATGTAATCATCGACAATATTACATCAGCCTATAATGAAAACTCGCCGGAGTTCATCTATTTCATGATGCTCTATAACGTGTTCAGTGAATTCCTGGATGATCTTTCTGAAGATGTTCTTCCGAATGAAGCAACCGGATTCAAGCAGAGCAAAATCTGGAGCATGCTTTATGATTTCCAGAAAGATGCTGTCCTTGCAATTATCAATAAGTTAGAAAAATACAATGGCTGCATTTTGGCTGATAGCGTCGGTCTGGGTAAAACATTCACTGCTCTAGCCGTCATCAAATACTACGAAAACAGAAACAAAACAGTTCTTGTATTATGCCCGAAGAAACTATCTGAGAACTGGAATACATATAAAGATAACTATGTAAACAATCCGATTGCTTCCGACCGTCTCAACTATGATGTTCTCTTCCATACGGATCTTTCCAGAAATGGAGGAATGTCAAATGGCCTGGATTTGGATCGCCTGAATTGGGGCAACTATGATCTGGTAGTTATTGATGAATCTCATAATTTCCGAAACGGTGCAGGTACTCATGCAAATACACAGGAGAACCGTTACGTTAAGCTGATGGATAAGGTAATCCGGGCAGGGGTAAAGACAAAGGTTCTTATGCTTTCCGCGACTCCGGTCAATAACCGCTTTGTGGACCTGAAGAATCAGTTGGCATTGGCTTATGAAGGGAATTCGGAATATATCAATGAACAACTTGATACCAAGAAACCAATTGAAGAAATCTTTCGCCAGGCACAGCGGGCTTTTAATACCTGGAGCAAACTGGAACCAGAAGCACGTACGACTGATGCGCTACTGAGAACACTGGACTTTGATTTCTTTGAGGTACTGGATAGTGTAACGATTGCACGATCCAGAAGACACATTGAGAAATACTATGACACAGCAGAAATTGGAAAATTCCCGCAGCGGTTGAAGCCTATTTCCCTGCGTCCCAGCATGACAGACTTGAATAGTGCGATCAATTACAACGAGATTTATCAGCAGTTGATGCTCCTGACACTGTGCATTTATACTCCGTCAAACTATATTTTCCCAAGCAAGCTGTCGAAGTACATCGACCTTACTCACAATAAGGGAAATATGCTTACGCAGCGCGGACGTGAACAAGGTATCCAGCGCCTCATGAGCATAAATCTGCTGAAACGATTGGAGAGTTCTGTTTACTCCTTTAATCTGACGTTGGGGCGTATTCTGAACCTCATTAAGAACACTATCAAGGCCATAGATGATTTTGAAAAATACGGCAATGCTGACCTTGATATGTATGAAGCTAATGACAGCGACTTTGATATGGAGGACAGTAACACTGACTTCTTTACGGTTGGTAAGAAGGTAAAGATTGATCTCGCCGACATGGATTATAAGACGTGGAGAACAGAACTGCAGAAGGATGCAGACACGCTGGAGTTGCTGACACTCTTAATTGCAGACATTACTCCGGAACATGATCTGAAGCTGCAGACTTTATTAAATCTGCTCGATGACAAGATGCGTCATCCGATCAATGAAGACAATAAAAAAGTTCTGATCTTCTCGGCGTTCTCGGATACAGCAGAGTATCTCTATGATCAGGTCAGCAAATATATGAAAAGCAAGTATGGCCTCAACACGGCAGTTATCACCGGGACAATTGATGGTAGAACAACGATTAAGGGGCTGAAGGCGACACTAAACAATGTTTTGACCTGCTTCTCACCGATATCCAAGAGTCGCGATGTTCTGATGCCCGGAAGCACGACCGATATTGATATTCTGATTGCTACAGACTGCATTTCCGAAGGCCAGAACCTGCAAGACTGTGATTACCTGGTTAACTATGACATTCATTGGAATCCTGTGAGGATCATTCAGCGCTTTGGGCGAATCGACCGTATCGGAAGCCGGAATCAATACATCCAACTGGTGAACTTCTGGCCTGATATGACACTGGATGATTACATCAACCTGAAGTCCCGTGTTGAGACCAGGATGAAGATTTCGGTCATGACTTCTACCGGCGATGATGACCTCATCAATCCGGAGGAGAAGGGAGATCTGGAATATCGTAAGCAGCAGCTTAAGCGGCTGCAGGAAGAAGTTGTGGATATTGAAGATATGTCCACAGGTATCTCCATCATGGATCTTGGCTTGAATGAGTTCCGGCTGGACCTGCTTGAGTACATAAAAACACATGATGATCTTAACAAGAAACCAAAAGGTCTGCATGCCGTGGTTCCAGCAAGCGAAGAAAATCCGGAAGGTGTGATCTTTGTTCTCCGAAACATCAATAACAACATCAATATAGACAATCAGAATCGCATTCATCCCTTCTACATGGTGTATATCGGAGTGGATGGCGAAATTGTATGCGATTACCTTAATCCCAAAAAGATGCTGGATACAGTTCGACTACTCTGCCGTGGTAAAAAGGAGCCGGTACTGTCTCTATGTAGAAAGTTTAATGAAGAGACAGACGACGGAAGAAATATGCGAGAAGTATCAGATCTTCTGAACGATGCGATCAATTCTATCATCGATGTTAAGGAAGAAAGCGATATAGACAGCTTGTTTTCAGCTGGAGGAACTTCCGCCCTGATGTCGGAGATCAACGGGCTGGATGACTTTGAGCTGATCTGTTTCCTCGTCGTGAAATAAGGAGGTGGCGCCTGTGCTTGGGTTACCCAAGAGTACAGAATTCAACAAAAGAATTCCAAAGCAAAAATTCTATGAGAATCTTACGGTGACTCCAGCTATGAAGAGGGTGTTCATCGATCAGATAAAAGTGATTTACTGGCGAAATAAGATAGCCGCAACCACGATGAATCTGGCTGCGGGAGATACTGTGACAGAAGTGGAAGTGTTTGAGGTCAAATTGGCGTCTCCTCAGCTTGATGTATCAGTACTCCGGCAGATTGATAAAGAGATTCCTTATCATATTATCTTCCTGCTGGAATGCGATGGCAAATACCAGGCATGGACGGCATATAAAGAAACTGCCGCCTCAGGGAAGAATGCCTTCAAGGTCGGAACCTATTACCATACGGACTGGCTGGATGAGACAGCGCTTCCGTTGAAGATTGATGGTCTGAATGTAGATAAGGTTTATGAAAACTATGTCCGGCAGATTGCAGGTGATGCGCTACAGGCTGAAAAACAAGAAAGCCTGAAGGACTCGGTTGATCGAGATACAAGGCGACAGGAGTTACAAAAACAAATAGCTGCCTTGCAACTGAAAGTCCGGAAGGAAAAACAATTAAACAAACAAGTACAGCTTAATACAGAACTGAAGAAACTAAAAAAAGAACTGGAGGATCTCTAAAATGGAAAAAATGAGAATGGAATCAGTGGATATGACTGAAAAGAATATCGATAGAATTGCGGAATTGTTTCCAAATTGTATTTCGGAAGCACTGGATGAAGAAAAGAGTACTCCAGAGAATAAAGTCTATAAGAGGGTGGTAAACTTTGATATCCTTCGCCAGATGCTATCGGGAGATGTTATAGAAGGTGACGAGGCTTACGAGTTTACGTGGGTAGGAAAGAAGGCAGCTATTCTTGAAGCAAATAAGCCAATAAGAAAAACATTAAGGCCTTGTCCAGAAGAAAGCAAAGATTGGGATAATACGGAAAACTTGTATATAGAAGGTGACAATCTTGAAGTTCTGAAGTTATTACAAGAAAGTTATTTGGGGAAGGTTAAAACCATTTATATTGATCCGCCCTACAACACAGGTAATGATTTCATTTATAGGGATGATTTCTCACAGTCTATTGCCGAGTATGCTGAAGAGAGTGGTGTATATGACGAAGATGGAAATCGGATGTTTAGAAATACAGACACAAATGGTCGATTTCATTCTGATTGGTGCTCGATGATGTATTCGAGATTGGTATTGGCAAGAAATCTGCTTGCAGAAGATGGATTGATCTTTATGTCAATAGATGATAATGAAGTGGCTTCACTGAAGATATTGTGTGATGAGGTTTTTGGCGCGGATAATTTCATTAACATTTTTGTTTGGCAGAGAAATTCAAGTGCTAAAACAGAGAGTGGCAAGTTCACAGTAAATACAGAGTATATTTTGCTCTATACACGAAGTAGCGAATATGCTTTAAATGCTGCATACAAACCTCTATCGGAAGCTTCTCAGAAATTATTCAAATTTGATGATAATGATGGTCGTGGAAAATATCAAACGGTTAGTCTGCAAAAGCCGAGAGATCCAGGACCTGAAACGACATACGATTATGTTGATAATTCTGGAAAGGTCTGGCCATGCCCACCTAAAGGCTGGAGAATGAAGTATGAAAAAATCAAAGCATTGGAAAATGACAATAGATTAGTGTTAACTGGCAATACATTGCGAGTAAAAGACTATTGGAATGAACGAGAGAATGAGGGAAAACGTGTCGATACATTATGGAATGATCTGGCACAGAATACTGCTGGAAGTAATGAACTTAAGCAGATATTAGGAAAAGCAGGTGTATTTGATAATCCTAAGCCTACGGATCTTATAAAAAGGTGTCTTGAGATTGGTCCCAAAGAGGGAATTGTATTAGATTTCTTTTCTGGCTCAGGAAGTACAGCACATGCAGTGATGAAATTAAATGCCGCAGATGGAGGAAAGCGTTCTTTTATCATGGTACAGCTTCCGGAAGAATGCGATGAATCCAGTGTTGCATATAAAGAGGGATATCATACCATCTGTGATGTGGGAAAGGCCCGCATTAGGCGAGCTGGAGATCAGATATCCGCTGAGCATCCGGATGTCAAACTGGATACAGGATTCAGGGTGCTAAAACTCGATGAATCTAATATGAATGATGTATATTATTCTGCTGCAGAATATTCTCAGGATCTTCTTTCTATGCTGACGGCAAATATCAAGGATGACAGAAATGATCTTGATTTATTGTTTGGCTGTTTATTGGAGTGGGGATTACCGCTTTCAATGCCTTATACATCGGAAATAATAGATGGAACCAATGTACACACTTATAATGACGGTGACCTAATTGTATGTTTTGAAGAGAATGTTCCGGATACCGTAATTAAAGAGATTGCTCGACGCCAACCATTAAGAGCTGTATTTAGGGATAGTAGTTTTAATGGAAGTCCTGCAAAAATTAATGTCAGTGAGATATTTAAGATGATGGCACCGGATACTAGAGTAAAGGTGATTTAAGGGGGCGTTTGCTATGAGAATAAAGTATAAAAACCAAAAATTCCAGGCAGATGCAGCCAAAGCAGTGGTTGATGTATTTGCGGGACAACCATATCTAACACCTACATACATGATGGATCGCGGTTCGGGATATATCCAACAGAGTTTGACTGATGAGGTTGATTTTACTGGATGGAGCAATCATAAGATAGTTCCTGAATTAAATGACCAAATAATTTTAGAACACCTTAGAAAAATACAGAGAGAAAATCAAATAGCACCTTCCAGTAAATTGGAGGGGAGAAGTGAAGGATATAATCTCACAATTGAAATGGAAACGGGTGTAGGTAAGACATATACCTATATAAAGACAATGTATGAGCTGAATCGAGCATACGGCTGGACTAAATTCATTATTGTAGTGCCAAGTATCGCTATTCGTGAAGGGGTGTACAAGTCTTTTGAAATGACGCAAGAACATTTCGCAGAAGAATATGGTAAAAAGATAAGGTTTTTTATATACAATTCTTCTCAATTACCAGAGATAGATCGATTTGCATCAGATAGTGCCATTAATGCAATGATTATTAATTCCCAAGCTTTTAATGCAAGCGGAAAAGATGCAAGAAGAATATATATGAAACTGGATGAATTCCGCTCACGTAGACCGATTGATATAATTGCAAAAACAAATCCGGTATTGATTATAGATGAACCTCAGTCAGTAGAAGGAAAGCAAACAAAAGCACGCTTAAAAGAGTTTAATCCTTTACTAACACTTAGGTATTCGGCCACTCATAAGAGTGACAGCATCTACAACATGGTTTATCGCTTGGATGCCCTGGAGGCTTATAACAAGAGACTGGTCAAGAAGATCGCAGTCAAAGGTATTTCTGAATCCGGAACGACCGCGACGAATAGCTATGTCTATTTGGAAAGCATCAACCTCTCCAAGAGTGACCCTACAGCGACAATTCAATTTGATGTAAAGCAGGCTGCAGGGGCCAAGGCAAAGAGTCGCATTGTCAAAATCGGCGATAATCTCTACGACTATTCTGGAGGTTTGGAGGAATATCGTAATGGTTTTGTCGTGAAGTCTATTGATGGGCGTGATGACTCCGTTGAGTTTTTAAACGGTATAAAGATCTACGCTGGTGACGTGATCGGAAAAGTGGATGAAGATCAGCTGCGCCGTATCCAGATCCGTGAAACGATCCTTTCACATATTCAGCGGGAGCGACAGCTGTTCTATAAGGGAATTAAGGTTTTGAGTTTGTTCTTCATCGATGAAGTTGCAAACTACCGGCAGTATGATGCTGCCGGGCAGCCGGTTAATGGAAAGTATGCCACGATGTTCGAGGAAGAGTATGAGGATATCGTAAGTAATCTTCAGCTGTCCCTTGGGGAAGATGACTATATTAAGTACCTGAACAGCATTAAGGCATCCAAGACTCATGCCGGTTATTTCTCCGTAGACGGCAAGGGCAAGATGATCAACAGTAAGGTCGGTAGAAAAGAAACGACTTCGGATGATGTCAGTGCCTATGAATTAATTATGAAGAATAAGGAGTTGCTTCTGGACCGCGATCCGAAGAAATCTCCGGTACGTTTCATATTCTCTCACTCCGCGCTTCGTGAAGGCTGGGATAATCCTAATGTATTTCAGATCTGTACGCTGAAGCAAAGCAGCAGTGATGTCCGCAAGCGCCAGGAAGTGGGACGTGGCCTGCGTCTTTGCGTTAATCAGGATGGTGAGCGAATGGACACCAACGCATTGGGCAATGATGTTCATAACGTGAATGTGCTCACGGTTATTGCAAGTGAAAGCTATGATTCCTTTGCTAAAGGACTTCAGACTGAACTGGCCGAGGCCGTTGCTGATCGTCCGCGTGCAGTAACAGCGGATCTTTTCCTTGGCAAGGTTATCAAAGATGCACAGGGTAATGAACAGGTTATCGACAGTGATACTGCTCATGCAATCCATTTTGATATGATCATAAACGGTTATATCGACAAGAAAGGCGTGCTAACTGATAAGTATTATCAGGATAAAGCGAACGGCGAGATTAAGGTTGCTGAGGAAGTTGCCGATTCTGCCGCATCTGTAATTGAAATCGTTGATTCTATTTATGATGCCAAGAGCATGCAGCCTGAAAACGCCCGCAGTAATAATGTTGAGCTGCAGGTAGATGAGGATAAGCTTGCCATGCCAGAATTCAAGGCGCTTTGGTCCAAGATCAATGCCAGGTCCGTTTATGTAGTTGATTTTGATACAGACGAGCTGGTACGGAAGTCAATTGCCTCTTTGGATAGCAAGCTCCGTGTTTCCAAAATTTATTTCAAGGTGGAGACCGGTGCTATGGACTCCATCAAGTCCAAAGATGCGCTGGCAAATGGAGCTTCATTTGTAAAGGAAGAGTCTGCCAGCTACGGCGTGACCGTTACAGCAAACTCCAATGTGAAATATGATCTTGTAGGAAAATTGGTCGATGAGACCGGCCTTACACGAAAGGCAATTATTGCTATTCTACAGGGTATTCAGCCATATGTGTTCAACCAGTTCAAAGACAATCCGGAAGAATTCATTCTCAAGGCAGCGTCTTTGATTAATGATCAGAAGGCAACAGCTATCATCGAGCACATTACATACGATGTTCTTGATGAACGCTATGATACTGATGTATTCACAGAGCCGACAATCAAGGGCAAGCTTGGCGTGAATGCGATGAAGGCCAACAAACATCTGTATGACCATATTGTATATGACTCCACCAATGAGCGAGATTTTGCTACGGATCTGGATACGAATACAGATGTTGCTGTCTACGTTAAGCTGCCAGATGGATTTTATATTTCAACGCCGGTCGGTCACTATAATCCGGACTGGGCGATTGCCTTCTATGAGGGTAAGGTAAAACACATTTATTTCGTGGCAGAGACAAAAGGATCTATGAATTCCATGCAGTTGAGACTGATTGAGGAATCCAAGATTCACTGCGCGAGAGAACACTTCAAAGCCATCTCCAGTGGCAATGTTGTTTATGACGTAGTAGATAGTTATAAGTCCTTGCTGGAGAAAGTGATGAAATAATAAGAAGCAAAGAGGTGACATCCCTGATGAGTATATTGGACAATGAGCAAGTTAAAATGAAATGCCAAAGGTTTACGCCTCATGAGACTGTAATAGAGATGTTACAGATGGCTAAGTATGGTGTAAACAATAATATTATCGGAAAGAAGTTTCTTGATAATTCCTTTGGGTCAGGGAATGTCTTGGCTGAAGCTGTAAAGTGCTATATTTCTGCATGTGAAATGGCTGGCTTTTCTCCAGCCGTTATAGCAGAGATGTTGCATCGTGACATATATGGGATAGAACTCGATGAAGAGTTATATGCCCAATGTTTAATGCGATTAAATGCTATAGCTGAAAACCACAATTTACCACAAGTATCTTGGAACCTTCTCTGTACTGATTCTTTAAGATGGGAAACCGACGATCGATTTGATTTCATTGTTGGGAATCCACCTTATATTGCTTATAGGGAGATTGATGAGCAGAACAGAAAGTATCTTCGAGAAAACTTTAAGAGCTGTGGACGTGGGAAATTTGACTATTGCTATGCATTTATAGAAAAGGCGTTGAGAATGCTGTCAGAGAACGGAATACTGGTTCAACTTGTACCAAATAACATCTACAAAAATGTGTTTGCTGAAGATTTACGTTCAATGTTATGCACTCATATCACCCAAATAGATATATTCCCGTCTCAGCATTTATTTGAGGAGGTGCTTACTTCGACAAGTATATTCGTATATGAAGCAAATGCTCATTCCGAAGAAATAATTTGTAGGGATAATACAAGTAAGCATGAATACCGTATTAAGCGATCAAGCTTGCAGGGCAAATGGATTTTTAGGGAAGCAAAGAATTTTTCGAAAACATCATATCGGTTTGGCGATTATTTTAATGCTTCAAGTGCAGTAGCGACTTTGCTCAATGAAGCTTTCATTTTAAGTCAGGAAACGATAGATACAGCGGGAATAGAAAAAGACGTTATTCGTCCAGCAGTTAGTCCGAAAGCAATGCATTTGAAAAGGGCTGAATACATAATCTTTCCCTATTTTTATGACGAAGGAAGACTTTGCCGTATACCACCTGAAAGTTTTGAAAAAGAATATCCCAACGCCGCACAATATCTAAAGACTTTTCTTGACAAATTACAGGCAAGGAAATCTGATAAAAGTGCACATTGGTTTGAATATGGTCGCTCTCAGGCATTGCAACATCTCAATCAAGAAAAGCTTTTGCTCTCTACAGTTATAACAAACAATGTTGAGGTGTATCGTATAGATTGTGAGGGGATTCCTTACACCGGTATATATGTGATACCAACAGGGAATAAATCTATTGACTTTGCTGAAAGGATACTAAAAAGCAAAGAATTTATGGAATATATAAAAGGGATTGGCATCAGTGTGAACGGGAAATCAATAAGAATTACCTGCAGCGACATCAATAACTATAGATTTAAAATGGAGGATCCAGCATGGAAGAACTGAAATATACGATTGATGATAGTACGATCGTTGAACTGTTGGGAATACAAAATTTTACCAATGAAGAGGCGGCAGTTCTTGAGCTGGTAAAAAATGCCTACGATGCAAAAGCAAATAATCTTAAGCTTCGATTTGAGGACGACAAGTTATTCATTCGCGATGATGGAGAAGGAATGAGTGCTGTTGATATACGAGAACATTGGATGTATGTCGGCAAAAGCGATAAACAATATGAAATCATCGACGAGAACGATAATAAACGAATTCTCGCCGGATCGAAGGGAATTGGAAGATTTGCATTATCCAGACTAGGTGGAAAGGTAGAAATATATACAAAAAAGAATGGATGCTCTGCTGTTATATGGAAAACAGATTGGGCAACTTCCACGCTTGAAGAAGATCTGAATAACAATGAGATTGGGACAAACATCATAATAGGAAATCTACGGCAAAGATGGACTAAAAATGTGATTTTCCTAAGAATTAACTCTCGACGTCCTCAGAATTCTCCGATGAGG
>Ga0256404_1009181_pt1 | contig 14335 bp, 18 predicted proteins | sample RumenRJG_01DNA_FD_185990 | JGI IMG/M metagenome (GOLD analysis project Ga0256404, IMG submission 185990) | Bovine rumen microbial communities from Lethbridge, Alberta, Canada - RJG_01 | ecosystem: Host-associated > Mammals > Digestive system > Stomach > Rumen | place: Canada: Alberta | collected...
GCTTGTAGTTCTCGATGGCATCGCCCAGGTCAACGGGAGCGTAGTCATATTCTTTCGCATCAGCGAAACCCTTTTCTTTCAGCTCAACGATACGAGCCATCAGGGGGTGGTTCAAGTAGAACCCGATTTCAGGATGATCGCTATAATAGTTTGCCATAATTACTTCGAATTTTGCTTATAGTATTTAATGAGTTTGGGAACTACCTCCTCTACGGTACCTACGATAACGTAGTCGGCAATGCGGTTGATAGGAGCATCGGGGTCAGAGTTGATGCTGATGATGATACCAGAATCCTGCATACCAGCGATGTGCTGAATCTGTCCAGAGATACCGCAGGCGATGTACACCTTGGGGTGAACGGTAACACCTGTCTGACCAATCTGACGGTCGTGGTCGAGCCAGCCTGCGTCAACAGCGGCACGAGAACCACCAACCTCACCATGCAGAACCTTTGCCAACTGGAACAGCATGTCGAAGTTCTCCTTGCAGCCCATACCGTAACCACCGGCCACAACGATAGGCGCACCCTTAAGGTTGTGCTTAGCAGCCTCAACGTGGTGGTCCAGAACCTTAACTACGAAGGCCTCGGGACTAACATACTTGCTTACCTCAGGATATACAACCTCCTTCTTGCACTCGCCATCGTACAGAGCCTTCTGCATGACGCCAGAGCGTACAGTAGCCATCTGTGGACGGTGGTCGGGATTAACGATGGTAGCTACGATGTTACCACCGAAAGCAGGACGAATCTGATAGAGCAGGTTCTCATACACCTTGTTGTTCTTCTTATCCTCGAAAGGACCAATCTCCAGCTCTGTGCAGTCGGCAGTCAGACCTGAGGTCAGAGATGACGATACACGTGGGCCGAGGTCACGACCGATCACGGTAGCACCCATCAGACAGATCTGCGGCTGCTCCTCCTTAAAGAGGTTAACCAGAATATCAGTGTGGGGAGCTGAGGTGTAAGGGAACAGGTCCTTAGCGTCGAAAACAAACAGCTTATCAACACCGTAAGGCAGAATCTGGTCCTCAACCTTACCCTTAATGCCAGTACCAGCAACAATGGCATGGAGTTCCACCTTCAGTTCATTGGCGAGCTTGCGACCCTTGGTCAGCAACTCCTGAGATACCTCCTGTACCTGAGTACCTTCAATTTCGCAATATACAAATACGTTGTTCATAATTTCAATTCATAATTAATAATTCATAATGCATAATTGTTTCATGTTCAGCGCTGCCTAATTATGAATTATGCATTAAGCATTATGCATTGCATCAGCCAATAATTTTCTCTTCCAACAATTCTTTGATCATTCCCTCGATATCAGCATCAGAAGCCGTCAAAGTCTTCGACTCCTTAGCCTGGAACACAATGTTCTTGATGGTCTTCACCTTCGTGGGTGAGCCACTCAGACCGCACTGGTTTACATCGCCATCCACGTCGGCCACGCTCCACTGGTTCAGTGTGAGCTCTGGGCGCTCATCGTACAGATAGTCGTATGGTGTGCCCTCGGCAGGACGCTCCATAGGACAGGTAGCGCGCTTGTACTTCATCACCAGCTTAGCATTCTGGGGGCGACAAGGAGCAGCGCTTCCGTTAACGGTGATAACAACAGGCAGAGGAGCCTCTACAGTCTCCACACCACCGTCGATCACACGCTTGATAGTAGCCTTACCATCCTTTACTGAGAGAACCTCCTCAGCATAAGTCACCTGGTTAAGACCCAGTTTCTGAGCCACCTGCGGACCTACCTGCGCTGTATCACCATCGATAGCCTGACGACCACCGATAACGATGTCTACGTCGCCAATCTTCTTGATGGCAGTAGCTAGCGCATAAGAAGTAGCGAGGGTGTCAGCACCAGCGAACAGACGGTCGGTCAGCAACCAACCTGTATCTGCGCCACGATAAAGTCCCTGACGGATAATCTCACCTGCACGTGGAGGACCCATCGTGAGGATTCCTACTGTTGAGCCTGGGTTCTGCTCCTTCAGGCGAAGGGCCTGCTCCAGGGCATTCAAATCTTCTGGATTGAAGATGGCGGGTAGGGCTGCACGATTCACAGTTCCTTCTGCGGTCATGGCGTCCTTACCCACATTTCTGGTGTCTGGCACTTGCTTGGCCAGCACAACGATTTTTAAAGCCATAAATTATATATATAAATAATGTGTATCTTGAAAATCGGGTGCAAAGGTAGTGCTTTTTGGGGAGATGACCAAACAAAATGCACAAAAATAGCCGATTTGTGCACAGAACCTCATGTTTGTGCAATTAATAAGTTCTCCAAAGGCTTTTCTCTTGCATAACAACGAGTTAGCGACGATTAACTATTTTTTGCATATAAAACTTAGATAAAAGTGTATGTAGTTCGTGGAATTTTTGTACCTTTGCAGTCGAATCTAGTTTACCAAAACGGGAAACTTTTTGTGATTCGAAAATCAAAAAGTTGTCCAAAACGGAAAACTTTAACCGGATTTCGAGAGCAATAACTAAATAAAATTAGAGACATACAATGGAAATTAAAAATTTCACAATTACGAAGCGTGACGGTTCTAAAGACCAGTTTTCATTAGACAAAATCATGAATGCTATCGTAAAAGCATTCGAGAGCGTGAATGTTCCTGCTGACCTTGGAACAATTTCAAAAATTCTCAGCCACCTGGATATCAAGGACGATATCACGGTTGAGGACATTCAGAACCAAGTAGAAGAAGCTTTGATGCGCGAAGGCTTCTATAAGGTGGCTAAATCATTCATGCTCTATCGTCAGGCTCACACCGAGGATCGTGAGACGTTGGCTAAGTTGCAGTTCCTGTCCGACTACATGGAGTCTGCCAATGCAGCAACCTCTTCGAAGTTCGATGCCAACGCCAATGTTGAGCATAAGAACATTGCCACATTGATTGGCGAGTTGCCCAAGTCTAACTTCATCCGTTTGAACCGTCGTCTGCTAACCGAGCGTATCAAGAAGATGTATGACAAGGAATTGGCCGACCAGTACATCGACTTGCTCACCCACCACTTTATATATAAGAACGACGAGACCTCATTGGCTAACTATTGTGCCTCTATCACCATGTACCCCTGGCTTATCAGTGGTACGACAGCTATTGGTGGCAACTCTACAGCTCCCACCAACCTGAAGTCGTTTGCCGGTGGTTTCATCAACATGGTGTTCATGGTCAGCTCTATGCTCGCTGGTGCTTGTGCTACCCCAGAGTTCTTGATGTACATGAACTACTTCATCGGCAAGGAGTATGGCAAGGACTATTGGCAGCATCCTGATCGGCAGGCCGACCTCTCGCTGAAGAAGCGCACCATCGACAAGGTCATCACCGATTATTTTGAGCAGATTGTCTATTCGCTGAACCAGCCCACTGGTGCACGTAACTATCAGGCTGTGTTCTGGAATGTGGCCTATTACGACAAGTACTATTTCGATAGCATCTTTGGCGAGTTCTATTTCCCCGATGGCTCACAGCCCGACTGGGAGGGACTTTCTTGGTTGCAGAAGCGCTTTATGAAGTGGTTCAACCACGAGCGTACCAAGACTCTGCTGACCTTCCCTGTAGAGACGATGGCTCTGTTGGTCGACGAGAATGGTGAGTGCAAGGATAAGGAGTGGGGCGATTTCACGGCTGAGATGTATTCTGAAGGTCACTCGTTCTTCACCTATATGAGTAACAATGCCGACTCGCTGAGCTCATGCTGTCGTCTGCGCAACGAGATTACCGACAACGGCTTCAGCTATACCCTGGGTGCTGGTGGTGTGTCAACAGGTTCCAAGTCTGTGCTTACCATCAACCTGAACCGTTGCATCCAGTATGCCGTTAACCACAAGAAGGATTATCTGGAGTATCTGGGCGAGATTATCGACCTCTGCCACAAGGTTCAGTTGGCTTACAACGAGAACTTGAAGGAGTTGCAGTCTCATGGCATGTTGCCATTGTTCGATGCTGGTTACATCAATATTTCTCGTCAGTATCTCACCATTGGTATCAACGGATTGGTAGAGGCTGCTGAGTTCATGGGCCTGAAGATTACGCCTAATGAGGAATACAAGAAGTTCGTGCAGGGCATCCTCGGCCTGATTGAGAAGTATAACAAGCAGTATCGTACGAAGGACGTGATGTTCAACTGCGAGATGATTCCTGCTGAGAATGTAGGTGTGAAGCACGCCAAGTGGGACCGTGAGGATGGTTACTTTGTACCTCGCGACTGCTACAACAGCTATTTCTATGTGGTTGAGGATGATTCTCTGAGCGTTATCGACAAGTTCAAGCTGCATGGTGCACCTTATATCGAGCATCTCACCGGTGGTTCGGCACTGCACATGAACCTGGAGGAGCATCTCTCTAAGCAGCAGTATCTGCACCTGCTGAAGGTGGCAGCACAGGAAGGTTGCAACTATTTCACATTCAACATTCCCAACACCGTCTGCAACGAATGTGGACATATTGACAAGCGTTATCTGCATGAGTGTCCTCACTGCCACTCCAAGAATGTGGATTACATGACTCGCATCATTGGTTATCTGAAGCGTGTCTCTAATTTCTCACAGGCTCGCCAAGAGGAAGCCGCACGTCGTTACTACGCTAACGTTGAGAAGTAATCATGCTGAAGTACGTCAATACAGGCATTGTGTTCCAGGAGATACCCGACGAGACGACATTGGCTATCAACATATCCAATTGTCCTTGTCATTGTCCGGGCTGTCACAGTCATTACCTTTGGGAGGATATCGGGCTTCCCTTGGACACAGATGCCATCGATCAGTTCGTCGATCAGTATGGTACCGACATCACCTGCATTTCCTTTATGGGTGGTGATGCCGATCCGAAGGCTGTCAATGCGCTGGCTCAGTATATCCACGAGTTCCATCCGCAATTCCATGTGGCTTGGTACAGCGGTCGCTTGCGCATTCCGTCTGTAGTCAACAAAGCCGATTTCGACTACATCAAGATAGGACCTTACATCAAGCATCTGGGCCCATTGAAATCGCCCACCACCAACCAGCGACTCTATCACCGACAGGAAGATGGCAGTTTTGAAGACATTACCTATCGCTTCTGGCGCCAGCAAGTGGGTAGGTTAGCATAACAGTAAAGGGGATCGCAATTCGCGACCCCCTTTATCATTCACTATTCACTGTTCACTATTTCACTAGCGAAGCGCCTCACTTCGTCCTTTTGTACGTTCTGTATCCGTAGACAATGATAACCAGGAAACAGAACAGCGGCAATATGAATGAGATGTTGACAGCAGGCATGTCGAACAGCGTCTGCTGGTCAATGATGCTGGCTTGGAATGGAGGAAGCACACTGCCGCCCAGAATTGCCATAATCAAGCCTGCTGCTCCAAACTTGGCATCGTCGCCTAGTCCTTGCAGGGCGATACCATAGATGGTTGGGAACATTAGCGACATACACGCTGAGATTGCTACCAAGCAGTAGAGTCCCATACGTCCGTCGATGAAGATAACGCCCAGTGTCAGCACTGTGCCTACCGTTGCCAGAATGCCCAGCAGTGCGCCCGCATTAATGTATTTCAGGAAGTAGGTACAGATAAAGCGGCTGGTCACGAAGATGGCCATTGCTATGATGTTATATCGCTGCGACGTCACCTCGGCATCAATCTCCGACATTCCCTCGTTCATCAACACGCGCGTACCATATTGTATTATAAACGTCCAGCACATAATCTGTACACCCACATAGAAGAACTGGGCTATCACTCCCTCGCGATAGTAGTCTATCTTGCAGATGCGCTTCAGCGTTGCCAATGGGTGCACATCATGATTCTTGTCGGCATTATGTGGCATCTTGGTGAAGTAAATCACGAGGAACATCAGTGCTATCACCGCTCCGATAATCAGGTAGGGCGTAATCAGCACGCTCAGGTCGCTGTCTCGCATCGCAGCAAACTCTGTATCGCTCAGCAAGGCACGCTCCTCCGTTGAGGCTGGGTTCAGCTTAGCCTGGATAAAGTTCATGGCTACATACATGCCACACAGCGAACCCATGGGGTTGAAACACTGTGCCAGATTCAGTCGGCGCGTACTCGTCTCCTCCTCACCCATCGAGAGGATATAGGGGTTACAGCTGGTCTCCAGGAACGACAATCCGCAGGTCAAGATGAAGTAAGCCACGAGGAACGGATAGTACATGCCCGTCATCGAAGCAGGCAGAAACATCAGTGCGCCCACAGCATACAGTCCTAAGCCCATCAGCACACCCGCCTTATACGAATATTTGCGGATAAACATAGCGGCAGGGAAAGCCATTGCGAAGTAGCCACCATAGAAAGCCACTTGCACCAAAGCACCGTCCGTCACGCTCATACGGAAAATCTTTGAGAATGCCTTCACCATCGGATTGGTGATGTCGTTGGCAAAGCCCCACAGGGCGAAACATGAAGTTACGAGGATAAAAGGAATGAGATAGCTCACCCCGTCTTTAGAAATAATTGACTGATTATTTTCTTTGTTCATAAGTCTGGTAGATTAGTAATACTCTAAAAAGCGTTGCAAATGTAGTAAATAAAAACGAAAGCCTCATCTCATTTGCATTATTTAACCTTAAAATGGTACATTCCAATAAGAAAGAGGCAGTTTTACACTGCCTCTTTCCTTTTCTATCACCCCATGCAACTCGTCACTCCCATGGTGGTTGCGATTGCCGTCAGTATGCTGATCAGCAACTGAATAAGCCATTTCCAGGTCTCTTTCTTCATCGTTTACCTCCTTTCCTTAAATCCGTATTTCCGCTGAAGCGCAGCGCCCGAAGGCGCTATCGCTTAATCCCCAGTGCCTGCAGGCTTCTCCTCCTTAGGGGCTTCATAGTCGGTGGCCTCCTCGAAGGTGATATCGCCCAACATGGCCACAGCCGCACGCGTCACGCCATTCTGCGTCGAGGTGGTATACTCAGGCTGGAACAGGATGCGAGGGCTCAGGGTCGAGGCGGTCAGGTCCTTCGCGTCCTCGAAACCACCGCGCTTGTTGCGCAGTCCACACTTGAAGATGCCCACATTCTCAATCTTCACCTTCTCGCCCAGTCCGATGAAATGGCGCAGGGCGTAGCCCAACTCGTCCAGCACGGCGATGCAGTCACTTCGCTTCACCGAAGCCTGGGTCTGGATGAAGTCCGCCAGCTGTCGCGTGGTGATGTGCTTCTGGTTATACACTGCCTTGGCATAATACTTGCCATAACCCAATGACTTGGGACTTGTCTGCTTTTTCTTAATAAATTTCTGACTCATGATACTAAATTTTTAAATGTTAATTACTAAAGATTGGTGTTTCTCACGTTTGTCTTCTTTCGGGAGCGGCTCCTTGCGTGCTGCCGAGCGCGTCCGCCCGTGCTGCGGAGCCTTTGCGCACAGGCTCCCGAGCCTTTCCGTGGAGTGTGCCGAGCCGCTGCGCGCCCGCCGCCCACACGCTCCGTGGTGCCTCCCAAATTTTGACAATGCAAAGGTACTAAAAATATAGGTGCGAACCAAGCCTTTTCAAGTTTTATCTTGGATTTATTTGAAGTGTTAAAATGTCAAATTGCACGAAATTACAAACAACCGACATCACACCCTCACGCACTCACGCCCTCACATTACGATTTTGCCGATGCGCCCTAACAAGAAACCTATATAGATATATAGTATATAATAAATTTATATATATTATAATATATATAAATTCTATAATAGAATATAGAGTGAGAGTGACATGTGATTTACCAAATGTGAGTGCGTGAGGGCGTGAGTGTGTGAGGGCGAGGAGACTAACACAGAATTTCCTATCCCTGAGTCACTTTTTTCCTAGGTATGCGGGAATTTCGCATACCTCTATACTAATTTCGCTGCCGATATCGATTATTGTAGAATTAAAAACAAAATGAGTATGGATAGAGATAAGGTACTTAGATGGTTGACAATCTTTGCAGGCCCTATTGGATGGGGTATAGCTTGGATTTACTTTGCAAAGTTGCTCAAACATCAGTGTTGTGAAATTAGAAGGAAGAGAAAGCAAAATGGTTAATTCTAATACGGATAAGGTTAGAGAGGTGGAACGCCGTATCGTTGACATCTACAGCAAAGGCGATACGTCCAATAAGGATGTTGTCAGCAGCATCCAAAGCTTAATGATGATGCGTTGGAATATGATGCACCATAGTATTATGTGGGACGATGAGTTCGTTGCCCAACTCGATGCCATGAACGAGCATATGAAGCAGGCACTCATCGCCATGCGCTACAAGACACTTGACGTATACGAATACTTGAAGGCGAAATGCCCTGAGGACATGAAGTTGGAAGTAACGGGGAGGCTCTATGTCGATGATATGGACATGGAAGGTTGGGAGTACGAAAGCGATATGTGGGCCAACCTTTCTGAAATCCTGCAGACGCCAGCAATGTCTCGTGCGAGTCTTTATGCGGATGGCATAACATATCCACTCGTCTTCGATAGTACCGACAACAACTCTTGTCATTCCTGCGAAGAGTGCGAAACTATGTATATGCTATACAGAGAGAAGCACTACGACAACTGGAATGAGCTCATGGATCGTAATAAGACCGACCACATGCACATCATCTATGGTGTTCACAACATGATAGACCATTGTCACTGGACACTACAGGACTTAATCAACGTGAAGTCGTACAAGACAAAGATAGAAATAGAGTATAGCAACAAACAATAAAAGTAACAATTTATGGATGAGAATAAGAAGAACAAAAGAAAGAGCATTGCCGAATGGATTGCTGTGTTTTTATGTATTGCAGCTGCACCCGTGCCATGTATCACCCTTATGTCGGCCACAAAAGTAATGACCGAGCGTTGGGAGTGTATAGCACTTTGGCCAGCATTGCTGTGTTTAGTTATTGGGGCAATCGCCTTTTTAATTACGTGTAAGGTGCTTAGTTGGTTGATATACCTAATTATAAAATAAGAAAGGAGAAAATGTTATGAGAGGATGCCTTACTACCATAATCACATTGATTATACTTTTTGCCTTTGGTGGCACTGCTTTAGCAGCAATCTTTATATTAGTACCCCTGTTACTTGGCGAACAGGATGCAAAAGGTTTCACCGATCTTCATTGGTACACCTGGGTCACTATTATCGTATTACCCATAATACTTTTAAAGCTTCTTGTCAAGATGAGCCGTGTAACATCAAACTACATCTGCGACATATTAGGAATCGACTGAAATAGATGGAATTTTGACAGAAGATAACAACTTTTTTGCTTTTAATGCTTTTTAATGGGAAAGTTTTTGTACCTTTGCCACATAAAGCGAAGCAAAGTGCTTCATTCTCACCAAACGGGAACCTGAGAACTCCCTGTCTGCGTAAGCGGGACATGAAAGTGAAGGTGGGGAATGTTGTGCAGTTGTTTCCGCGTTACCATAGCGCGGACTTCTGTCATATTCCACCTTCAAGGTTTTCTCAGGACCTCCGTTGTAGGATATCGACACGAGGTCTGCGCTTTCAATTACAAAGGAACTAAAAACGTTAAAATGCTTATGGCACTATTCAAAGTAACTACAAGAGCTCGAAAACTCACCAATGGCATCCTGATAGAACCAGGCATGAGTGTTGAGATGGCAACGGTTTCTGCTGTCAATCCTATCACCGCTAATGGAGGTCAGGCAGTAGCCGATGCCTTTATGCGTGTATATGGTATTGATTTAAAGAAAGCAGGAGCTTTGAATTCTGCATATTTGGAAGCAACTAAAATTAAATAACTTAAAATTGATTATTATGCCAGCAACAAAATGGAAATGTTCAAAATGTGGTAAGACCTGTTCAACAAATGGTCCAAAACCATTCCCTGCAGGATGTCTTAAAAGTGGTTCTTTTATGCACAATTGGGTTAAAGACAGTTTTTGTGGTCCTTATTGGAATCGCATTTCGGGAAAATAATTTTAGCCTAAGATTTTGAATTTATAGGTAACAGAACTTCACTTACGATGTAGAGCAGATATATGAAAAAATCGTTTATTATTATTTTTTGTGCTATTTTATCATTGTGTTCATGTTCTTCTGGTATAACTCCTGAAGAAGCAAGAGAAAATGCTAGTACCACAATAACAGATGTGACATACCTGAAAAATGAAGGTGTCGTCTCTCTTGAAGATTATAACTCGGCAATAGACAACATTATTACATTTGAACAAAGGAGTTTTATTGGTAAATATTGGTGGATACTTCTCTATTTGTTTCTGGTATTAGTTTTGATAGGAATAATAGAGGAGGTGACAGACGTTGAAGAAGACCAAATGGCCAAACCTTTAACTAAATCAAAGAGCTTTTGGATAGTTGGGCTTTTGGGCTTTTTAGGGGGGCATTATTTATATCTAAGAAAATGCAAATGGATAGGGATAAGTACAATGTTACTCGCGTTTCTATTTCCGTTGTGCTTTTATAAGTATTTTATGTACTTTTATAATTTGCCCGGTTTGTTTTTCCCTGCCACTTTTGATTTTGAACAATTAGAGGAGATTGGGATTTTTTACAAATGTCAATCGATTCTATACATCATATTTGTATTTAATATATTAATAGGTATCATTTTTGTACCATATTGGGTATATCAGTTTAATGGAAATTATTTCCGAAAGCATAAAGACAATGATGATATTCTTAATGGTAAGGAATTAGAAGTTGATAAGTTTTATAATTCAGAACTTCTTCCAGATATAAAGAAGACTAACGAAGATGCTGAAACCGTAATGAAGGTGCTAAATGATGAAGATATTGTTATCGAAGATGAAACTGATAAAAAGATAAGTGGCTTATTCAAAAATCTTTTCACACTTGGTAAAAGCTCTACCTTGAAAAGCAAAGTGCAGCGATTACGTGCACTGCGCTATTGTTGCCAAATAATCAGTGACGACATTGATAAATTTGAATTAGATAACAATAGATTATTTAGTTATCTTAAATACTACCGTGTTGCTGCATATAGAAATTTATATCTAGCAAAAGAATTAATTGGAATAGTTAAAGATAAGGTCTCATCACGTCAACAAGAACTTATTATAGATGAATTTCCTCAGTTGATATCGCCAAAAAATATTAACCCCTCAGATGTTAATTTCGATGCGAATCAAATTAGTTTTGATAGTGATCGGTTTTTCGATTCTGTAGGGCAGTCTTTTGTATCATCATTTGAAAGCATTAATAGTAAACTCGAAAAAGAAAAGGATATTTCAAAAGATGATTTTATTGAGGCAGGTATAGAAATTGCATTTGATAGCATCATTGCTGGTATAGAGGGTTTATTTGATCAATATTCTAGAACGACGGCATCAATAAAAGAAGTAGAAGGGATGATTAATGAAGCTGTTAGGTATTTAGAAAAGTCATATCCTGCCATTCAAAGATATCAGGCAGAGTTAGCAAGACAATCAGAACTTATGATAGCATTGTATCAGTGCAACAGGGCATTTGTGATGGCATACGAGCCTATGAGGCAAAAGGTGTTTGGGAAACCAACATTTAGCAAGTTTGTACATGGAATCAATAAGGAAAAATCTTGTTCAAAATCTGATAAAGGGCAACCTTTTTTACTTAAATATTTAAGTGAGATGAATAATGGGATGTTCTATTTAAATTCAGATGACTTCAGAAAAGATTTACAGCACTTGATTCTTGTATGCACTGAATATAACAAAGTTTATAATGCTAAGACAGGCAACGACACAAACCGTATAACCAAGCCTGAGTATCAACGGAGTTTTAAAAAAGATAAAAAAAATAGTTCAGAAGAAAAAGTCTCGTATAAGCATAATCAGCATGCTGTGGAAGTGATTTCAAGAGAAAATATTCTATCAATTATTAGAGGATGTTTGAAAAATGAACATGTTAACGAAGGAAATTCCGTGGCTTATTTAGATTTACCAAATAGAAAATATGCGGTCGACAGCATGTGTCAACAATTAAGTGCAATTGGCAATAAGATAATTAAGAATAGTGATGTGTTAAATTGTAAGAACATTAAAGAAATAATAGATTTAGTTGTTTGATTATGGAAAAGAAAGAAGTAATAAAAAATGCATTGACTGTTCAACAGTTCAGCAAGGCACTTTCAGAACATAAGGATCTGGCAAACAAGTGCGTAGATATTTGGAAGATGAACTCGCAGTGCAGTAATGAAATAAAGAAGCTTGAAATACAGAGTAAGGAAAGAATAGCAGAGATGACAATGCGTTATCAGCTTTGTCGAGATGTTCTTTCTCAGGTTTTTTCTGAAAGGCAGACTGCATTAAATGCTCATTACGCAACACTCGATAAGGCTTTGGGGGCAAATGATCGAGAACTAATTATAGCATCCCTAAAGGGCATAAGTTCCATTGTTGAAACAAATCCGCTTGAGAGTTTTAAAGAATTCACAAAAGTACTGGACAATAAGGAAGAAACTCTTTATCTAGACTTTTAAAATGTTTAGACTGTTTAAGAAGAATCGGGAAATTAGTGACACCATTCCCTCTGGCAATGGAGGTATCAATAGCGAAGGCAGGACGCTCAAGGAGATTTGTGAGTGTCCTGTTCCTGAGCATCTGATTAAGAAATTGGATGAGGAGCGATTGGCTCCTGAGGTGGTAAGCAGAATGAAAGCTGACTTGGCTCGGATGGGTTCGAGCCGAGTGCCTCAGCCTGCACAGAATGGGCATGTGGATTTTAGTGCAATTGCATGGCCAGGGGTGAGTGCAAGATTACCAGAAAAGGATGGGCTGATTGCTGCTATTCGTCAGAACTATCCAGGCATTAGTCTTGATGATATTAACCCTAGGAGTATTCGCGACATTACTTATTATATAGGTCGTAAGGCGTTGGCTGATAAATATGGTATTACCATCGCTAAGGCTGGGCATATTATCGGACTGCTGGATCTTGTTATCCACGAAACAGACGATGGACGTATAGAAATCGTTCCAAATAATGTGCATCGCTTTAAGCAATTGTATGCTCACAAGGGGTATGTCTCGAAAATGCTGAAGCTGATTAACGGCAAGGAAGTTGCTGACGAGGATGAATAAATCGGATTCCATTATTGTATGAAGGACTACTTGCGCAGGCATATCTGGATATTATCAAAACTATACGAGAATCCTAAGGGATTGACGTATAAGGAGTTTGCTTATGAGTGGGAGCGGACGGAGTTGAACTCGCTGAAGACCAATTTGCCTAAGCGAACGTTTGCAGATTGTTTGCGGGCTATAGAAGAGGCTTTCGACATCGAAATATCGTCTGATGCTCGTAATGGGTACAGGTATCGCATTGTTAACCGTGAATGGTTGGAGAAAGACAATGTGAAGGACTGGTTGTTGTCAGCTTTTGCCGTTAACGGACTATTGCAGGATAGTAAAGGACTGCGTGATAGGGTGATGTATGAGGAAATACCCTCTGGAAATGAATATCTGCTGAAAATATTAGGGGCTATGAAGAAAGACAACGTAATAAGGATTTCTTATCAAGACTTCTACGATACTGCCCCTCACGAAATCGATTTGGAACCCTATTGCGTAAGAGTATTCCGTCAGCGATGGTATGTAATAGGTGTGATGAGAAACATTCCGGATTGGGAAGAAGCCAGCGAGATGACCAATCAGGGCAATATCCGCCGCTATGCTCTGGACCGTATAAAATATCTTGAAGTGACAGATGAAACTTTTAAGATGCCAGTTCATTTCTCTGCAGAATCCTATTTTGCCAATGCCTTTGGTATCATAGTTGAACCTGAAAAGTATAAAGTAGAACGTATTCGACTGAAAGTTACAGATATCAATCACCGTCGCCAATATATTCGTTCGCTTCCACTGCATGATTCACAAAGAGAGGTGGAGAGATATGACGACTACTCCATCTTTGAACTTCAAGTAATGCCTGCTTACGACTTCATACAACAGATACTGGCGATGAGTAATGAAGTAGAAGTGCTGTCACCAGAAAATGTAAGGGAAGAGATAGCAAGATGGGTTAAAGAGATTGCCAAATTATATTGTTAAAAGATTAAGGCAGCATACTAGTAACTTCAAGAACCGCCTATTTTCAGAAAGTCATAGAACGAGCAGAATGTCTGCCTGCCCACTTCTTAGAGGTGGGCTTTTTTATATAATAAGGTGGAAGGAGTAAGTGGGAAGAGGGAAGAAGTAGAAGAAAAATATGTTTGAAAGCGTAACATTTCCAGATTTTTGCATGAACCAGAGTTACTATGTTTGCAACTGGAAAAGTTACCAATGAGCGCTGGACATGCGCAGAAGAAGGTTTCGTTCTGGTAACAACGACGAACCTCTCTGCTACGCTCCGAGAACCCTCCTTGTCATCAGAA
>Ga0256404_1009182_pt1 | contig 14334 bp, 11 predicted proteins | sample RumenRJG_01DNA_FD_185990 | JGI IMG/M metagenome (GOLD analysis project Ga0256404, IMG submission 185990) | Bovine rumen microbial communities from Lethbridge, Alberta, Canada - RJG_01 | ecosystem: Host-associated > Mammals > Digestive system > Stomach > Rumen | place: Canada: Alberta | collected...
CCATGATTTTGTAAGTTTTGTTGTTTGGTCACTGCAAAATTACAAAATCTTGGGGGAAAGGCTCAGGCCTGGCCCCCTATTTTTATGGGGTCTACATTACTTCGCACCTTTATCGGACAGCAATACTTTTTATTGATAATTTTGGAAATATCATCAGTCGTGCACCCTTGGGCATGAAACAATATCATAATGTCAATATCATCCAAAGGTCGAATCTTTGTATTTCTTGCAAAAGATCCGAAGAAATAATGGTTCATTTCATTATGTAGAGGTGGTAACTTTCCTCTGTCAGCTAAATTCTCTATTTTTTGAACAAGCCAATCACGGCTAGTCCTTGCTGTAGTTGTTCGTTCGGGGGCAAGATTTACCGAATCCCTCATAAAATCCTCAAAACTTGAATTTACTGTGTATGCCATACGTTTTTTATTACATTGACTGCAAAAGAAATGCCAAACGCCTCAAAGATCTCTTATATTTAATAATAATGTATATCGAGTTTCGCTAAATTCTTTCTTCAATCCGACAAATTGGCAGAATGCGTATAGAATACTTTTCATGTTCAAACCTATGTGGGAATATAGTTTAAAAATATTAAATAATCACGCTCTTTAAGCGATTATCAGAGAATAATCACTAAATTTGCGTTGAAATCATATAAAGTAGAATTTATGAAAGATTTAAATCGACTGAAAGTTGTTCTTGCAGAGAAGAAAAGAACCAACAAGTGGTTAGCAGAACAATTAGGCAAGAATGTGACAACAGTCAGCAAGTGGTGTACCAACACATCACAACCAGACCTCCAGACGCTTGACAAGATTGCCGAGTTGCTGGAGTGTGATACAAGAGTTCTAATAACAAGTAAGATTGCGACAGAGTTATGATCAATATACGAAAACTCGAAGCCGAGCTATGGGAGTCGGCAGATTTATTGAGGCAAGGCAGTAAACTGACCAGCAGTCAGTATTGCATGCCTGTGCTGGCATTGCTATTCTTGCGCTATGCCTACAGCCGCTACAAGATGGTAGAGGCTGAGATATTGCAGAACCGTCCCAGTCGTGGTGGACGTGTAATGCCTGTGGAACCCAGCGATTTCGCAGCCAAGAGTGCATTATATCTACCCCGTGAAGCACAGTTCGATTATCTGGTGAATCTGCCTGATAATATCGTGGCTGCAAGTCTGAAGACCAAGGATGGACAGGCCATCAACTCACTGAGTGAAGCCGTAAACAATGCCATGCAACTGGTAGAAGACCAGAGCGAACAGTTGACAGGCGTGCTACCTAAGACCTACACAATGTTCGCTGACGACCTCCTACGCGAACTGCTTCGTATCTTCAACAATAAGACCATCGACGAGGTAGGTGGCGACATCATCGGCCGCATCTATGAATACTTCCTTTCCAAGTTCGCTAAGGCTGTGGCCTCTGACGATGGCGTGTTCTTTACGCCTAAGTCGCTGGTAAAAATGCTTGTAAATGTACTGGAGCCCACGCAAGGCATCATGTTGGATCCTGCATGTGGTAGCGGTGGTATGTTTGTTCAGACAGGTGACTTTGTAAATCAAGCAGGTCTTAATGCTAATACTCAAATGACCTTTTTCGGACAAGAGAAGGTGGAATACAACGCCCAACTTTGTCTGATGAATATGGCAGTACATGGGCTTAATGGTCGTATCATTTCAGGTGACGAAGCTAACTCATTCTATCACGATGCCCACAATCTGGCTGGCAAATGTGACTATGTAATGGCCAATCCGCCATTCAATGTCGATAAGGTGAAAGCAGAGTCCGCCTCTGCTGCAGGTCGTTTGCCTTTTGGTTTGCCAGGTGTGAATCAGAAGACCAAAGAGATTGGCAATGCCAACTATCTCTGGATCAGTTATTTCTACGCCTACCTGAATGACCACGGACGTGCAGGATTCGTGATGGCTAGTTCTGCAACGGATAGCGCGAACAAAGACCGCGACATTCGTGAAAAGCTGGTGCGCACAGGCGATGTAGATGTAATGGTCAGCGTAGGCAATAATTTCTTCTATACCCTCTCCCTGCCCTGTTCGCTGTGGTTCTTCGACCGCAACAAGCACGCCGACATTCGCGACAAGGTGCTGTTCATTGATGCCCGTAATTACTATACTGTTGTTGACCGCACTTTGAACGAGTGGACTGAGTGGCAGCTGCGTAACTTGCAAGCCATTGTTCATCTATATCGTGGCGAGAAAGAGAAATATCAATCGCTGATTAGGGATTATATTGAGATACTTGATAATGTTTCAGCTCCATTGACGCAAGAAAGACTTGAAGAAGTTATTAAGAATGGCGAAAAGGAATACTCTACAAGGTTTGCCGCCTGTTTGGAATATGAGAAGAAACAGGCAAAAGAGGCAATAGCTTCTGCCACCCGAAAAGAGAGGAAACAGGTAGAGGCTGAATGGAAAGAGACTATAGAGCATTGGGAAGACCTTCTTGAAACGGCTCGCCAGTTTGAATGGCTCACAGAAAAATTTGGCGATGGTGAATACAAGGACGTGCTTGGTCTCTGTAAGATAGCCACCATTCAGGAGATAGAGGAAAAGAACTACTCGCTTACCCCTGGTGCTTACGTCGGTGTAGCCGAGCAGGAAGACGACGGCGTAGATTTCCACGAGCGCATGAACGAGATACATACAGAGTTAGCGCAGTTGAACCAAGAGGCCAACGCCTTAATGGACGAGATACAAAAAGCGTGGGAGGAACTGAAATGAGTAAACTATTAACTATAAATAAAGAATATGCAGAATGGCTGAAGTCCCTCAGCCAGCGTTTTCGCCAGAGCCAGATTAAAGCTGCTGTGAAGGTGAATAGTGAACTGCTGAAATTTTACTGGTCTTTAGGTCAAGATATTGTCGAGCGTAATTTTGAAAATACCTACGGTTCTGAATTCTTCAAGAACCTTAGTCTTGACTTAAAGGAAGAGTTCCCTGATACCAAAGGGTTCTCTCCTACGAATCTCGGCTATATCAAGAGATTTTATATGCTTTACTCCAATGCAATGAAAATCTCCCCCCAAGTTGAGGGTAAATCTCCACAAATCAGTAATCTCTCAAATTACCCCCAAGTTGGGGGCAATTCTGAACCGCTAATCTTTTCTGTCCCATGGGGACATCACAAGTTGCTTATTGATAAATTTCTGAAAGCGCCAGAAAAGGTCATGTTCTATGTTCAAAAGACCGTTGAAAACAATTGGAGCCGCACAGTACTTGACTGGCAGATAGACAGCAACCTCTACGAACGGCAGGGAAAGGCAATTAGCAATTTCAAGCGGACACTACCCACACCGCAGAGCGACCTTGCACAGCAAATTACGAAAGATCCCTACGTTATAGACATCATGGGCGTGCGTCAGGATATGCAAGAACGAGAATTGGAGGAACATCTCGATTCGCACATTTCCAAGTATTTGCTGGAACTGGGCAAGGGCTTCACCTACTATGGTCACCAAGTACACCTCCGTGTTGGAGATGAAGATTTCTACATTGACCAACTATTCTATCATGTGCGACTGCATTGCTATGTTGTAATAGAACTAAAAGCAACAGCCTTCAAGCCTGAGCACATTGGACAACTGAATTTCTACGTCACAGCTGTCAACAAACTGATGTGTACTGAGCACGATAACCCCACCATCGGTCTCCTTATATGTAAAGACAAAAATGATGTTGTGGCAGAATATACTCTACAAGGGGTAGAATCTCCCATTGGGGTCTCTTCCGTTGAAATCTTCGACAAACTGACCGAGGACTTCAAGAGCGCCTTGCCATCTATTGAGGATATTGAAAACGAGCTCAGAGACAAAAAACTAAAGGAGGATGAGGTATGAGGAAGACAATTACCATAGGTGATTTGGGTACTATCATTACAGGAAAGACGCCGCCAACCACCAATAAGAACTATTATGGTGATTATGCGGTGTTCATTAAGCCTACTGATATTTCTGAGCAAAGCAAATATACCTACGAGACAGAGGAAATGTATTCAAAACTTGCTGCCGAGAAATATGAAAGTAGCCTAATTTCCAAAGGTGCTATCTGCGTTCCATGTATAGGCACTATAGGAACAAAGATGACGATGGCGCCATGCGATTGTTATACGAATCAATCTATAAATTCTATAGTTTGTAACGAAAACTATGACAATGAGTATGTCTATTATCTAATAAAAAACTTTCTTCCAGGGCTAAAGGCGTATAATTTGGGAACAGCGTCTGGTCGAGAGTACGTTTCAAAGTCAAATTTTGAAAAGATTGAACTTGTTGCTGAGCAAAACAAAACTATTCAGAAGCGAATAGGTGTTATCCTCTCTCGCTACGACTCTTTGATAGAGAACTATCAGAAGCAGATAAAGTTATTGGAGGAAGCTGCGCAGCGACTCTATAAGGAATGGTTCGTTGACCTCCACTTCCCCGGCTACGAAAACACCAAGATCATCGATGGTGTGCCAGAGGGGTGGGAGAAGAAACCTGTGGATACGATATATTCTATTAAATACGGAAAGAATCTATCCACAAAATTGATTTCCGAAAACGGTAAATTTCCTGTGTATGGTGCAAATGGTGTTATTGGCTATTATGATAAGGCCAATTGTAACGAACAAGTAGTCTTGATAACCAGTCGTGGAAATGGCAGTGGAGATGTTTTAATGACATATCACAAAGATGCTTTCATTACGAATAATTCTTTCATTGTTTCGCCTATAGAAGATTATTCATATTGTCAGTTACCCTTCACATATCAGTTTTTGAAGAATGCGAACTTTAGAGCTGTAAGGACAGGAGCAGCACAACCTCAATTGACAAATCAGTCAATACATACAGTTGATGTTGTACTTCCTTCTAAAGATGTCATAATTGATTATTGCGATAAAGCTTCTTATAATAACAAAAAAATAATTCTCTTGAAAAATCAAATTCGCCTCCTCACCGAGGCTCGCGACCGTTTGCTTCCCAAACTGATGAGTGACGAGATATCTATGTTTATCTATTAAGAGTAAGATAGAAATGATAATGGAAGACAAATATACAGAATATAAGCTTAAATATTCTCCACAGATAGGAATTGCAATATGCGCTTTTTTGAATACAGATGGAGGTAAAATTTTCATTGGTTATAACGAGCAAGGAGATTTTGTCGGAATATCCAATGCGATAGAAATAGAAAGCCAAATAAACAATATTATTGATAAGCAATTTGGTAAATTCAAGAATCATATAAAAGTAGAGCAACATGTCAAAGATGGACATAGTTCCATAATTATAATTATTTCAAAAGCCAACAACGAAGAGGATGGTTTTGCTTTCATAACAAGCAAGACAAATGAAAAGAACTATTATTTCCGTGTAGGTCAACGAAATATCAAAACAGACAAAGAACATGCCCCATATTGGGAAATTATGGGCATTTACGATTTTCCAATATATAAAGATTATACACCTAGCGACAAAGAAAAGAAAAATGAATTTGATGATATAAAGAAGCAAAACAATGTAATATATCAACAAATAGGGAAACTACGCAAAGGTAATTATTTTTATAAATATATGGATTTGGAGTCTGCTCTGCGTAGTTTAGAAAGGAAACCATCAATCGAAGGAGAAAGAAAAGAAAAAAAACCTAATTTACGATTTGTAGAGCCAACATCGTGGGATGACCAATATGAAGGTCGGTTTTACAATGCAATTTATGATGGTAAACGTAGTGACCCCAAAACCACCCCTTTCCTGTACGCATGTTGCTTCAGTACTAAGCGAGAGAATGAGGCTGCATGGATATTATATTCACACAATAGAACAGGATTAGCCTCACGTTGTGTCGAATTTACAATTAACAGGGCCAAATTAAGGGAGCAACTAGTTAAGCACCTAAGAAACTGTTCTTTATATATCGGTATGGTGAATTATCAAAACAAAGAAACAATTGACAACATCCATATGCCATATCTTGATGAAGGACAAGACAATCCGAATTACCACAAATATTTTGGCTATTTTACATTAGAACGTTATTTAGATTTATTGCTACTGAAAAGAACAGCTTTTGAACATGAACAAGAAGTTCGAATATTCATCATTCCCAATGAAGAAAAGAATAATGTAAAAGCAAGAAGAGAACAGAATGGAGAGTTTAAATCTGGTATGTACCCTAAACCCAAATTTGTTGATGTAGATTGGATCGATATTATTGAAAACATAAAAATCGATAAAAACTGCACAGACTACGAAATAGCCTTATTACAAGAAAAGATAGATGTATTGGTGCAAGACAAAAAAGGTATTCTCAAAGAAGAAGATTTTGACAAATTAAAAGAAAAAATGAAACTTGTAAAGTTTGATCCTTATAAGGATGATTCTTTAGAAGTTGGTCCATTACAGGTAAATACAAAAAAGAGACGATAAGACTATTATGGCAAAGGACTATAGCGAAGACCAACTGATACAGCGGAGTGCAGCCGAGTTGATGAAAAAGGAACTGGGCTGGACGAGTGTGTATGCTTTCGATAAGGAGGTGCTCGGGGTGAATGGCACGCTGGGGCGCTCGTCTTATCACGAGGTACTGTTGACGGGGCGATTCCGCAAGGCGCTGAAGACGCTCAACCCTTGGCTGACGGACAAGCAGCTGCAGGAGGCAACGGAGCGCATGACGGAACACATGAGTTCGCAGACGCTGATGCAAATCAACGAACAGAAGTATCAGTACATCAAGGATGGTGTGCCCGTGACCCGCATAAAACCGAACGGTGAGACGGAAGAGGTGCGTGCCAAAGTGATAGACTTCGCTTCGCCCGAGAAGAACGACTTTCTGTGTGTCCGTGAGATGTGGGTGTATGGTGCCTTGTATCATCGTCGGGCTGACATTGTAGGCTTCGTGAATGGTCTGCCTTTGCTGTTTATGGAATTGAAGAACCACGACGTGGAAGTGGTGGATGCCTTCAACAAGAACTATCGCGATTATTTGGACACCATTCCGCAACTGTTCTATCACAACGCCTTTATCATGTTCAGTAACGGACTGGAGGCGCGTGTGGGTACCATAGACTCCAAATGGGAGTTCTTCCATGAATGGAAGCGACTGACGGAGCAGGAGGCTGGCAACATAGAACTGCCGACGATGCTAAGAGGTATCTGTAAGAAAGAGAACTTCCTGGACCTGCTGGAAAACTTCATCCTCTACGACCATAGCGGAGGAAAGACTGCGAAAATTATGGCTCGCAACCACCAGTATCTGGGTGTGAATCAAGCCATAGAGATGTACCGCAACCGTCAGTATCTGAACGGTAAGTTGGGAGTATTCTGGCACACGCAAGGTTCGGGTAAGAGCTATTCCATGCTGTTTCTCTCACAGAAAATTCGTCGCAAATTCGAGGGCTCGCCCACATTCCTTGTACTGACTGACCGCGACGAACTGAACAAGCAAATCAGCGATACCTTCGAGAACTGCGGATTGTTGGGCAATGTGAAAGCGAAAAAGTTCATTGCTAGCAGTGGCGAGGACCTGAAGACGAAGTTGAAAGGCAATCCGTCGTTCATCTTCTCGCTCATTCAGAAATTCAATGATCCGAAGGCAGAACCTATCTATCCCGACCACGACATTATCGTGATGAGCGACGAGGCACACCGCACGCAGAACGGCATATTTGCCGATAACCTAATGCACTTGCTGCCGACAGCCCATCGCATTGGTTTTACAGGTACGCCGCTGCTCTCAAACGACAACATCACGGCACGTACATTCGGCGGTTATGTGAGTATCTATGACTTCAAACGGGCCGTAGAGGATAAAGCAACGGTACCACTCTATTACGAGAACCGTGGTGAGAAACTACAGGACTTGAAGAATCCTGAAATCAACGACGAGATTGCAGCCGCCCTGGAACAAGCGGGCGAACTGGATGCCTCACAACTGGCCAAGTTGGAACGCGAGTTCGCCAAAGAGGTGCATCTGCTGACGGCTGCCAAGCGTCTGCGTCTGATTGCCAAGGACTTTGTGCATCATTACAGCGACCTATGGACTTCTGGCAAGGCGATGTTCGTATGCTACAACAAGGTGACGTGCGTCCGTATGTTCAACTATGTGCAGGAGTATTGGCAGCGCGAAATCAAGGTATTGGAAGAAGCCATCGCCAAAAGCACTTCACAACAGGAGACGCAAGAGATGCAGCGCAAACTGGAATGGATGCGTGAGACGGACATGGCGGTGGTGGTTTCGCAAGAGCAGAACGAGATACAGACGTTCCAAAAATGGGGACTCGATATTAAGCCACACCGCGAGCGGATGGAGAAAGAGGAACCAGATAAACAGTTCAAGGATGCAAACTCCAACTTGCGAGTGGTTTTTGTCTGCGCTATGTGGTTGACAGGTTTCGACGTGAAGACACTCTCTTGTCTTTACATCGACAAGCCCATGAAGGCACACACGCTGATGCAGACCATCGCCCGTGCCAATCGCGTGGCGGAAGGAAAGACTAATGGCTTGATTATTGATTATATAGGTATTGTGAAAGCTTTGCGTCAGGCACTGGCAGACTATACTGCCAATCCAGAAGGAGGTAATGGTGGTAATGATCCGACTGTCAACAAGGAAGAACTGATTAAGCACGTTCTCGAAGCAATAGCTACAGCAATAGCATTCTTGAAGGAACATGATTTTGAATTGGACAGCTTGATACGCGCTGAGAACTTTATGAAATTGTCCTTGTTGAAAGAGGCTGCCAATGCGATGTGCGAAACAGCAGAGATACGTAAGACCTACTGCACTTACGCCACTACACTGCTGAAACTATGGAAATATCTCGATCGTGAGGACATTTCGCATGAAATGAAACAACAGAAGGATGCCATTGACGCTATATACAAGGAGTTGCAGCAGAAGCGCAAACATGCTGACATAACTGATTTGAGTGTGGCTATCAATGAGATAGTGAACGATCATCTGGAAATAGAGACAACAATGGCGGCTGATGATGGACCAAACCGTCGTTTTGATATCAGTGGCATCAATTTTGAATTGCTACGTCGTGAATTTGCCAAGAGTAGGGAGAAGAACCTTGTTCTGAAAGATATTCAGGAACTGCTTCAGGAGCGTATCGCCCAGATGCTGGCTCAAAATCCCTCACGCATCAACTTCTACGAGAAGTACCAACAGATAATCCATGACTATAATCAGGAGCAGAATCGCATCACCATTGAAAAGACTTTCGAGGAACTGATGAAGTTGTCGAATGAACTAACAGAGGAAGAAAAGCGTTATGTCCGAGAAGGTTTTGAGAACGATGAGCAGCTTTCTATGTACGACGTGTTAATGAAAGATAACCTTTCAAAAGACGATATCAAAAAGTTGAAGAATGTTGCCAAAGAACTGCTTGAGAAAATAAAGACTCTTTTAGCAACTATGGATCATCCGTTTGACAAGCAAGAGACAAAAGCGGCAATCATTATCACGATTCGTGACATTCTTTGGCAAGAACTCCCAGAAAGTTATAGTGAGGAGAGCATCACGCAATATCGAGATGCTGTGTATGACTATGTTAGTCAACATTATGGTAGCATAGCATAAAAGATTTACCTAAATTGAAATGCGATGAATATGAATAGAATTGTCCTTATAGGTAATGGCTTTGATTTGGCTCATGGACTTCCCACAAGCTATCAGCAATTTGTTAGATGGTATTGCGACCAAAGAATAAATGCATTTGTGGGGAATATTACAGACATATCGAGCGATTTATTATGCTCATTTCAGGATTTGCGTGGTCAAGTGTGGAATGTTAATGCATTCAACAATGGATATAATTTACATAATGCATGCGGAAAAGATATTATCGATCATTTAATTAAAGATAAAAAATTCTTTAAGACTACAATGACACCATTCTTTAAAAATATATACCAGAGCATTGAAACAAAAGGATGGGTTGATATAGAAAACGAGTACTACAATTTATTGGTTAAGTATGCAATAAAAGAGAACTCTAAAGAAAATTTGAGCGAGCTAAATCAGCAATTACAATATATTCAAGGCCTTTTAATCCAATACTTAAGTCTTGTTTGTCAGAATTGCCCTCAAGCTATCGGTAGTATTGCCAGGAAAATATATGAACCGATAAAGACTTCCGATATTGCTATTGGAAGCTCTCAAGTCTTGTTAGATCATATCGACATGTGGATGAAACAAGACGAGACATGGGCAAATAATAAAATAGCACGATATGGCTTGGATGGTGCAGAGTATTTACAAGAGATTACCAATTATAAGCAATTTCGTAATTCAAATTATCCGCTTTTGGGTGAATTCCCTCGGCTATACATGTTACCAGACAACATACTATTATTAAATTTTAATTACACCCCAACAGACCGCCTATACGTCAATAGAAACGTTTGTGGTGTTACACATATTCATGGCGAATTAGAAAAACCTCAATGTATCATATTCGGATATGGAGATGAACAAGACAGAAACTACGAGCCGTTAAAAGACTTAAATGATAATGATTGTCTATGCAATATGAAGACATCAAAATATCTTGAATCAGATAATTATCGAAACACACTTAGTTTTCTTGACTTTGCCCCATTCCAAGTGTATATAATGGGACACTCCTGTGGTAACTCTGATCGAACACTTCTTAATACTATATTCGAGCATAAGAACTGTATTTCAATCAAACCATACTATTATGTGAAAGAGGATGGGACGGATAATTATCTTGAATTGATTCAGAATATTAGTAGAAACTTCACAGATATGAAACTAATGCGTGATAGAGTTGTTAATAAAACATATTGCGAACCACTTGTATCAAATAATTGATTAATTTTGCAAACGAATATGAATGAAGCGATGAACATATACGAGATATTCAACAAACTGAGATACCATCATGAGGATGAAGTGGTAGAGTTTAAGAAGGCGGAGAACAACTTCGACTTTGATGACTTAGGTAAGTATTTCTCTGCACTGAGCAATGAGGCGAACCTGAGAGATAAGGGCTTCGCATGGCTGGTATTCGGAGTGCATGACAAGACGCGTGAGATTCTTGGCACGTCGTATAAGAACAGTATGAAGAGTCTGCAAAAGTTGAAGCAGGACTTATCGCAGCATACCACTGACAACAATACCTTCAGGGATATTTATGAACTGGAGGTAGAAGGGAAACGGGTACTTATGTTCCAGATACCGGCTGCACCCCGGGGTATTCCGATGGCTTGGCAGGGGCACTTCTATGCGCGTCGTGGTGAGAGTCTGGCTGCACTCGACATGAACAAATATGAAGAGATACGCAGGCAGACGGTGAATGAGGACTGGTCGAAACAGATTGCAGATGGTGCAACAATTGCGGATTTGGATGAGAAAGCCATCATGAAAGCCCGTGAGGGATATAAAGAGCACTACCCGAACCAGAAGAAAGAAGTGGACTCATGGAGCGACGAAGTATTCCTGAACAAGGCAAAGATAACCATCGATGGCAAGATAACACATGCGGCCATACTGCTTTTGGGCAAGCCTGAGTCGCTGCATTTCATCAACCATATTGGTGAGATCGTTTGGCGGTTGGCAGGAAAGGACAATGTGGGCCAGGTGTTTACTATCCCGTTCTTGTTGACTACAACAGAGGTGATGCGCAAAATCCGGAACTATCCGTTCAAATTATTCCCCAAAAACAGTTTCCTGCCAGGTGAGGGGATGAAGTACGATAGTGAGGTGATACTCGAAGCACTTCATAATAGCATAGCCCACCAAAATTACTTGGAGAATCAGCGCATCATTGTGATAGAACGAGAGAATGAGCTGGAGTTCCGGAATTGCGGTGGATTCTTCGATGGCACTTACGAAGATTATATCACTGGCGAACGCATTCCCAGAAAGTACCGTAATCAGTTCTTGGCCCAAGCAATGGCCAACATCAAGATGATTGATACTGAGGGATTCGGCATCCACAAGATGTTTGTATCGCAGAAAGAACGTTGGTTGCCTATGCCTGACTATGACAAGAGCGATAATGATAACGTGGTGCTGACGCTGCCAGGTAATGTAATCGATGAGAACTATAGCCTGATGTTGTTGGAGAACACTAATATTGACCTGACAACTGCAGTATTATTAGATAAGGTACAGAAGGGTAAGCCAATTAGTGAGAATGCTGTCAAGATGCTTAGGAAGGAAAAGCTGATTGAAGGCCGAAAGCCTCACTTATATGTATCGAAGTTTATAGCTAAAGCCACAGACAAGCAGGTAGAATATACGCTGAAGAAGGGATTCAACGATGCTGAATGCCAGGAATGGATATTAAAGGCTCTGAATGATCATAAAGTTCTTAGCCGCAAGCAAATCAATGAACTGCTCTGGAATAAGTTGCCTATTGATTTCACAGACGATCAGAGAGTAAGAAAGATTGGCAATCTACTTACAAAACTTAGAAAAAATGGGGTTATATATACCGATGAGAATCGACTTTGGCATTTAAACGAGAATTTAAGTGACTTTAAGTGAAAATTTAAGCGACTTTAAGCGGACTTTTAAGCGAGATTTTAAGCGAGAATCTCCTGAATCCCCTTTATTTAGGGCATTCTTGCTAAGAAAATTTAAGCGACTTTAAGCGAGATTTACGTGAGATTTAGACGAGCTTAGACGATAATTTAGACGAGCTTAGACGATAATTTAGACGGGATTAGACGAAATTTAAGACGAGCAAAACCTATTTAGCGAGCCATTGGGTAGATACAGGCTCGCTAAATTCTTTATACGCTCTGACCTTTTCCATAACCAGGACCATATAGTTCTCCAGTACGCAATTCATTAAGTGCATCAAAGGTGCCATCGCGCCAATTGCTCTTTATACGATACTTGGCCTCGCTCCAAATTTCATCACAGAGTTGCGAACGGTCTCCACCGTCGAACTGGATAAATGTTTCAATGGTATCAGCCTGTTCCTGATTCAGATGACGTTGATATGAATTGTTACCCATTTCCACGAGGGCGGCAACAGCAGAGTTGAATAGTTCTGTCCGCTGCTCCTTACGGGCCAGTTCCTCACGATATGACTCCCATGTTCCATCAGCAATACGCATAGCATCCTCACGAAGCGGCTCCAGTTTTGACTCGTCACGCTTCCAGTTTTCATCTTCGTCAAGTTCGGCAAATATCTTGGCCCAGACGAAAGCGTCGCTGACATATTCCTTGCGTCCCTGTGTTGTAGACTCTACACCAAAGATGGCTGCTTTCAACTCTTCCATGACATCACGTGCAAAATCTTTTATCCCTGCCTTCCAATGGTCGATGATAATCTTGACGACTTTTTTGAAGTTGAGTGAGAACATAGCGGCAATCATGTCCTTTATTACCTTCAGATGTCTCTTATGAGCCTGTTGGGTTTTACGGTTGTTGTCTCGTTCCTTGGCACGAGCCTGTTGTTCTGCTTCAAGTTCCTTTTTCTTCTTTTCGAACTATTCTATTAGATATTTTTGATATTGGGCATTGGTGAGTTGCTTCTTGGTGCCAGACCATATTACAGGGGAACCGTCAGCGTGACGAGCCATTTTCTCCCGTTCCCAAGAACTCTTATAATTCTGCGATTCGGAGTTCAACTGTGTGATCTTGGCATTCAGCTCTGTATTTCTCTTCTTAACAAGCTTATAGTCGCCTTGTAGAGTTAAGTTTTCTGACTCCAATTCAATGACCTTCTTCTATAGTTGCCTATTCTCTTCGATAACATGAGCAACCTTAGCTTTAGCCTCTTTATAGAGATTTTTACCAAACTCTTTGATGGCTTTCTTGTGGGCATAGTCGATACCATTGGCTCCAAACAATTCCGTCTGAAGTTTCGTTACTATATCATTCACTTCCTTATATTTCTGACTTCGCCACTGCTTTTGAGTAATGAACATACCGTCTATGGGGGCGTTTATTGCATTGACGATGTCGTTAACTGCTTCTGTTAGTATCTGCTCAAAAGTGCGGTCATCATCAAACTTTAACTCTGCAAGACCTGGATATTCGAGTTCTTTCTCGTCAATAAGGATAGCCCCCCATTTGTCAAGGTCAGCTTTGGCCTGCTCCACTTTCTCTGAAGTGTCCTTCAGCGTCTGTTCCAGCTCTGCCTTTTGACGGTTGCCTTCTTCGATGGCTGTGGTATTCTCACTCTTTGCGATGCTCTGCTGTTTCAATACCTTATTATTATTTATTGAGTCCACTTTAAAAAGTCAGGACATGTCGCGCACGAAGGCGCAGCCACTCCCCTCCCATCTTTAACTTTGCAGCCTGAAAAGAGTGTCCTTACGAACTCTTAGATAATTTAACGTTCAATA
>Ga0256404_1009184_pt1 | contig 14333 bp, 11 predicted proteins | sample RumenRJG_01DNA_FD_185990 | JGI IMG/M metagenome (GOLD analysis project Ga0256404, IMG submission 185990) | Bovine rumen microbial communities from Lethbridge, Alberta, Canada - RJG_01 | ecosystem: Host-associated > Mammals > Digestive system > Stomach > Rumen | place: Canada: Alberta | collected...
GTAAAGTTTTCATTGTCAAACAGCTCTTCAATCGCCCCGTTTTCCGGCGCAATCTCCTGGAAAAGATTCAGGCGCTGCCGCGTCCCGCTGATGACGACACGATTTGAAAACGATGAAAGAACCGTCGAAGAATGAACCCGGATGGTCCGCGCAATCCGGACCATTTCTGCTGCCAGACGTGCCGCTTCCAGACGGTTGCTGATGGAGGCGAAACATACATAGTCCGTATCAACCAGCGTATAGTACTGCTCCCCGAGCAGATAGATCTTGACCCGGTAATTGTGTTCTTCCCCGTTCCAGTCCGTATAGGTTCCGGAAAGATCCGTCTCCGGCAGACGCTGACCGACGCTTGCCCAGTCCGCCTGCGTATTGTAATAGGATCCGGCAATAATTCTAGCCACGTTCAGATTCATGATGAACTGAATGCCGTCCATCTGAAACACATTGCTCGTCGCATAGGCTGTAACCCGGCCGATCGAAGGATCAATATAGTAATCGTAATAGCGGTGACTGTATGTTGGCCGCATGGTTTCTTCCGCCATCAGATCCGCCAGCCGCCGCGAAACATCGGACGTAAGATCCGAGAGATAAACGGCACTGCAGCCACTCAAAAGAGCCAGGCAGAGCAGGCCCGCCGCAATTTTCTTCCATACGTTATGCACATAGATCATCTTATCATATCTGCCGGTTTCTGACGCACCGCCGCCAGCTGATAGATCAGCTGACCAAGGTCCAGAAAACGCTGCTCATATTCCGTCACAGCATCCTCCGGATGAGGTTTGCTGCGGAAATCCACGGAGAACTCCGTAAAGGTAAAACCACCCTGCAGAAAATACAGAACCGAATCTGAAAACAGATCCTTGTTATCCGTCTTCATACGAATCATCCCTGTTTCAGGATCGAGAACCCGGCGGTACAACTCAAGAAAGCGTTCAGAACTCAACCTCCGCTTATGCGTATAGGTCTTGGGCCAGGGATCCGAAAAATTGAGATGAATCACCTGAATCTCACCATCCGCAAACCAGTCCAGAAGATTCTGCGCATCACCTGCAATCAGACGGCGGTTATGAAGATCCGCATTTTCTTCCTCGATCGCATGCCGCGCCGCCATGGCCGCTGCACTCTTGTCACGCTCGATGCCGATCCATCCCTCTTCCGGATACATCTTTGCCATGGCATTGAGATAGCCGCCCTTGCCGCAGCCGATCTCAACATGCAGCACAGTGCAGCCAAGAAGCTCATGCCACTTTCCCCTGTATTCTTCGGGATGTCCCAGGACATAGTCCGTATGGGCTTCCAGATAGGGTTCCGCCCACTTCTTCTTTCGCATCCGCATCCGTCAAATCCTCAGAAGAAACTGTTGGACGTCAGCGTCGTCGTCCCATTCTCATCCTGCTTCGGATTCTTGTGGAACGGCTGCTTCACATAGCCCGAGAGACGTCTGACAACTTCACCGTCCGACAGACGGTCCAGCGGGCCGATATCCTCATTGATCGCAGTCAGAAACCTGCCGACGCTGTATTTCGGATAGGAGATCGCATGTGCCTCCTGCAGTAGTTCATAAATTGTTTCCCGATCACTCATAATTACCCTCCTGTAATCAATTGCCTTAGAGAAAGAAAGCCGCAGATCGATTACTGCGGCTTTTCCTGATCTTTGTTAATCCTGGCTCTTCTTGAAGGAACGGCGCTCAACACCGGATCCTTCCCGATGATCGTTGCGGTTGTTGTGATACCCGTGGCCGCTGCCCTTCTGCGGCCGCAGGCCGCCCTTCTTCGGCTCAACATAGCCTTCCGGCTTCGGCAGAAGTTCACGTGCCGATACCTTCAGCTTGCCGCTTTCATCCTTGGCAATGACCTTGACGCGGATCGTATCACCCTCATGGAGTACATCGCCGATATTCGGCGTACGCTCCCATGCCAGCTCCGAAACATGGAGCAGCGCATCGGTACCAGGGAACAGGGTCACGAAGGCAAAGCTCTCACGGACCTCGGAAACCGTCGCATCAAACACATCACCGACCTCAGCCTCACGGGTCAGATCCTCGATGATGCCCTTGGCCTTGTCAATCATCTCCTGATCATTGTGGTAGATGGCAACCGTTCCGTCCTCTTCCACATTGATCTTCACCTGGTTGCAGTCCTCAATGATCTTGTTGATGGTTTCTCCGCCCTTGCCGATGACATCGCGGATCTTGTCCGTCGGAATGTGCAGAATAGCGAACTTCGGAGCCCACTTCGACACATGGTCACGCGGAGCGCTGATGGCCGTCTCCATATTGTCCAGAATCTGCATCCGGCCCTTATGCGCCTGCGCAAGAGCTTCCCGCATGATGTCCATCGAAATGCCGGACACCTTGATATCCATCTGCAGAGCCGTAATGCCTTCACGCGTTCCGGCTACCTTGAAGTCCATATCGCCGTAATGATCTTCCATACCCTGAATATCCGTCAGGATCGAGTAGGAATTGCCGACTGTAATCAGCCCCATCGCAACACCGGCAACCATCGCCTTGATCGGAACACCTGCCGCCATCAGCGACATTGTTCCGGCGCAGATTGAAGCCTGCGAAGAGGAACCATTGGATTCCAGAACTTCCGCAACCGTACGGATCGTATACGGGAACTCATCGATTGAAGGAATGACTGCCCGCAGCGCACGCTCACCCAGCGCACCATGACCGATTTCACGGCGGCCCGGCGAAGACATACGTCCGACTTCACCAACTGAGAACGGCGGGAAGTTGTACTGATGCATGAAGTGCTTTTCCTTGAGCGGCGTCAGATCATCGATCTGCTGCGCATCATCCAGCGTACCCAGCGTCGTAATCGAAAGAACCTGCGTCTCACCGCGGGTAAACATGGCCGAACCATGAACGCGCGGCAGAATGTCAACCTGCGAATTCAGCGGACGAAGCTCATCGAGCTTGCGTCCATCCGGACGGATCTTCTCTTCCGAGATCAGACGGCGAACTTCGCCGGCCTCAATCTCCGTGCAGTATTCACGTGCCTGCTTCTTTGCCTTTTCCAGAGCAGCTTCATCCGCCCATGTCATATTCGAGGCGACCTCATCAACCATCTGCTGACTCAGTTCCTCAATCTTGCCATAGCGCTCCAGCTTGCCCTTGATGGAAACAGCCTCTTCAATGGCCTTCTTCCCGTGCTCGTTGATATATGCCTTGATATCCGGGTTGATCTCATACAGAACAACCTCCATCTTCGGCTTCGCACATGCGGCGATCACTTCCTCTTCGATCGCGCACAGCTCCTTGATACGCTCATGACCGAACTCAAGAGCCTCGATCATCTCTTCTTCACTGACTTCCTTGGCGCCGGCCTCAACCATGTTGATGGCTTCCTTGGTACCGGCAACGGTCAGAGTCAATGTTGCACGCTCTGTCTCTTCAACGGTAGGATTGACAACAAGTTTCCCGTCAACCTTGCCGACGATCACGCCCGCAATCGGACCGTTGAACGGAATATCCGAAATGCACAGTGCCAGCGACGAACCGAACATTGCAGCCATGCCGCTGTCACAATCCGGATCCAGCGAAAGCACCGTATTGACAATCTGAACCTCGTTGCGGAATCCCTCCGCAAACAGCGGACGAATCGGACGGTCAATCAGACGCGCCGTCAGCGTCGCATGCTCCGTCGGACGTCCTTCACGACGAATGAAGTTGCCCGGAATCGCACCCTCCGCATACATCTTCTCGTTGTAGAGAACCGTCAGCGGAAAGAAATCTGTGTCCTTTGCCTCGTGGGAAGCTGTCGCCGTCGACAGAACAACCGTGTCATTGTAGCGGATCAATACAGATCCGCCTGCCTGTTTCGCCATCTCACCGTTTTCAACAGTGATTGTGCGGCCGTAGAAATCCCAGCTCTTTACGTACTTAGCCATCTTCTAATCTCTTACCTTTTCCTTATAATTTAACGGGTTGATTGTAACACAACATGAAAGCTGTTACGACCGTCAGTTCCTCTCAGATTCCGATCTTTTATAGACAATCCGCCCCATACGACGGCGCACGCCGCGATAAAGACGATCGCCCTTCAGCCATGTATCGTATTTTTTCTGATTGATCACGGCATCAAATTCGCCAAGGAATTCAAGGAAATCACCGCCGAACGACTTTTTGAAATCATTCAGACCATAGTAGGGATCCTTCGGGTCCATCGATCCCGAAATACCTTCAAAGTCATAGGTCTTCGCCCCTTCGTTGTACAGCTTCTCCAGCGCATAGCGATGCAGCGCAAAGGCGGCCCGGAAGTTGAGCAGCGTCTTGGTCGTAAACATGTTGACGTTCCAGACGTTGACGCCCTGCATGATCATGAACTTGGCCCCGATGACCTTCTCTTCGTCCTGATCATAGCCGCCCTCTTCCAGTTCCCTGATCTCTTTGGCAAGGGCCGTATTCTGCTTGTTAAGATCTTCGATCTTATGCGGATCTTTCATCTTCGCAGCCTTTGCCGTATTGTCTTCCATCAGCTTCATCAGATTCAGCTTGGCCCGATGATAATTGGTCGTCACAATAAAGTAATGCACATAGGGCTCATACAGATCCCAAAACTTTTCAAAGTAGTGAATATCCTTCGGCTTGAAACCGCGCTGCTGCGAAAGAAGATCCTCATTTTCCACCAGATGATGCAGCTCGTCACGTCTGCCGGCGCGGACCTTGACGTCGCGTTCCTTGTTTTTTGTGTCATAGATGCGGCAGCGCTTGATCCCCTTCAGAACATCTGCAAAGGGCCGATCAAGATTCAGACGATAGGTATAGCGGCTCATCCAGTTGCCCGAATATCCGTAGTTGTATCCAAGATGCGTATAGCCGCACTCCTGCAGGATCCCGGTAACGTATTCATGATTGAAGCCGCCTTCTTTGAGGCTGCCATCCTTGTTGTGCTCAATCCGCGTAATATTGAAGTCCATGCGCAGATCAAAAGCCCCCCGGCTTTCTGCATAATCCCTCAGCTGCTGCGCAAAATAGCGGATCAGTTCATGATCCGCAATATCCAGATTGAATCCGTACTGAACATAGGCATAGCGTCCAATGGGAACGATTGTCTTCTTGAAAACCATTACGGCGCTGGCGATCAGATTTCCCTCATCATCCTCAACACCGAGCAGATGGCCCTCGGAATATTCCGGTTTCTTCAGCTCAATGAAGGGACTGGTCTTCGAATAATGATTCCACGGGCAGGAAATCGCAAAGCGATCAAACCGCTCCGGCTCAACATCTACAACAAATTTCATTTCACTTCTCCCTGCAGCAGCGTCCCCTTCATTGTAACAACATAGAAAACGGCAGTATCTTCGCTGTCTTCGACAACGGGGAGATCATTCTCTCCAAAATGAAGCAGACAGTACGAGCCGTCTTCATAAACCTGAATCGACATCTGCCATGCCCCGGCAGCCGGATGGGAAACGGTCCATACCTTTTTCCCGTCCACCACCTTGCGAACCGGGAAAACATGTTCCATATCATCTGCCTTCTTCAATGGAACAAGCCGGCGCATTCTTCTGCCGCAGGCGGGACAGAACGCTGCTGCCATTTTTTCATTTACCGCAACAGTTCCGCAAAAAGAGCAGCGGTAAACAAAGACTGTCCCATTGATTGTTTTTCCTAGGCGCTTTTGGGGATCGATACCATCATTTTTACGCAGCAACATGATCAGCTCCGCTTTATTCAATACTCTTCAATGATTCCACCATCTGGATTTCCTGCAGACGGCGGCGCATAAAGAAGTCTACCACAATTCCAAACAGGCACGTCAGTAAAAGGGAAGCGACAAGATCCACCGCCGGGATCATGCGCCCAAACATGACACTGTCCATTTCCACCTGCCGCATGATCCAGTGGTGCAGCCAGACACCGACCGGCAGGCCGCACACAGCACCGACGGCGGTAAGAATATTGTTCTCCTGGAAGATGTACTGCTGCACTTCCTTCCCCCGGAAGCCAAGTACCTTGAGTGTGGCGATCTCACGCTGGCGCTCGGCAATGTTGATGCTGGTCAGGTTGCCGATCACCACAAAGGCAAGGGCCATCGAACAAAGGATGATAACGCCGACGATATAGCCAAGCGAATTGACCATGTGCGCATACTTGGCAACGTTATCAGCCGTATAGGAAACAGAGTCAAGATGGGATCCATCACTGATCAGCGTGCGCAGATCATCCGTCTTTCCTTCCTGTGCCTTGATCAAAAGGCTGTTAGCATCGGCATCCGTTTCAAAGATTGCCCGATAGGCATCCGATGACATTACGATGCCCTGCTGCAGATAGCTTTCATAGATGCCCGCAATCAGGGCGTTATAGGAGACATCGTCCTTGACAATCTCGACCGTGTCGCCGATCGATACCTTCAGATTCTCGGCTTCCTTTTCACTGATCTCAATCCCTTCCGAAGAAAGGGCAACATCCTCGTGGCTGCTGCGTGTTCTCAGCGTCATTGCCTTTGCCTGATCCGATGGGGAGAAGAAGACATAAACCGCCATCGTTTCAGAATCATCCGAATGCTTTACTTCCAGGCGTTCCATGCCTGTTTCTACGATCCATTCACTCAGACCGCTGTCTGTGACGGTTCGTTCTTCATCCGCAAGCCAGTAGGAACTGTCCATCGTCAAAGCCGCATCATAGTGCGTCAGTTCGCCATACTGTACCGTTGACATTGTTGAAATGGAACTGCGGATGCCAAAGCCGGTCACCAGCAGTGCCGTACAGCCGGCAACGCCGACCACCGTGAAAAAGAAGCGCTGCTTGTAGCGGACAAGGTTGCGCAGCGTAATCTTGCTGGAAAAGGAAAGCCGCTTCCAGAGCACTTTCCACTTTTCCAGCAGCATGCGCCGTCCCATCTTCGGAGACTTCGGACGCATCAGGCTGGCTGGCTTTTCCTTGAGATCCTGGTGTGCTACCCATGCCGTTGTCACTAACAGAGTCAAAGGGAAAACGATCATGGCGATTGCAATGTAGTTCACCGGTATTGCGGAAACAGCCGAAGGAAGATTGTACATCATGCCCCAGGCTGTATAGATGATGATCGGAAAGGTCAGACTGCCGACAACCGCTCCCAGCAGCGTACCCAGGATGCCGGCACTGCCCGCATACCAGAGATAGGTGCTCATGCACTGCAGCGGCGTATAGCCGAGTGCGCGCAGAATGCCGAGCTGTCCCCGGTTCTCGTCGACCATGCGTGTCATCGTGGTCATGCATACCAGGGCCGCGACCATGACAAAGAACAGAGGAAAGATTGATGCGATCGATGCCATCTGCTTGACTGACTGCCGATAGGATTCCGGGCCATACATGGAAGTCCGATCAAGGATCGTCCACTTTTCTTCCTTGAGATCGTCAATTTTCTGACGGGCGTCCTGCAGCTTCTGCCATGAATCATCCAGTTCCTTCTGCCCATCTGCCTTCTGATCCTCAAGCTCCTGCTTCCCCTCGTCCAGTTCCTTCTGGCCGTCGATCAGTTTCTGCTTCGCTTCCGTGATCTCGGCCCAGCCGTCATTGATCTCCTGCTGGCCATCGGCAATCTTCTGCTCCAGTTCAACAGCACCGTTGACGGTAAGTTCATATGCCTTGTCAAGTTCCGCACTGTTTTCGTCGATCGTCTGCTGAGCATCATCGAGCTGCTGCTGGATCGAGGCTGCTTTTGTCTCTGCCGCAGCGGCCATGGAAGTCAGGGATGACGAAGTCAGTGCGCTCCCGTCCGAAGGAAAAGAAATACCCGCCTGCGAAAGCGAATCCGAATTTACCGAAAGCTGCTGATAAATCTGCGTCTGCGCAGCCGCATAGGCTCCTTGGGCATAATTCAGTAGAAGGGCAGGATCACTGACCGGGGCCTGCAGAGCTGCCTGATACATCTGCAGCTCCTGCTGATCCGCTTCCGACAGTGTTTCCTGCTGATGTAATACCGAAAGACGGGCGATCATTGTTTCCAGGGAAGAAAGGAATGAGGAGGCTTGCGTCAGAGAATCCTTCAGCGTATTGAGCCGGGAAATGCCGGCCTCAGCCGTTTCCTTCTGTTCGTCAAGCTGTTTCTGCCCTTCTTCGAGCTGTCTGCGTCCGGAGGCGATTTTGGCCCGGGCATCATAAATCTGCTGGTAGGCATCGGTCTCTGATTGATCGAGGGTCGCCTGAGCGTCCTCAAGCTTCTGAGAATTTTCGTTGATTTCCTTCCAGCCGTCATTAATCTCCTGTTGGGAATCAGCCAGCTTCTGCTTGGCTTCGGCTATTTCATCGTCGAAAGTCTTCTTTCCGTCTTCATACTCCTGAAGGCCCTCGTTATAGTCCTGCTCAGCATCGGCTACGATCTGCTGGCGGCGATGGGTACCGTCTGCCAGCTGGATGGCGGTGATTTCATCCTTCAATGTACGGCTGTAATCATAATAGGCATCCGAAAAAGCATCATAGGAAGCGCCGTCTTTGCTCAAGACAGCGATCTCCGTATCGTAGTCCATCGTAAAGGCAGAGGATGGAACATAAAGAAAGGTTTCCAGATCCTGCGAGGAAAGTGTACTTTCCTCTTTTGCCGTATTCAGATACAGAGGCGTACGGACGGTACCGACAATCGTCACCGTATCGACCGACAGAAAATCGTCAAGATCATTTTCGGGACGGGTCAGTGTCACTTCGCTGCCGATGGTGAAACTCTTATGGTCGGCGGAACTGACTTCCGCAACGGCTTCATTGTCAGCCTGCGGCATCCTTCCTTCGACCAGCTCGAGCTGATCCATCACTGCATCGGGATCATAGGCATGGATGCGGGTGATCATCTGATTGCTGTCGGAGGATGCGGAAACATCGACCCATTTACCGCCGACGGCCGTCTCTACATCCTTGGCGGCAGCGACATTAGCAACATCGTCATCATCAAAGCCATAGCTGGAATAAAGCGTCAGGTCACGGAACTTTGTACGGTCCATCCAGGCATCGACGCTGTCGGCCATCAGGGTGGAGGAAAATGAGACACCGATGAAGAAGGCGGAGCCGATCGTGACAATTGCCATCAGGGAAGCGAAGCGGCTTCTGGTCTGTGCAATGAAGCGCAGCGTCTGTTTTCTGCGGGTATGCATGTTCACCACTCTATTTCATCGATATCGGCGGGATGTTCATGAACCTCCGTCGCCTCGACGAGTCCGCTCTTGATATGAATGACCTTGTCTCCCATCGGGCAGAGAGCCAGGTTATGCGTAATGATCAGCACGGTCATCCCCTCCTTGCGGGATGCGTCCTGCAGAAGATGAAGGATCTGTTTGCCGGTCTTATAGTCAAGAGCACCGGTCGGCTCATCGCACAGCAGAAGGCGCGGATTCTTGGCAAGGGCACGGGCAATCGAGACACGCTACTGCTCGCCACCGGAAAGCTGGCTGGGAAAGTTATTCATTCTCTCCTGAAGTCCGACCTTCTTCAGAATCTCGGCGGGGTCCATCGGCGTGCGGGCAATTTCGCATGCCAGCTCCACATTTTCCAGCGCCGTCAGATTCATGACGAGATTGTAAAACTGAAAGACAAAACCGATATCAAAGCGCCGATAGTCGGTCAGCTGCTTTTCATTGAACTGTTCAATATGTTTTCCGTCGACGATGACTTCGCCGCTGGAAGCCGTATCCATTCCACCGAGGATATTGAGAATCGTACTTTTCCCCGCTCCGGAGGCGCCGCAGATAATCACCAGCTGCCCCTTTCCAACCTGAAAATCGATGCCGGCAAGGGCGTGAATATCAACTTCTCCAACATGATAGTTTTTCGTTACATTGCGGAATTCAAGATAGCTCATACCGGCTCCGTTCGTGAATATTATATCGAATCAGGCGCAAAAAAAAGCAGAGGCTCTGATTCCCCTGCTTTGTGGAAGCGAGATTACTTTCTCAGGCCAAGCTTCTTGACCAGATCACGGTAACGGTTGATATCCGTACGGCGAAGATAGGTCAGAAGGTTCTTACGATGACCGACCATCATCATCAGACCACGGTTGGAAGCAAAATCCTTCGGATGATCCTTCAGATGAGCCGTGAGACGGTTGATCTGCTCCGTCAGCATCGCTACCTGTACTTCGCAGGAACCCGTGTCGCCTTCCTTGCGGCCGTATTCCTTCATGATTCTCGCTTTTGTTTCCTTGTCCAGCATTTTAATTTTCTCCTTTATTTTTCAGTCCTTCCGTTCCGCGCATGCGCCGGAGATGCGCCCTGCCCAGATCGAAAGCCTATTAAGAATATCACCAAACAATACGGGATTCAATGCAGTTTTTTCCGTTCTTCCGCCTCATCAAGGAATACTTCCAGGACATCGTTGAGAATCTCATAGCCATGGTCCGTAGCCCGGATCATTTCATCATCCTCCTCGATCAGTCCGCTCTGCTTTAATAAGCGCAGGGAGGACGGATAGGCTTCATCGACGCTGATGGCATAGCGATCAAGGAACTCCTTCCTGTTCATCCCCTCCTTCAGCCGCAGATTCATCATGATGTTTTCAAACACCAGATCTTCCCTGGTCAGAGGTATCAGAAACCGTGAAGCGGGCGAGGCCATGTACTGGCTGAGATTCTTCGAATGATCATAGCGGAACGATCCGTTTTTCCCGGAAGCACCCGCTCCAAGCCCCTGGAAATCTTCATAATGCCAGTAGGCAAGATTATGAAGCGACTGCCACCCCTTTCTGGCAAAGTTCGACAGCTCGTACTGCTGATAGCCTGCCTCTTCCAGCCGGCGGCAGATCCATTCATACATGTCGGCCTCCGTATCGGGATCACAGGGAGAAACATTTCTGGACGCAAAGACCGTTCCCTCAGCAATCGTCAGACTGTAAAGCGACAGATGTTCCGGATTCATGGCCAGAGCCGTCTCAACCTCATGCTGAAGCTGAATCAGGGTCTGCCCCGGCAGACTGTACATAAGATCGAGCGAGATGTTTTTGATTCCGTGCCAACGCAGACATTCCATAGAGCGGCACACCGTATCCGGATCCGCATGCCTGTTCATGAAAGAAAGCTGTGCCGGATCATCGGTCTGATAGCCGAGCGAAACGCGGTTGATGCCGAAACGGGACAGGATCTCTGCCTTTTCATCATCCAGTGATTCCGGATTGGCTTCCATCGTATATTCCTGAACGTGTCTGCCATAAGGGGCAAGCATCTCTAACAGCTTCGTGAGCTGAACACTGCTCAGAGCCGTTGGCGTTCCGCCGCCGATGTAGATCGTTTTCAGGTGATCAGACGGTGGATAAAACTGCAGCTCCCGCTGCAGAGCAAGCAGCCAGCGCTCAGCCATTGTCCTGTTATAGCCGACATGACAGAAGTCACAGTAAAAACAGATGGAGCGGCAGAACGGTACATGGACATACAGGTACTGCGGTTTCATTGTTTTTCGTCTTCATCGATGCGGGCCAGCGCAAAGAACGCTTCCTGCGGAATTTCCACCTGTCCGACGGCTTTCATCCGCTTCTTGCCGGCCTTCTGCTTTTCAAGCAGTTTCTTCTTTCGGGAAATATCGCCGCCATAACACTTGGCAAGGACGTTCTTCCGCACCGCCTTGATGTTGGTACGGGCAATGATCTTTCCGCCGATCGCAGCCTGAATCGGTATTTCAAACTGCTGACGGGGGATGATGTCCTTGAGTTTGGACGTGATTGCGGAGCCGCGCTTGTAGGCTTCATCGCGGTGAATGATGACCGACAGGGCATCGACCGGCTGGCCGTTGAGAAGAATATCCATCTTGACGAGATCTTCCGCCTGATAGCCGGTGATCTCATATTCCAGCGACGCATAACCGCGGGTGCAGGACTTGAGACGGTCAAAGAAGTCGAAGATGATCTCCGACAGCGGCATATTGAAGGTAATCTGATCGCGTCCCTCATCGATGACTTCCATCGTCACAAAGGTGCCGCGCTTACTTTTGCAAAGATCCATGACCGGTCCGATATAGGTATCCGGGACCATGATGTCTGCCTTGACATACGGTTCCTCGACACGGCTGATCCGCGCACTGTCCGGCATTTTTGCCGGGTTGTCAATTTCGACGCAGGTACCGTCCGTCAGATAGACATGATAGACAACGGAAGGTGCCGTAGCGATCAGATCGAGGTCATAATCCCTCTCCAGCCGCTCCTGAACAACATCCATATGAAGAAGGCCAAGGCAGCCGACGCGGAAGCCGAAGCCAAGCGCCTGGGATGTTTCGGGTTCGTACTGCAGGCTGGCATCGTTGAGCTGCAGTTTGTCGAGAGCATCATGAAGATCCTGATATTTGGCGGCATCCGTCGGATACAAACCGCAGAACACCATCGGATTCAGCTTCTTGTATCCAGCAAGAGGTTTGGCAGCCGGGTTGGCGACGGAAGTAATCGTATCGCCCGAGCGGACATCATGAATATCCTTGATCGACGCTGCAATCCATCCAACATCCCCGCAGCCAAGTGTCTGCACCGGTACTTCCTTCGGATTGCGGATTCCCGCTTCAAGGACCTGAAACTCGGCACCCGTAGCCATGAAGCGGATCTGATCACCGACGGAAATATGTCCCTGCCGGATCCGCACCAGAACAATGACACCACGGTAGGCGTCATAGTAGCTGTCAAAGACCAGCGCCTGCAGCGGCGCATCCGGATCTCCGGTCGGCGCCGGAATCTTGGCAACGATCTGTTCCAGCACCTGATCAACATTCTTTCCGGTGCGGGCGGAAATCTCCGGGGCATCGGAACAGTCGAGGCCGATGATGTTTTCAATCTCCTTCTTGACATGCTCCGGACGTGCGTTGTTCATATCGCACTTGTTAATGACCGGAAGAATTTCCAGATCATTATCCAAAGCCAGATACGTATTGGCCAGCGTCTGCGCCTGAACGCCCTGGGTCGCATCAACAACCAGAATTGCCCCTTCGCAGGCCGCAAGTGAGCGTGATACTTCATAGGAAAAGTCCACATGCCCCGGGGTATCGATCAGGTTGAAGAGATACTCCTCCCCGTTTTTGGCATGGTAGGACAGCTGAACCGCGTTGAGCCGGATCGTGATTCCTCTCTCCCGCTCCAGGTCCATATCATCCAGCAGCTGTGCCTTCATGTCACGGGCCTGCACCGTATCAGTCATTTCCAGAATGCGGTCGGCCAGTGTCGATTTGCCGTGATCAATATGGGCAATGATGCAGAAATTGCGAATGTGCTTCTGATCAATCATTCTGCATCCCTCACTCAAACCGCTGCGCGACCAGGGCACGGCCGGCGCCATTGGCAAAGGACCTGGCATCCATCTGCTTCTTGCCCTCCATCTGCAGCTCATAGATATGGATCACACCGCCCGTGACGGCAATGTTCATGGACCCGCCGCTGAAATCCAGCACGGTGCCCGCCAGTGCATCGGTCGGTGTTTCACTCATCCGTGCCCTGTAGAAGCGGATGCGGTGGCCGTTGATCATTCCATAGGGAAGCGGCCAGGAAATTAATGCCCGTATATGGTTGTAGGCCTCATGAACATCCTCACTCTGAAAGTGTACCTGCTCTTCTTCAGGAGAAATGTTCGGTGCCAGCACCATTCCCTCTTCACTCTGGGGAACACCGGGCAGCTTTCCTTCAACATAGGAAGGAAGATAATCACGGATGATCTCTGCCGAGGTTTCCTTGAGCTTTTCTTCCAGCTCGCTCGTTGTTTCGTCGGGACCGATGGTTACATGGACGCATGCATAGACATCACCGGCATCCATGGCCTTTACCATCTGCATCAGACAGACGCCCGTTTCCTTGTCAGCGGCCCAAACGGCCCGATGCATCGGAGCTCCGCCGCGATAGCGCGGTAACAGCGAAGGATGAATATTGAGGCAGCCGTATTCCGGGGCGGCAAGAATATCATCCGGCACGATCTGGCCATAGGCACAGGTAACGATCAGATCCGGCTGAAGGTCAAGAACGCTCTGACTCTCTTTGCGCAGCTTCAGCGGTTCAATGCATGTAATACCGTGATCGATGCAATACTGATGAACCGGCGTCGGCTGAATGATCTGCTTGCGGCCGACGGGACGGTCGGGCTGCGATACGGCGCCGACGACATTCCAGCCTTCCGTAACCAGGGTATTTAAAACAACAACCGAAAAGTCAGTTGTGCCGATAAAAACAACACGAATATCTTTATTCATTGAAATCCTCCTGAAACCAGAATCCATCATACACGAAAGGCGGGATTCCATGCCAGTTTCGTTGCAATTTGAAAGTGCCTTTGCTATAATCCTGAATTTGACAGTTGATGGGTAAATAAAAGTGCCAAAAATGCGATTGTTAAAGGCATTTCTGGCATTTTTTCTTATGCATCGATTGTGCGTATTAAGCCTGCTTTTGCTTCGTTTGG
>Ga0256404_1009186_pt1 | contig 14331 bp, 8 predicted proteins | sample RumenRJG_01DNA_FD_185990 | JGI IMG/M metagenome (GOLD analysis project Ga0256404, IMG submission 185990) | Bovine rumen microbial communities from Lethbridge, Alberta, Canada - RJG_01 | ecosystem: Host-associated > Mammals > Digestive system > Stomach > Rumen | place: Canada: Alberta | collected...
TCAATCCGGGGGACTCTACTACGAGGGGAATCGCTCATTCGCTCCGCTCATCTCGCTCATCCCCTCGCTATGTTGACGCAACCCCCTACCGGGGGTACAAACATCATCCGGAATTTGCTCTTTGATGGTTTTCCCCTCCCGCCGTAGGGAGGGGCTGAGGGTGGGTCTTCTTCGGCGGCTTTTTTGACTCCATTTCGTTTTCTATTTATATAGAAAACCACTACCTTTGCACCCGGTTTATATCAAGAACCCGAAAAAGACATAGATTTTGATGGGGGAAAGTCCCCCTTTGTTTGTATGAAGCATTCTTACCTTCGTCTGCACGTCGGCATACTGTTGGCCGGAGCTACAGGCTTGTTTGGCAAAATCATCACCATCAGCGAATTGCCATTGGTGTTCTATCGCGTATTGTTCTCAGCCATTCTCCTTGCCCTTGTCATGGCCTTGCAGCACCGTCTGCACAGGTTGCCCTGGCGGCAGGTGGCGCTGATGATGGGCTGCGGACTCTTGCTGTCGACCCACTGGGTGTGCTACTATGGCAGCATCAAGATGTCCAACGTCTCGATTGGCGCCGTGTGCTTCGCGTTGGTCGGCTTCTTCACCGCCATCATCGAGCCCATCATCGACCGTCACCGTCCGTCGTGGCGCGAGCTGTTGCTCAGCCTTATCACCGTCTGTGGCATCCTGCTCATCTTTGGTTTCGACACCCGCTACCGACTGGGTATCGCCGTGGGCTGCCTCTCGTCGTTGCTCTATGCCCTCTTCTCCGTGCTCAGCAAGTGCGTGCAGGCCTCCACAGGCCGCGCCAGCAGCACGATGCTGCTCTATGAGCTCACGGGCGGCGGCATGCTGCTCGCCGTGGCCACGCTGGTCTACTCTGCCTGTGAGCCACAAGCCGTCGTGGTGCCTCCACGCCACGACCTGATAGCCCTCATCATCTTCGCCGCCGTTTTCACCATCGCCCCCTTCCTGCTCCAGCTGCAGGCCCTGCGCTCCATCTCCGCTTTCACCGTCAACCTGAGCTACAACCTGGAGCCGCTCTACACCATCACGCTGGCCATGCTGCTCTTTGGCGAGGCCGGAGAGCTCTGTGCTCCGTTCTGGGGCGGCATTGCCCTCATCCTGCTCTCGGTGGGCGTGCAGACGGCTCTGGCCATTAGAGATAAGCACAAGGCGTAGAGCTTCACATGCATTCGTTCCAAACTGGCCCTTTATAGGCCCAATCATCCCCTGAAGCAAGGATTTCCTGCTTTTTTCTGCGAAAGATAGCCCTGCAGCTTTGCTATTCCATATATTTTACCGATATTTGCAGAAAACATCCATCAATCTATTGCTATGCCAGCTTTCAAGACACTCAAGGAACTGATCAGAGGATTGCAGACGGGCGACAAGCTGCTTGTGGATATGTTCAACAAGCGCAAGACCGTGGCCATCCGCTACGACGATGCCGTAGACACCCTCGACGGCGATGAGAACAAGCTGCGCTTCCTCATCCGGCATGGCGTCATCCTTCAGGCAGGCAACACCCTGGAGCTCGACGACAGCTATCTCCAATTCTTCGAGAAGGTGCTGGAGGTGAACGAAGACATCAATGTGGAATCGGTCAGGCAGTATATCGACCGACTGCGGTTGAACATCGACTCCTATCTAGCCGCCGACTCCGACCAGCGCCGCCGCCAGTTCTTGCGCGAGATCCGCCATACGCTGCGGAGCATCGACCAGACCACCCGCCGCAACATCATCGACCTGAAGCGCAATGTGGAGAATACCTATAAGCAGGAGCCCAACTACAAGGTGAAGAAGATTCGCCTCGACGACTTCGACCGCAAGAGCCACGACATCAGCGAGCTCATCAAGCAGACCGAGCAGATGCTCGACCACCAGACCGTGTTCTTCAGCACCGCCATGGATGCCGTGCTGCAGCAGACGGTCAACGAGGTGGCGATGGGGCTCGGCGAGTCGGCCCACGCCCTCATCGACATCCAGAAGCAAATCATCGACTATCTCAACCGCATCGAGTACCAAAGCCGCATCGTCAGGAAAATACGTGCGCTGAAATATCTCAACGACCAGTGTCTGATAGAGGAGAGCACCAACGTCAAGGCTGTTCTCGAGACGTGCAATCCCGTCTGTTGGGAACCCGAGGCCCACTACTTCACGAAGGTGTCGATGGTATATCTGCAGAACAGCGACGAGGCCTTGTCGGTGCTGAGCAATGTCAGACGACAGCTGAACCACAAGGCCACCGTCAGCCAGCGGCTCTCGGGAAAGATAGACAGCGAGTATCTCACCATGCAGCAAGAGCCGATGCGCGTCTTCAACCATCAGGAGCTCTTCGATGCGTTCAAGGCGCAGGGCAGCGACCTCTTCTCGTTCCTCATCCACTACGACTTCCATGCCGAAACCAGTCTGGAGGAGCGGCTCGTGCTCTATCTGCAATTGGCCTCGCAATATCCCGAACAGCTGCGCTTCACCGGGGAGAGGCATACTTATCAACGATTTGAATATCCCATCATCCTACCGCTATGAAATATACCAGCGAAGTATTCCAGCGGCTCTCACGCGGACAGTTTATCTCGGCCAACAGCATTCAGCCTGAGGTGAGAGCCATCTACAACGACATTGAGGAAAACGAGAAGGAGTATACCGACTACTTCTCACAAATCGACTTCCTGCTCGAGGGCGGCGACGGCTACTATTATTTCGCCCGCAACGAGCAGAAGGCCAACATCGAGGATAAGCTTAAAGCGCTGCTCGTGTGGATAGACTATCTCGACTTTCTCAACAACTACGACTCCACGTTCGGCCCCGGAAGCCAGTTCACGCTGGCCCAGATTGAAGTGCGCGTAGGCGCCGACGTGGAACTCAAGGAGAAGCTCGACAATCTCTTCGACGAGAAGCTCTCTATCCACGACAAGCTCGAAGCTCTCGCCAAGGCAATGACCAATCAGGGCTTTGCCGAGCTGATCAGCCAGAATGATAGCATGTACCAGGTGACCAACGCTTACCGCTACATCACCCATATCATTGAATGCATCAATATAGACGAGGAGGTGAAAGATGAGATACCTGAATAAGATAGTGATGATCAACAGCGCCCACATCCGCTACGCCGAGGTGATGCTCGATGGCAACGTACACTTCATCGGCACACAGGGCGTGGGCAAGAGTACGCTGCTACGGGCCATCCTCTTCTTCTACAATGGCGACAAGATGAAGCTCGGCATACAGAAGGAGCAGAAAGGCTTCGACGACTTCTACGTGCCCGATGACGACAGCTATATCATCTATGAGGTGGTGAGGGAGAATGGCAAGTTCTGCGTTGTGGTGTTCCGCGATCAGGGACGGGCCATGTTCCGCTTCATCGATTGTGGCTACGAGCGCCGGTTCTTCATCGACGAGACGGGCAACGTATATGACAAATGGGCCAAGATACGCCAGCAGGTGGGCAAACACTTCATCAGCAACATCATCCGCAACTATGACGCCTACCGCGACATCATCTACGGCAACCGCCAGGCCACCAGCGTCGAGATGCGGAGGTTCTCCATCATGGAGAGCAACAAATATCAGAACGTGGCGCGCACCATACAGAACATCTTTCTCAACCAGAGTCTGGAGAGCCGTGTCATCAAGGACATCCTCATCAATTCGCTCGACTTCAACGAGGAATGCGTCAAGCTCGACTTCTTCCGCGAGAAGGTGAAGACCTTCCGCCAAGAGTATGAGGACATCTGGAAATGGTATGTCAAGGACAAGAACGGACGGATTAAGGTGAGAGACGATGCCGAGCGCGTCAACAATACGTTCCAGTACTATCGTGGAGCCTGCGACATGGTCAATGAGCTGTCGGGCGCTCTGCGCTATGCCTACGACCGCGACCAACAATTGCTCCCTGCTAAAGCTAATGAGCTCACGACGGTGAGGGCCAACCTCGACCGCCAGCGTCGGCTCAAGAGCGAGGAGGAACAAAAGTTTACCGCTGAGCGCGACAAGCTGAAGCAGAAGATAGCCGTCATTAAGGATAAGCTCGACACCATCAAGACCAAGCGGCAGCACTATGCCGACATCCACATCGACCGCATCATCAGCAGCATGGCCGATGAGAGCCGGGTTGTGTCGCAGCGACAGAATCTGGAGAAGCAGATTGGCATCATCACCGACAAGAACCGCTCGGTCAAGGAGAAATATGATGCGCTCCGCCGACAGGAGGGCCAGCGGCTCGCCGACGGCATCAATCAGGCTGAGGCGGCTAAAAACCAAATTAAGGAGGAGGAGAACCGGCAGATTGCCGACGCACAGAATCTCTATCTCCGGATGCGCGACGAGCGTGCGGCCCTCTATGCCCAGCAGCGCAGGCAGGTGCAGGAGCAGCTCGACAGAGCCAATAACGATAAGCAGAATGCAAGATTGCAGGAAGTGCAGATGAGGCAGACTAATCCCTACCGGAAGGAACGCGAGGAGCAGGAGCAGAAGCTGGCAGAACTGGCCAAACTGGAATCGCAGCTGAAGCTCACCGTTCAGCAGCTCCTTCAGAAGATGGAACATCTGCGGGCACAGGCCCAACAGGACAGAAGCGAACGGGAAAACCAATTTAAGCTGCAGCGCGCTGAGATGCAGCACGAGCTGAACGCCCTGGCAACTTCCAAGACCGAACTTCAGCAGCTCCTCGACAGTCAGAAAGGCTCGCTCATGGAGTGGCTTTCAGACAATGTGGAGGGATGGGAGAACACCTTTGGCCGCGTGCTCGACGAGAAGGACGTGCTCTACAACACCGACCTTGCGCCCCGCATCAGTCATTCCGACTCTTCGGTCTTCGGCGTCGACATCAATCTCGACAATATCGAGCGACAAGTGCGGAAGCCTGAGGACATCAAGCAGGAGATGGAAAAGCTAGATGGACAAGTGGCGGCCGTGAAGAAGAACATAGAGAAAGAAAGGGCGCAGCTTGAAACCGACATCAAGCAGATGGAAGGCCGCATCAGCAAGCAGCTACAACAGCTCCGACAAGAGAAGGTGAAGCAGGAGGCGCAGTTGCTCATCATTCCCAATCGGCGCGATCAGGCCAACGAGCAGATCGTCAAACTCGACAAAAAACTCGAGGAGTGGAGAGCCAGCGAGCAGAAGGCCATCGACGCCAAGATGCTGCAGGCTGAGAACGAAATCATCAAGTGGGAGGCAGAAAAGAAACACATCGACGAGGAAGAAAAGAAGGAGTTCGACAAGCTGTCGGCCCAGCTGAGGGCCAGCAACAAGAGAATCCTTCAGGAGGCTCAGCAGAAGACAGGTGAACAGGAACTGCGGAAGAAAGAACTGAAAGAGGAACACGACCGGAAGTTGAAGGACCTCGACCACCAGATGGACGCTGAGCTCAAAGGCGCGGGCGTCGACACATCGCAGCTGGACAACCTGCGCAGCCAGCTGGAGGCCGTCGTCAGGCAGTGGCAGTTTATCGAATCCCACCGCCCCGACTATTATGCCTATCAGAAGGACAAAGAGGAGCTCTTCGATCACGAGGTGGAGTTCAACAATCAGCGCCAGCTCACGGCCAGCCGTATTGCTGCCCTTGAAGATAAGTACCAGGCCCGGGCTCAAAGGCTCAACACAGCCATTCAGGAGTTGGCCGAGCAGGTGAGACAGCTCGAAGCCCTCATCGCTGGCATGCAGGAAGCCCTGGCCGATGTGAAGAGCTTCCTCGAAAGCGACAGCTGTCCGCCGCAGTTGCTCCAGGCCACGCCCATAGAGACCGCAAAGCCGCTCGCTCTCATCGACAAGGAACTCAGAAGCCAGATAAGCAGTCAGATGATGTATCTCAACAGCTTCAAGGAGGCGGTGGCCATATTCCGAAAGAACCTGTCGCCGCGCAATACGTTCCAGTTCCGCACGGAGTTCAACACCGAGAGCGACTACATCGACTTCGCCGCCAACCTCTATGAGTTCACCAGCATGAACAAGATAGAGGACTTCCGCAGGCGCACCAGCAAGTTCTATGTTGATATCCTCTCGCGCATCTCGACCGACGTCAACAAAGTGATGTCGAACAAGGGAAAGATAGCGAATATCATCCACGACATCAACCGCGACTTTATCAACAACAACTTCGTGGGCGTGGTGAAGAGCATCGAACTGAGAAGCGTCGACAGCAACGACCCGCTCATGCAGCAGCTGCTCACCATCAGCCGCTTCGTTGAGGAGTCGGGCTTCAACCTTGGCGAGCTGAATCTCTTCAGCGACGTCAATGCCATTGAGGCCACCAACCGCAAGGCCATCAGACTGCTGATGGACTTGATCGACAAGCTCGACATCGACGTCAAGCGCAGCGTGCTCACGCTGGCCGACACCTTCAAACTGGAGTTCCGCGTGGTGGAGAACGACAACGACACGGGCTTCGTGGAGAAGCTCTCCAATGTGGGTTCCGACGGTACCGACATCCTTGTCAAGGCCATGGTCAACATCATGCTGCTCAATGTCTTCAAGACGAAGGTGAGCCGTCACTTTGGCGACTTCCGGCTCCACTGTCTCATGGACGAGATTGGCAAGCTGCATCCCAACAACGTCAGGGGCATCCTCGACTTTGCCAACAAGCGCAACATCGACCTCATCAACTCCTCGCCCACGACCTATTCGGCCGAAGCCTATCGCTACACCTACGCGCTGAGCAAGGACAGCAAGAATAATACGGTGGTCAAGACCCTATTGGTCATCCACGGGTAATAGCGCGCATTCGATAGAGAGCAGAGTCAGGTCAGCCTGTACTCTGCTCTCTGGCTATAAAACGTAGGCGGAATCAATAATCTTAGGATAGAATCGTTAAGAGAATGAATAGAAATGAAGAAGACCGTAGCGCTATTTCAGAAACTGAAACTCTTGTCAGAAGGTGGCAAGGTGGCCTCCAGCCAGATGCGTGGCGAGGAGGTAAGGGAAATGCTGGCCGACGGCGTGCTGCAAAAGCAGGCCCATGGCCGCCACGTCTGCTATCTGGCGCCCGATGCCGAAGCGTTCCTGGCCTATCTGCAAAATCGCTGGGGCATCACCGACCTGACCAAGTCGCTCCAGCTCTTGCAGGATAAGGAGGGAGCGTCTCGAGCCCAGTTCACGCAGACCACGGGCGACAGCAAGTTCATCCATCAGCGCACGATGACGGGATTCCTCGTCAACAGCTATACCGACATCCCGGCTACGCTGTATGGCCGGCCCGTGGTCATCCATCCCGCAGAAGGCTCATTCACTTACATCTACGACTACACGGCTTTCTCAGTCCCTGAGGATGTCGTCATCATTGGCGTGGAGAACGCCGAGAACTTCCGCCGGATAGCCAGCCAGCGTAATCTTTTCCAAGCCTACAACCGTCCGCTCTTCGTCAGCCGCTATCCGCAGAATGGCGACCTTCTGCGTTGGCTGTTGTCAGTGCCCAACCATTACGTCCACTTTGGCGACTTCGACCTGGCCGGCATCCACATCTTCCTCACGGAGTTCTTTCAGCACCTTGGTCCTTCCCGGTCTGAGTTTTTCATCCCCGACGATATATATCAGCGTCTTCCTTCGGGCAGCTATGAGCGCTACAAGGTGCAATACAACAAGTTTGGCTCGATGACTGTTGCCGACTCCCGTCTTCTGCCCTTGTTCGATGCCATCAACCGCGAGCATAAAGGCTACGACCAGGAAGGATATATCAACGAAATCTAAAGAGCCAACTACGGCTAGACCCACCCCCCAACCCCTCCTGGACCCACCCCCAGCCCCTCCCTACAGAGGGAGGGGAGCGAACATCAAAGTGTAAATCACATTGATGTTCGTAGGAGGGCGGTAGGAGGGTCGTCATTCCTGACGGCCAAGAAAGTACTTCGCTTGCTCATCACAAATAAATCCTTCGGCGGCAGGAATGCCGCCGCTCCTATCGCAAACCTTCGTCGTCAGGAATGACGACGCTCCTACAACTCCCAAGCGAGCTAGACAGGGCAAATCAACCAGCCCAAAATGGGCTGACTCTCGGTAACCCCAGTCAAGCGACGCCAGGAGCGCAGACTGGGGATAGTCAGCCCCCCCACCGCTTACTTCTCCCCTCCCTCTGTAGGGAGGGGTTGGGGGTGGGTCTTTGAGTTGGGGGTGGGTCTTCTCGCCGGCAGGAATAAAAAAATCGTCCTCCCGTCTAGCCCTCATTATCAGCCGCTTATCAATAGCTTGTAAACTATATCGAAAAATCAGTTCCCTTCCCAACACCCCGAAAATTTGGATTATCCGTGCAACTTTTGCTATATTTGCAGCGTTAATAAGAATTTCAAGAGCAATGACGATAAAGAGCAAACTGATTCAGAAGAATAATACCCTCACCGACGGTAAGTCTCGTTGGCATGTCCGTCCCGTTACTGACGATTCTCGAAAAGGCACGATTCCTGGTCATCCTTCCACCATCCACTCGCCCACAGAGAGTTTGTCGGCATCGAAGCTCACACCGACCTTCACCACCCGGCGTCCGTCGGAGAGATAAGGCTTCGCATAGCCACGGGCGTTGATTTGATCTAGAGCATGGCGCGCTGTGTCGCCTAACTTCAGTTCCATTACGTAGATAGCGTCGGGCATGAGAATGACCATGTCAATGCGACCGCCAGCCACCTTAACCTGCGTGCGCACATAGACGTTGAGCATAGAGAAGATGAGATAGAACGTGTACTCATAAAATCCTTCCTTCGTAGTGGCGTCGGCGAGCTTCCGTTTGAAACCTTCCACGTATGGGATACCAGCGAGATAGAATTGCATGTGACGCATAGCCAGGTCGATATTGTCATTAGTCAATGCCTGCCAAAATTTGGCAGCAAAACCGAGTTGCACACTACTTTTTTTCAGTCCAGTGTAAATGGGTAGCAACCCCTTAATATAGCCTACACGCACTTCCTGATTGGGAATAGAAAGCTGATAGGCTTTGGTCGTTGGATTATAATCCTTGATGGTAAGGTACCCGCTCTGGTAAAGCAGAGGCAGGGCGTCTCCCATATTCTCCGTGGGCTGGTCGAAGTCCGACTCTTCCACTTCCAACGAGTCTAGCGATGTAATGTCGGTATGAAAGTGCTGCATCTGCTTGATAAGGAAGGTCGGAGTGCCCGAAGCAAACCAATAGTTTGACAGCATTTGGTCACTGAGGGCGTTGAGCAGACTGAACGGATTGAAGACAGACTCAGCGCCACCAGCGAAACAATAACCGTCGTAATTGAACTTTATCTTAGCATACATCTCTTCCGGTGTCAGTTTGAAGGTTTTGGCCATCTCGTTGATGTCTTCCTTGAAAACGGTTAGCACCTCATGCTCTGTAAAACCGCAAATCGTAGCAAAACGGGGCAACAACGAGACATTCTTCAGATTGTTGATAGTGGAGAAGATGCTCAGCTGCGAGAACTTCGTGATACCGGTGATGAAGCAGAACTTGAGATAAGCCTCGTTCGCCTTGAGCGGCACGTAGAACTCCTGCATGACTCTGCGCATGGCATCGAGCGTAGCCTGATTGTGAAGCACGTCAAGCAACGGTGCATCATATTCATCGATGATGACCGCCACCTGCTTGCCGGTCTGCTTTTTAGCCCTGTGGATAAGGCCGGTAAGCAACTTTCCAGGAGTCGTCTCGTCGTCTTCATAACCATAAATCTCTGTCAATGGTTTCATGAGCCACATCAACGTCTCTCGCAAACCTTCAGCACTGTCCTGACCCTTGGCCACACTGAGGTCGAGATGAAGCACGGGATAACTTGTCCACTCCTTTTCAAGCGGCATGATCTTCAGACCCTCGAAGAGTTCCTTCTCGCCACGGAAGTAAGACTCCAGCGTTGTCGTGAGCAACGACTTACCAAAACGACGGGGACGGCTCATGAAAACGAAGGTTGCATAGTGGGCCAGTTCCCAAACGAGATCGGTCTTATCGACATAGACGTAGCCTTCCTTAATAATCCGTTCAAAGGTCTGTATGCCTATCGGGTATTTTCTCATTCTCTGCTCCATGTTGCTTGTTGTGCTTTACTTTGCAAATATAGCGATTTCCCTGCACCTTGGCAAGGAAATCGCTAAAATTGTTATCTCGACATCATCCTTACTTCCTTGGTCAGCTTCTTGGCGGGGTCGCCCATGAAGCGCCAGTAGGCCACGGGCATGACGGTGAGGATGAAGAACATCGTGATGATGGTGCCCCAGAAGATGACGGCTGCCATCGGCATCCACAGACTGCTGCCACCCAAGAGCATCGGGATGACGCCCGTGGAGGCGCAGGCCGACGTGAGGAAGATGGGGCGCATGCGCTCTTTCGAGGCCTCGAGGATGGAATCGCGCATCGACATGTGCTTCTCGGTGTAGAGTTCCTTGGCATAGTCGAAGAGGATGATACCATTGCGCACCAGCACACCCATCAGCGACACGAAGCCCAGCACGCACGTCAGGCTCAGGTCGATGCCCGACATCAGAATGCCGGCTGCCGCGCCAAACACGCACAGCGACAGCGAGGCCAGCATAATGAACGACTCCGACACACTGCGGAAGTGCCACAGCAGCACAAAGAAGATGATGGCGATGCTGATGATGAGGGCATGGATGATATTGGGTATCTGCTCCTGGTCGGTCTCATACTGTCCGCCGTAAGACACGTGCACGTCTTGGGGCAACTGCATGCCGGCCACGATCTTCATGATTCGGCCCGTCATGCGCTCCACGTTGACATCCTGGTCGGTCTCGGCAATCACGGAGATGGTGCGCAGTCCGTTGCGGTGGACAATCTGACCGTATTCCATCTTTTTCTCCACCGTGGCCACCTCTCTCAGCGGCACGCTCTTCAGTCCGCCCACCACGGGAATCTGCTCGTCGAGAAGGTTGTCGACCGATGCGCTGTCGCTGCGGCGGGTCTTCAGCACCGTCTTAGGTCCGTAGTCGCCGTCCCACATCTGGCTCACCGGCAGACCGCTGGTATAGCGCATGGCCAGCGTCATCTGCACGGCGCCGTTGGTCAGTCCCAGTCGGCTAGCTGCTTCGTCGTTGAGGGTCACGCGGGTTGTGGCCAAGGGCTCACGCCAGTCGGTTCTGACCAGTTCCAGCCCGTTGATGCGGCGCAGGCGCGACGTCACGCTGTCGGCTGCCAGAGTGAGTGTCGAGAGATCGTTGCCCGTCAGGCGCACCTCAATGGGATTCTCCTCCTTACTGTAGGAGAGATGCTTGATCTTGACGATGCCCTCGGGAAAATAATTGGTGAAGCGTCGCTTGCACTCGCTCACGAGGCGCTCGGTCTCGTCGATGCTCTTGGTGTTGACGATGAATTGGGCAAAGTTGTCGCCGGGAATCTGCGGGGCGTAGGTGGTCTGGAAGCGGGGCGACGACATGCCGTGGAAGTTGGCCACGGAGACCACACCGGGCATGCGCCGGATCATGTGCTCCAGCGAGTCGGCCAGCCATGTGGTGTGCTCAACGGTGCTTCCCGTGGGCATGAAGATCTCCACGGCAAACTGGTCGCGCTGGGCGATAGGCATCAGCTTCTGAGGCAGTTGGATGAAGGCCACGCCACCGACGGCAATCGTCACGACAGCAGCGCCCAGCGTCAGCTTCCAGTGGGCAAAGCACTGCTCGATGGCCTTGTTGTAGAATCGCTGCATGATGTCGAGCAGATTGAAGGCCTTCTTCCCGTCCTTTCTCACGCCGGTCTCGATGGGCTTACGGATGCAGAAGTACATGAGGATGGGCAGCAGGGTCTGCGCGATAATCATGCTGACGAAGAGCACGATGGTGATGGCCCAGGGAAACATCTTCAGGAAGTCGTGCATCACGCCCGTCATCGTCACGAGGAAGGGGAAGAACGTGATGGAGATGCAGAGCGTGGCCGAGAAAATGCTTTTCAGGAAATGCTTTGTGGCCAATACGGCACTGCGCCAGCGGGTGATGCCCAGCGCCAGATTGTTGACATAGCCGTCGATGATGACGATTGAGTCGTCGACTATCATTCCGAGCGTCATGATAAGTGCCGCCAGCGTGACGGTGTTGAGCTCGAGGTCGAAGATGTAGAACAGTCCGAGCGAGATAAAGATGGTCACGGGCATCGTCGCGGCGGCCACGGCAGCCACCTGGCGTGGCATGATGAGCACCACGACGAGCAGCACGGTGACGATGGCGATGAGCAGCTCGCGCAGGAAGTCGTAGATGGAGTCGTCGACAACCTGCTTCTGGTCGGTAATCTTGTTGATCTTCACGTCGGCGGGCAGTTCGGCCTTGATGTGGTCGAGCTTCTCGTTGATGGCCGTACCCATGCGCGAGACGTCCATGCCCTGCTTGTTGCTCACGGAGAGCAGCAGTGCCTTGGTGCCATTGACGGTGATATACTCGTCGAGCGTGGGATACTCATATCTGACTTCGGCCACGTCTTTCAGACGGACGATGTTGCCGCGCAGGTCGCTGTAGATCACGGCGTTCTCTACATCATAAATCTTGTTGAGACTCTCATCGACGTAGATGGGACTCTTGTATTTCTTGTCCTGCAGGCTGCCGCCGGTGCTGGTGAAGCCTTTTCCGGCCAACTCCTGGGCTATTGCGAGATAGCTGATGCCGTAGTGCGAGAGCTTGTCGGTGTCGAGATAGATGGCAATCTGCGGCATCTGCATACCGGTGACGCTCATCTTGCCCACCGAGGGCACCATGCGCAGCGAGTCCTTGATGACCTTCATATACTCGTTGAGCTCGCGATAGGTCTTGTCCTTACTCTCCAGCGATATAAGCTCAGACGACACGTCGCCGAAGTCGTCCTGCACGCGTACGGCCAGTACGCCGCGAGGCAGACTCGACTTGAAGGTCTCGATGCCATGCTTGAACTTTGACCAGAACTCGTCCTTATCCTCGAGGTTCTCGTTCAGCTCGACGACGATGATGCTCATGCCGTCGCGCGAGTAGGAATAGGTCTTCTCCTTCAATACCTCTTTATAAGTAAAGATGTAGTTCTCCAGCGGCTTGGTCACCTCCTGCTCCACCTCCTCCGAAGTGGCACCGGGAAAAACGGCGGCCACGATGCCTTCGCGCACCGTGTAGTCGGGAAACTCGTTCTTATTGATCATCTTCAGGCCGAAGATGCCGAGCACTACCAGACAGCAAACCAGCAGAATGACGATTTGCCGATAGTAGAGGCATATCTCCTGAAAGGGTCTTCTCTTCTTTCTTGCCATAGCTTACTTGATGATTTCGCACAATGTTCCCTCACTCACTTTCTGCTGTCCCTCGACGATGAGCAGGTCGCCCGGCTGCAGTCCGCCATCGACGCGCACGCCCTGAGAGGTGTCGGCTACGAAGTGGATGAATCGCTTCGAGGCCTTGCCGTTGCTCACCACCCATACGAAGAAGCGGTTGTCCTCGCTGAGCTGCACCACATTGGCCGGAACGAAGACGCTGGTCTGACCTCGGCGGAAGCTGCTGTAGACATTGCAGATCATTCCGGGCAGCAGTCGGTGCTGCGGGTTGTCGAGCATGATCTTCACGTCGTAGGTGCGGCTGAGCGGGTCGGCGTCGACACCCTTCTCGACCACACGGCCATAGAAGGGCTGGCCGCCCACGGCATCGCAGCGCACCATCATCACCTCGCCCTTCTGTATCTTGTCAATCTCATTCTCCGGCACGCTGATCTTCACCTTCACACGGTCGATGTGCATCAGTTCGGCAATCATCTCGCCGGGCGCAACATTCTGTCCCACCTCGACGGCCTTGCGGGAGATGTAGCCTGCGTAGGGCGCGGTGAGCCGGGTGTCGCCCATATTCTTCCGTGAGATGCGCTCCAGGGCCTGGGCCGATCGCAGGGCCTCCTTGGCCTCGGCTAGGGCAGTCTGGGCCTGCACCCACTTGGCCTCACTGATGACGCCGCTCTCGTGGAGGCCTTTCGAACGGTTGTAGGTGTCCTGAGCCTGACGCAGGGCTTGCTGGGCCTGCATGGTCACGGCGTGCGACGAGGCCAGCGTGCTGTTCTGATTGGCACCGTCGAGCACGGCGATGACCTGCCCGGCGCTGACCATCTGTCCCTCAGCAACACTGATCTGCTTTACGGTACCAGCGGTGGAGAAACTGAGGCTGACGCCATTCTCCTCGGTGACGGTGCCGCTATAGCCGCGCTCACCGTTCATCTGGACGGCGCCCACTTGCTCCACTTTCACCCTGACGGCTTTCTGACCATCAGATGACGGCCTGTTGCCACATGCGGCGAGCACTGACAGCAAGCCAATAAAAGTAAGAATTTTTATCGTCTTCATAAGTCACATAGATTTCAATGCACTAAATAATCTCGAGCTAGCTTTCGAACTGCAAAGATAGCAAATAAAACAATTGGTTGTTCAAAAA
>Ga0256404_1009188_pt1 | contig 14330 bp, 12 predicted proteins | sample RumenRJG_01DNA_FD_185990 | JGI IMG/M metagenome (GOLD analysis project Ga0256404, IMG submission 185990) | Bovine rumen microbial communities from Lethbridge, Alberta, Canada - RJG_01 | ecosystem: Host-associated > Mammals > Digestive system > Stomach > Rumen | place: Canada: Alberta | collected...
GGTCAAAAATATTGCCTCAGGTCTGAAAATTACTGCCCTCACCGATGATGAACTTCGCATGCAGGAAGAAGAGATTCTTGACAGACAGACTGAGATCGCAGAGGAGAAGATGCGGAGAAGAAGGGATAGAGAGAACCATTCATAAAACGAGAGAATAGCTTTACTTAATAGTGCCTGTCACCAGATATACTTCAGCTCAAATGGCACGATTCCAGGAATCAATGGGCGAGTTGATCTTGACTATGCGTATCAGGACTTCCCGAGCATCATCGTGAATGGTGGCTTCAATGGCTATGCAAAAACGCAGAAACCTGCTGAATCCAAGATCGTCCAGAAGATGACAGTTGAAGTCGCTGCCAGGAAGGTCATTGCAGGTGAGTTCGGTAATGGCGACCAGCGTCAGAAGGCTATCGAAGCACTGGGGCTTGATTATCAGACTGTACAGAAAAGGGTGAACGAGATCCTGGCCTCTTCTGCTCCCAAGCAGGCGAAGGTCTACTACTCTGTCGTCTCCGGCGATACACTCTCCGGCGTTGCAGCAAAGTATGGCCTTACCCTGACGGCACTTTTAAAGCTCAATCCCGATATAAAGAATCCCAATATCATCTATCCTGGTCAAAAGATCCGAGTAAAATAATATCATTCACTTCAGCGGGCATGCCATCACGGTGTGCCCGCTTTTTTATATGTCTGAAGAATTTAAGGTTCCTTCGTCAATCGGAAACCCTCACCTCCATTGAGAACCAGGAGTTGGGCCTGATGCAAAAACATTTTAAGAAATCCCGCGCATTTTGCCCTGAAACCTCCAGATCCTATTGGAGGTGATATCGATGACAAGTGAACAGCGAAAACAAATAACTGAGCTTCGAAGCTCTGGAAATAGCTACGGTCAGATTGCAAAACTTCTGGGACTTACAAAGGCCCAGGTCAGCTCCTACTGCAGAAGGAAGAAGCTCTCAGCAAATGGAGAGCCAGCATCGGCTGGATCTGATGCAGAGTCATCTTTCTGTAAGAACTGCGGGAAACCAATCAAACAGCTGCCAAAGCACAAGCACATTTCCTTCTGTAGTGACAAATGTTGCCGGTTCTGGTGGAACCATCACCCGGAGGCAGTTCACAGGAGAGAAACCGCAATCTACTCCTACACCTGTGCATGCTGCGGGAAGCACTTCACAGCTTATGGCAATAACCACAGGAAGTACTGCTCTCATGAGTGCTACATCAAGGACCGGTTTGGAGGTGATCGGCATGACAGATGATCAGTTCCAGAGGGAGGCTCTTTACCAGGCGACCATGAGTATGTTCCGGGCGATGCTAAGAAGCCGCCTGATTACAGAGGAACAGTACACGGTAATTGATACCAAAATGAAGGAGAAATACTCCCCGATTATCGGCACTTTATGCTCGAAGTAATCCTTGCTTCGTCGGCCTGCCAGAGTGATCTATTGTAAGGAAAGGAGTGACGTCAAATGGCAAAGATAACAGAAATTAAGCCCGCCATGCCAAAGCTGCCGACGAGAAAAAGAGTTGCTGCCTACGCTCGTGTTTCGATGGAAACTGAGCGGCTGCACCATTCTCTGTCAGCCCAGGTCAGCTACTACTCCTCCCTAATTCAAAGCAATCCAGAGTGGATCTATGCTGGCGTCTATGCAGACGAAGGCATCAGCGGGACCAGTACGGAAAAACGGGCGGAATTCCAGCGAATGCTCGCCGACTGTGAAGCCGGACACATCGACATAATACTCACGAAGAGCATTTCAAGATTTGCCCGGAACACGGTTGATCTTCTGAACACTGTCCGGCACCTTCGAGAGCTCGGCATTGAGGTCCGATTCGAGAAGGAAAACATCAACTCCCTTTCCGGTGATGGAGAGGTAATGCTGACGCTTCTTGCTTCCTTCGCACAGTCAGAATCCGAAAGCATCAGCAACAACGTAAAATGGGGAGTCCGGAAGCGCATGCAACAGGGCATCCCGAATGGACACTTCAGGATCTACGGCTACCGGTGGGAAGGTGACGATCTGGTCATTGTGCCGGAGGAGGCCGCCATCGTGAAGAGAATCTTCCAGAACTTTCTCGACGGCAAATCGAGACTCGAAACCGAGCGAGAATTTGCTGCCGAAGGGATCGCAACCCGCGAGGGCTGCCGCTGGGTTGATTCCAACATCAAGGTGGTTCTCACCAACGTGACCTACACCGGCAACCTTCTCCTGCAGAAGGAATTCATCGAAGACCCGATCGGTAAGCATCGCAAGAAAAATCACGGAGAGCTCCCACAGTACTATGTGGAGAATACCCACGAAGCCATCATCGACAAGGAAACCTTCGACTATGTACAGTCAGAGATTGCAAGGCGTAAAGAGCTCGGTCCTCTTGCCAACAAGAGCCTCGACACTTGCTGCTTCACCGGCAAGATCAAATGCCCGCACTGCGGCCTCAGCTACATGCATGAACACCGGACAGATAGAGGCACCTATCAAGAATTCTGGGTCTGCGGAACAAGGAAGATGCTCGCAAGGAAAAGGGCCGAAAGACCTGCATGCCCGAACAAGGGAAGCATCAGCCAGAAAGGCTTAATCAAAGCCTGCAATGAGGTCCTTGGGCTTGATGAATTCGACGAGCAGGTCTTCCTCGATAAGGTGGATCATTTAGAAGTTCCGGAGGGCTACGTTCTCGACTTCTTCATGAAAGACGGTACCGTCATTCGGAAGCCCTGCCCTAACACCGGCCATCAGGATTGCTGGACAGCTGAGTACCGAGCAGAAACCTCTCGGAAGCGAAGGAATAATCCTACCTGCCGCAAATCTTCTGTTCTCACCGGCAAAATCAAATGCGCGGAATGCGGCAACAACTACCGCAGGCAAACAAGGAAACGCTCGACCGGAGAGGTTTACCATCTCTACGCCTGCGCAACGACGAACACCTGCCATAACAACTGCATCCACGAGGACACCCTAAAAGAGATCTGTGCAAGGGTCCTCGACATTCCAGAATTTGATCCTGATGCCTTCACAAGGGACATTGAAAAGATCACGGTTTCTCCGGGCGGCCACCTGACCTTCACCTTTATGGACGGACACGAGGTTCAGGAAGACTATGACACCACAATCAAAAAGCCAAAGTGGTCTGCAGAACGAAGAGCCCGCTTTGAAGCCGCCCCTAAGAGGGAATACTCCTCTGAAAGACGTAAACAGATGAGCGAAAGGATGAAGAAGATAAGGAGTGAGAAATATTGGAACAGCAAAGGAAGATAACAACCATTCCGGCCAGCATCAGCCGGTTCACTGCTGCGCCGATCGACACACCAAGTAAACGGAAGGTTGCTGCTTATGCTAGAGTCTCCACGGACCACGATGAGCAGTTCACCAGCTATGAGGCGCAGATCGACTACTACACGAAGTTCATCAAAGCCCGCGACGATTGGGAATTCGTTAAGGTCTACACCGACGAAGGCATCACCGGCACCAGCACCAAACATCGTGAAGGCTTCAAAAGCATGGTCGCCGATGCGCTGGCAGGAAAGATCGATCTGATAGTAACGAAGAGCGTGTCCAGATTCGCCAGGAACACGGTCGACTCGCTGACCACCATCCGAAAGCTCAAGGAACATGGAACAGAGTGCTTCTTTGAAAAGGAAAACATCTGGACCTTTGATTCCAAAGGTGAGCTTCTCATCACAATCATGAGCTCCTTGGCACAGGAGGAATCCAGATCCATTTCAGAGAACGTAACCTGGGGCCAGAGGAAGCGATTTGCTGACGGCAAGGTGTCCGTCGCCTACAAGCGCTTCCTTGGCTACGACAAAGGGCCGGACGGAAAACTCATGATTAATCCCGAACAAGCGAAAACGATAAAGCTCATCTACAGCCTCTTTCTTCAGGGAATGACCTACCACGGCATTGCAGACGAGCTCACAAAGAGGGGGATCAAAAGTCCTGGTGGAAAAGATCAATGGGCTCAGTCATCAGTAAAAAGCATCCTACGGAACGAGAAATACAAGGGTGATGCCCTTCTTCAAAAATCCTTCACGGTCGACTACCTCACGAAAAAAACTAAGTTAAACGAAGGAGAAATCCCGCAGTACTACGTGGAAGGTGACCATGAAGCCATCATCGATCCGGAAACTTTCGACATGGTCCAGCGCGAGATGGATAAGCGCGGCAAGGGCAAGAAGTACCACAGCGGAGTCTACCCTTTCTCCACGAAGATCAAGTGTGGTGAATGCGGGAGCTGGTACGGCTCAAAGGTCTGGCACTCAAACGACAAGTACCGCCACGTCATCTGGCAATGCAACCACAAGTACGACGGCGACAAGCGCTGCTCCACTCCGCACCTGACTGACGAGCAGGTCAAGGCTGCCTTCCTGTCAGCGGCAAACAAGCTCCTGGCCACAAAGGACGAGGTCATCGCAAATGGCCGCGAGATGCTGGGGCTCCTCTTCGACACAAAGGAAATTGAAACACAGCGAGACAATCTTCTGATTGAAGCGACTGCCGTCTCCGAGGCCGTTCAAAAGACTATCTACGAGAACGCGCATGTCGCACAGGACCAAACAAGCTACCAGCAGAAGTACGATGCCCTCTCCAAGCGCTACGATGAGCTCAAGAACCAGATTGACAGCCTGAACGAGCAGATCAGCACCACGCAGGCCAACAAGGCAGGCATCGAGGACTTCCTCGCAGCCTTCGAAAAAACGCCTGATACCCTGACGGAGTTCTCCGTCGAAGCCTTCAGCAGTCTGGTCGACTTCATCACAGTCTACAGCGAGAAAGACATCCGAGTGACCTTCAGAAACGGTCAGGAAATTACAGCATAAATGCTAAGATCTTATCAGCCATGATACTAATGATGAAGGCTCTTGTCAGTAATTTCTGATCGGATTTTCCCATTTTATAAAATCACTCATTATGCCTTGTTTCATTAATGATTTTTTGATAGCCTCAAATACGGATTGCCTTTCAACTGCCACTAGAATGCACTCGAAATCGACCGAACTAATCTCTTCCGGAGATTTAACATTGTAGCCATTAGATTGATAACTTAGATAGTCTCGATCAACCCACAGTACAGGGGTTTCTTGATATCTCATCATGAAGTCAACAAGATCTCTTCCTGCCTTCCCACAGCCATACACAATTGTTTTTTTCTCAACAAACTTTGCGGGGTCTGTAATAAATTCCAACACTTTAACTCGTTTATCAAAACCCATCTGTTCATCAATCGCATAACATGTTCTCAAAGATATATATTTTTGCAATTGCGGGACAAGCGTATCTTTGTACGGGGAGTCAGAAAAAAAAGGGAATAGATTTTCATAAATATGTCCTATGTTCGAAAGCATATCAGGTCTTTGTTTCCTGACCGCAGAATTTGCCACATATCTGTAATGGTAAAGAACCTCAGGCATAATATAAATGCTTCTCGCTTCCAGTAGATACAGGTACAGAAGAGTAGAGTCTTCTCCATAGAAAATCCTAGTATCTAAGCACCTGCTTGCAGCTACCAACCTATCTCTCCTGAAAACTTTATTGCAAAGATAAGGCGTCAATCTCTGTATTTCACTTGTGTTGAAGTCCCATATCATAGTGGATAAAAGCTCTATATATGAATCTCCCTCTAAAAGCCCCGAACAAAACTTATCATTGCGTAATTCAACGCATTCCTTGCTCTTCTCCCAGTAAACGCCAAAGCTAAGAATATCCGCATCTTTTATTGACGAGACAGCCATCTCTATCAAATTTGGTTCAATATAATCATCAGAGTCCACGAACAAAATATATTTACCTGACGCAGATTGAATTCCTCTATTTCTAGCGGATGCAACCCCTTTGTTCTTCTGATGAATAACGTTAATTCTTGTGTCGCGAATAGCATATTCATCGCATAACAAACCAGAATTATCGACTGACCCATCATCGACCAGAATCACTTCGAGTTCTCCATAAGACTGATTTATAATAGATTCTATACATTCCGAAACGTATTTCTCATTGTTATAAACTGGAACAATTACGCTTACTTTTTCCATATCTTAAATATTTGCTTCTGCCATTTCTCGAATTAGGTTTTCAGCTGATATCATCTTGCAAGAAAGTTTGTTCATTACATTATTTTTCAGCTCATCAAACATCCCAATTGGTGATATTATCAATAAATCCACATCTGGTAGTGTATCTTCCACTCTATATAAAGGAAATTTACAGGCGGCTTTAGAAGCTTCTCTGTCAATAATGTAAGATACCTTCAATTTAGAACCATCCACCTCATCACAAATTCGCTGCCCCATTCGCCCCCAACCATAAATGGCAATTTTACGATAACCTTGATTGAACAATACATCACCAATACTTACACCAGCATTCTTGAGCGAGAGAATATCATCAAGCATAGTAACCATGGTAATATCTATATCCTTTTGCCTTATGAGCCTTAAGGAAAGATTCTTATAGTAATTCTCTACAGGCTTAGCCTCACTATTTACTTGACCTTTTTCCGAGTCTGAAAGAGTATTGGATATCGCCTGTAAATATTCATATCCATGAATTTCATCTGGCTCGAGATACATTCCCTCACCCCATTCATTCCATGCATTAATGAATAGGAACTCGGTATTATTCCTATCAGAGAGCTTAAGAAGAGTTTTTAATCCATTCTCAAAGTATGACGTTTCTTCAGGCTTTACCACTACACCTTGACGCCCTTTGCGCGGGGTCGTATCGATTCCAGGGCCATAGCATGGAATTGTTCTTCTATCCTTCAGTTCAGTGGAGAGCATATCCGCAACCAGTCTGGATAATTCGTCATAGTCATAAACAGAAGGTGAATTTCGTTTCTTAGTGAGTAATGGTAGATATGCGTCTGGAAAACGAATTATTCTTTTTGAGCATACATTTGGCACCTTTCCGGTTAATCTTTTTGTTTCTCCAATAAAATAAATTCCTTTAAATCCATTTTTTCTGGCAAGCTCTTGCCAGTATACAGCCATCTCATCAATACACCATATCAATTCTGGCTTGTAAAATATAAAGACCGGCATACCATCATGTTTGATATATCGTTCATCCTTGAAAAAAGGCAGAAGATAATTAAAATGATCCTCCCATTCGTTTCTCCCACCATATGTCTGCCGAATCAACATATTGGAATTGTTGGGATCTTGAATCACCGCATCGTTAGTAACCCATGCATTTGCATCTTCCACTCTGGCAGACCAAGTCTTGGTCCATGATTCATTCGCCCAATCGAAGCAATATCTCATCTCAATTTCTGGATGGTTTAATAAAATCTCGGCAGGCCTTTGCAACATTTTCCTGCCGTTTTCAAAATAGTAATGATACATTGCAAAGCCGTATAATCCATATTGCATAGCCAATCCAGCTTGCTGCCTCATGACTTCCGGATTTAAGAGATTATAGAAAATTTTATTTTGGGGAATATTGGGCTGAACATGTCCTTCGAATAACGGTTTTGCCTCTCTGGCTGTAACCCAGTCAGTGAAGCCTTCTCCCCACCAAACGTCATTTTCTACTGTTTGGTGGAATTGAGGGAGGTACATCGATATAATTTTCATTCTTTTTCCTGCTTCATAATCATTTATTTCTATTACATAATATTGCCCGCTTTACTGCTGAAAGATTGGCATAACCATATCTTTCATCAGGTTCCAAATGGCTGCCTTCTGCCCATTCATTCCACGCATTAACAAATACAATATTTTCTTCTTCTGAATGTATCTTTTTACTCTCTGCGATGATATCAGTAAGCCAAGTGCAAAAAGTCTCCGGAGTTAAATCTTTGTAGACTACCGCGCCTGAATAAGCTTTCCTTGCGGTGTTATCCCAATACGGCATAGCCCCACGATAATATGTCATGCTATTATGCGGCATCAGATACAATTTATTCTTAATAAAATCTGAAGTATCCTTAATCCTGCCAACAAAGTTTGGATTCAGATATCCATCTATTCGCACATATGGCATGAGATCATATATCTGATGTGGTGGAAATTCTATCAATGCATCCGCACCCCAATCCGAAACGTTCTCATCAAATCCTCTTGCATTGCAGAGACCAATATAAAAATCTCCAACACCGCATTTTATGGCTTCGTTACGTATATTATCTGCGAATAACTTAAACCGTTTTTTGCTCCAAATATTAGGTCTGTAGATAATCAATAAGGCCTTGTTATTGATCCGAATATATCTTTTATCTGAAAGAAATGGCAGCAAATCGTACACGAATTTTTTATCATCGTCTGCTTCCAAGTGCTGCTCAAATATTAAATCTTTATCTCCTCCATCCCATAAAGCTGACCAATTCTCATTTGCCCATGTAAAACAGTATTTCATGTCAAGTTCAGGATGATTATGATAATAGTAAAGTGGCTTTTCCATAATTCTCTGGCCCGAAAACCAGTAATAATAAAAGCTGAATCCGGAAATCCCATAATGCTTTGCCAATTCTATCTGCCTTGGAAAAACATCGGGATCATTTAAATTGTAGTACCCCAGATCTATAGGTACATGCGGTTGATAATGTCCACAGAACATAGGAATTGTCGTAGCCACATTCGACCATTCTGTAAATCCTCTGCCATAGTATTTATCATTTATGTCTATGCGGTGAAACTGTGGAAGATACCAAGCAATAACTTTGGTGTCGTTTTGCGCCAAGCCTACCCCCTTGGAATCATATGGAATAAAGTCTTTTTTTGTGCCTTGATTATAGACGCTCTCTATATATCGAGTATACTGTCGAATCTCATCCACAGTCGAATGCGCAAATAGATTAATTATTTTAGGTTTTTTTCTGCTTTCACTTCTGTAAAATTTCTCAATTCTCTTTTCAATTTCTTCATGATAATCCATAGAGGCAATGATTATTCCATCTATTTCTTTAAATGATTCTCGTAATGGCACCACCTTAAATCCATGGAAGTCTATTATTTGTTCAAGGTTCTTATCTTGGTCAATAACGGAATACAAGCACCTTAATAAATTTTCTTTGCATAGGATTTCAAATACTATTTCCGCACCAACTCCGGTTCCGTAAATTGCCCATTTTTCATCGATTTTTAGGGTAAAATCCTTAAATTTTTTATAGTATATTTCAAATTCACAATCAGAAAAGCGTTTCATCTTTTTATACCATTTTTGTATAATCAATATGTCAAAGTAATTAAGTACATATCTTCTCTGAATTATTGATCCAATAGTCCACTCCACTTTTTCTGCATTCTTTACAAGTATCACATTCCAACATAACTTTCCTATATTGTTTCCACTCTGAAACACTCTTTATTTTATCAATATTATCCCAATAAAAATTTTTAGCATCAGCATCTGAACAACAACAAAGTTCTAGTTTCCCTTGGTAATCAATAGAAATAATGTTCTCTAAGGGACAACGATAATTATTAGGACGTTTTTTTATAAGTTCTCTAATGCCCGTTGTGATAAGACTGTCTTCAATTTCTTTTCTTTCCACATCATTAAGTCTATTATTTACAAAGCGGTCTTGTAAATCCCATCCGGCCAAATATGCATTGATTGGTTTGAATATCAATTCATGATCTTCAGAAAACTGTCGGGCATCAGAAAGTTCTTCTTGATTGAACTTATAGACATGAAAGGACAATATAGCCTCTCCTGAAAAGCCATGTTCTCTCATGTTTCTTATAAGCATACTGATATTTTTTTGGGTTTTTTCAATATCAAAGCCATGTATCCTGCTATAAGACTCCTGTTTCATGCCTGATAAGGAAAAGATAACAGTGCTACAGCTCTCATAGGCTCCAGGAGTATTGGTCAATTGCACAACTGAAGCATTCGTACTTAATGAAAACCTTTGTTTTTGACTTGCAATATAATCTAATATATTTAGGAAGTCTTTATTCAAAAAAGGTTCACCCCAACTATATAGCATTATTTCGTGGAGATTATGAAGCAGTCCAATCTTCCTTAAATGCTGATAACACTTGATAAAGTAATCTGCTTTCATATAGTTCTGACTTGGCACCACCTCTCGGTTTTTTCTTCCCGTTGAGCAGAACTCACACTTTGCATTGCACCATCCTGAAATATCAAATGAAAAGCGTTGATTATAGAAACTCCAAAAGTTATCAAACACGGGGATCTCCAACATTTGAACCAGTTGATCATATACACTTTTACAGTTAGTAATAGTCACAATAACGGCATCCGCTTCATATTGTATTGCTTTTATCTCATCTAACGATAAAATAGGAATGGAGTGGAAACTCCTTCCTTGTTTGTTTACATCATTATCGCCAATTGCACAAATAATAATGTCGTTAATGCCTTCATTGTTTAGCCAAGAATATATATCTTCCGCATTATGACCGCATCCCCATAATATAACTTTGCTAGAATTCCAGTACATAATTCAATCCTTTCTACCTAAAATTAAAGCACGCCTTAGACTATCATGTCTAAACCTGCTATCTGGGTAATACATATATCCTTTTGAAGGAGAATATTGAATTCCATGCTTCTCAAAATAGGAAGAAATCACATCATATGCTAGCTCCTGATGATACGTGCAAATTGCAAGCATTATATCAGGCGAAGAAGAAATGGTTCTCAATGCCCCCTGCAAAGCGTAATATTCTTCTCCTTCGATATCCATTTTAATAAAATCCACTGGGGTGCTAATAGCATCATCAATTGTCGTTGTATCGTCATCACAATAATTGGATATTCCCTTGGGGATGATTTCAATCTTATCTTTGTAAGGAGCAAATGTATATTTCAAAGCTTCCAGCCAATTAGTATCCGGTTCGAACATATATATTTTTTTCACCTTGTCTATTATTTCCAGTGAAAAATTTCCTTCCGCTACTCCCGCATCAATAACAACAGCATCCTTTTTTACATCAAAAGAATCTGAAAGATATCTATGCGGTGAGTTCTCGTCTTGTTCAATCAGAATAGACTCGTAATAATTCTTTACTTCAGTTTTGGTGGAAAATGTGCTTGAGAAATACATCCTTTTGCCTTGATAAATGACATAATATAGATGCGCATCATCATCCCAATATATGTCATCTTCTGAGACAGTATGATAATCAATAAACGAATAGTTAAATATCTCTAATGGATGCCCAGAAAGATAGGATAATATTTCACGAAGTTCATCTTCTTCGCTTCCTGAATACCTATTAATTATTTGAATTCTTGTGAAAATCTCATCTTCAATTACGCCTATTTTTCCAGGATATTCTTTATTCAACTGTTCAAGAACTGCACGTTTATTTTCTTTAGACAAGGCAAAATAAATATTGCATATTCCAGATTCTGTTATCACTTTAGGAGAGAAAATATGTTTTCCGTATATGTTTTTCCCCCATTTATTAGAATTATTGTCGATATAACCTGCAATATTCATCCTTTTCAAAACACATGAGTATGTCTTATTAATAATTTCGGCTTGCTTCCCTGTACCCCAAATATAGATAGGGTCCTTAAAAATATTGTTCATAGCTAGTCTCCGTTGTTATTTTTCAAATGATGATTTTTCTGGTAAAATTTCTGCCAGTGCCTCATTTACTGCTTCTTTTACTTTCTCGAACTGACTTCCCACACAGTTTTCATTTACACAAACAACTGGCATCTCTTGATTCCTTATGGCACAAACAGCTTTTTCGCAATTAGTCTCATCAACAAAGAACGGTCGACCTTGAGTCCTCCTTGGGAAAAACTTGCCTGTACATAACTGCCAGTATCTAACAACATATTGGGTTACGTCGGTATATGCTCTAAACCTGCTCCTACAGGATCTATCCAGTGAATCATTTTCTTCTTCCCATATTTCCTGCATAACAGATTTCTTTAATCCTGATGGCACATGAGGATCATAAAATCCTGGAAAATCATTCCAATAGGTTAATGATTCAGTACGCTCAAGAAGTTCCCCATAATCTTGGTTAAACCACTTATCGTAATCTTTGGACTGAACTTCCCTCTTATGGAAATGGCGATTAATAATAAACATATTATTTATTGTGGAATATCTTGCCATTTCTCCTACAGGGCCAAATGCAGCTGTAGTCACAATGTTTTCTACTGCTTCGTCACACGGTAGATTGTTCCTAAAGTAATAATCTTCCTCTACGGGCTGTACAGGAAACATGTCGTCATTGAATATTATAAAATTATCAGACAAGTCCTTTATTCTAAAGAAGTTCATCTCTATTGCGCTAGAATTGAAGGTCGGAAGATATTCTCTTGGCATAAATTCCTCATGATTCACGATCTCAAGTTTAGAGTTTCTAGTATTCAAGAAGTCCGGGATTTGACCACACGTCACGAAAAAAACTTTGTGAACCCATGGCATGAATTTTTCTATGCCGCGAAATAAATATTGAAGATTATCCCAACTCTGAAAACGTATTTCCATATCTGAGCGAGCGTCAGGACGGTCTTTATTAAAATACTTCTTTCTCTTTTCCTGCCAATTTAGATCTGTCGAATCAACCCAATATAGAACAATATCTATTGCACCGTTCATTTTTGTTCTCCTTATTCACACTCTCATCATCACCGCAGCATGCCTTATCTTCATATTTCCTTGCTTCTCCTTCGTCAAGAAATACAGCGTGCATAGGTATTCCCCAATGTAGCCTATATACCTGTCATGCCGATTTGCTCCATCAGTAAACTCCTCAACACGTTTGAGAACAGGAAATAGAAAGGAACAATACTGATTCAGCACTTCTTTCCTGGCGATTATGATGTTGTAATTTAGGTAGTACGGCTGGGAATCAATTCTATCGACATGAACAGCGTATTCAGGAGAAAGTTCCTGAAGAGCCCGTCTGACGGCCTGCCAGTCAGAATCCTTAATCCAGCGAGTCCGCTGCTGTGAAATGCCTGGGGTATAAACCATTGGGAATGGAAGGATCACATCGACATTACTGTCGATTAACATGCATAGATCTGCTTCAGAGACACGCAAATAACGCCTGTAATGCTCGAGACCGATTACAGGCTTATCAGAATTCTTCCATGCCCAGTACAGGGCAGAAAGCTCACTATAATTACAATTTTTGTCGGAGATATTATCTCCGGTATTATCTAGGAATTCAGTATTGACAAATCTTACGCAATGTGATACCCCCACCTGGATGGTGTGGGTCCACATATTGAGCGGATATAATTTCTTTAGAATTTTGTCTTTTTCTGAACGGGTCTGATAGATTGCTACGTGATCTGCAATATACTTTTCTGCGTTCAGTTCAGGAAAAAGGGCAAGAGACGAGTAGTAGCCATTCATCAGGTCTCCGAAGAAAGCAGAATCAACGCATTGAGCATTTTCGTAATCATGTTCTTTAAGAGTATCCGCAATCTCCTTCTGTACAGCTTCCGGTGTGGCAATATAGACTTTCGGATACTCGTTATGCTCATCGCACCAGCTGAGAAAATCGTCAAGCGAAATAACTTCTATTCCTTCCAGCTGATCAGGGTTTCCTTCTTTGTTTGTAACAACGAAAAATAAGACCGTGTTGCCCTTCTGGGTCATGGCCTTGTATGTACTGAATGCGACAGCCTGCGCACCATATATTGCTATTCTGCCTGTGCTTTCATCCATGTCTGTCGGTTGCCTTTCTGATCTATTGATCTCTCGCTCCTCGTACACCTTGAGCCTATATCTAAGGGTAGAGCGGGGAATCTGATACTGTCTTGAAGCTTCGGCGACACTTATGTTGCCCTGCTTACAGTCGTCATAAATTCGAGCAGTAGTTCCATCAAACTCCATGTTAGGCCTTCCGAGCCTTCCAGTATTCTGTTTTGATGAAACATTTCTCATTACTACTGCCTTCACTGCTGATACAAATACACTCTTTTGTTTATTATCGGCTTTTTATTGATAGAAATAATATCCAGAGACTTTGCACTGCTTTTAGTACAATAGATCTATGCATTATTATCATGTTGCGCACTGTAGAAGGAAAGAGAATGATTTTCACCTGGATAGTGAATGGAATTTGACAATAGAAATTTAGAAACGAATACCAGCGCCAAAAACGACACACCCAGCAAAAACGACACACTTTTGATGAAACCGACACACCTTCATCAAGCAGCCTTAAATTGTATCAAATAATGAGTCTTGTTTTCTAAAACTTTAAGATGTCCGCTGCTGCTTTTGACCAAATTCAGTATGGTCTGGTATCTTCCGTCATCATCGCTATAGCTTATCTTAAATTCTGGAGCCAAAATATCAAACTCTGCTTTATTTTTCCAGTAAAGTGCATCCAGAAAATACTTCACTGTCCATGAATTCTCATCGTATGCAAAATAAGTATT
>Ga0256404_1009189_pt1 | contig 14329 bp, 12 predicted proteins | sample RumenRJG_01DNA_FD_185990 | JGI IMG/M metagenome (GOLD analysis project Ga0256404, IMG submission 185990) | Bovine rumen microbial communities from Lethbridge, Alberta, Canada - RJG_01 | ecosystem: Host-associated > Mammals > Digestive system > Stomach > Rumen | place: Canada: Alberta | collected...
AGAAGGTCCATACGCCCTTTTTCTCTCAACGTCTGCACCAATTCTGCCAGTTGCTGAGCCTGTTCTTCCGGTGTATGGGATGATTCAATCTTCATTGTCTGTATCCTGAATAAAACCGTTGAGCCACTTTTTCCATTTATCAATCATGGGAACGTTGCCGCCAGGCTTATCACCTGCCTGTTCTTCCTCCTTGTCCATCGGCTCTTCCTCATGCTCCGGTTCTTCAGCCGCTACGGGCTCTTCCTTTGCCGGTTCCGGTTCCACGATTGGTTCGATGACAAAGACCGGCTCTTCCTTCGGATTGCTTACTTGTTTGACAATCGGCTTATACAACTTGGGAATCAGTTCCTCGTAATAACGGTCATCGTGCGGCAATTTCTCCGATTCGTCTTTCTCATCCTCCATCCCTGTAGCGAGAATCGTCACCTTCGCATCTCCTCCCAACGAGGCGTCGGTGGAAATACCCCAGATGACCTCAATATTCGGATCGAGTTGGTCGAAGAAGTCATCTATCTCCTGCATCTCGGGTACCATGATTGGCGCTTCATCACTTGAATAGATATTGAACAGGATGCGTTTTGCCTTTCCGATATCGTTGCCATAGAGCAACGGAGAGTCGATGGCATTCAGTATGGCGCGCTCCACGCGTTTCTCTCCACTCGCTTTCCCTGTCGCCATGATTGCTCCTCCCCCATTCCGCATGGTCGTTTCCACATCGCGGAAGTCGAGGTCGATACCACCTTCACTGTTGACAGTAATCAATTCGGCAATCCCCTTTACGGCATCTTTCAGTATATTATCCGCCCGCGCGAACGACTCTTTCACCGCTATCGGTGTGTCGCCATATACGTCGCACAGGCGCTCGTTGTTGATAATCAGCAGGGCATCCACATTTTTTTTGAGTTCATCGACTCCTTTTAGTGCCTTGATAATCTTCTGCTTCTTCTCAAAATAGAACGGTATGGTCACTACGCCTATCGTCAGCAAACCCATTTTCTTTGCCACGCTGGCAACGACCGGCGCCGAGCCCGTGCCTGTTCCGCCGCCCATGCTTGCCGTGATGAATACCATGCGCGTGCCGTCGTTCAGCAGTTTTTCGATATCGCTCACATTCTTTTCTGCTTCCGAACGTCCAATTTCCGGTACGCCGCCGGCTCCCAAGCCTTCACCCAACATGATTTTCACAGGCACCGGCGATGGTGCCAGCGACTTGCTATCGGTGTTGCATACCGCCAGCGTGACGCCTTCAATGCCTTCATTATACATGTTTCTGACAGCATTGCAACCGCCGCCGCCTACTCCAATCACCTTGATGATGCCTTTCGACTTGTCTTCTACGGGACCGAAATCCACTAAGGGTTGAGATGTTGTATTGTCTTTCATCATTTGCTCTTTATTGCTTGTTTCTCCAAAAGGATGTTCATTTCTTCAGTTGGTGCATTTTCCCTATGCGGGCAGGATTTAATTTTTCCTTTGCAAAATTACGAAAGAATTTTCAGAAATAAAAATCTTCACAAGGCTTGCGACGAAGTTTTTTCCACAAAAAGACTGTTGCCTCTCCCCTGGATATTCCAGAGGAAAGACAACAGTCTGCCGTTTTCCGTCAATCCTGACGATAATTATCAGGACTGTCGTTATTGAATCAAATCTACCGAGCGTTTGAGGAAGGCATCGAGGGCAGCGCCTTTCAGCATACCGTTCTGCAGAAGTGCGAGGTCTATCAGCTGATGCACGACCTTGTTGTCCTTCGCATAGTCGGCAATCACCTGCTTCTTCTTGTCTTTCTGCTCATTCAGAGCCTTCTCCGTGTTCTGCAGATCGTCTTTCTCTTCCTGCGTGATTTCTTCGGGTTTCTTCTTTCCCTGCTCCTGGCGCAGGGCTGCCAGACGGGCTTCGAGTCCCTTCTCCTCACTTGTTATCGGTTTCAGCAGGTCGGCACATTTGGCTGTCTCGTCTTCCAAAACCTTCTTGATGAGTTCGTGGTCGCTGTTGAGCACCAGGTTATAGGAGTCGGGCATCTGCGCGTAGAAGCTCATTCCGCTCTGGAAACGGCTCATGTCCTTCATGCGGCGCATGTATTCGCTCTGCGTGATGAGCACCGGCTGGGCTTCGCTGCCGAGACTTTGCACTTCCACATAGAACTCTGCTTTGTCCAGTTTCGGCATCTGTGAGCGGAACGCTTGTGACAGATTGTCACTCTCAGCCTCGTCGAGGGTCGATTTCTTTGCTTCTTCCTTGACAATCAGGCGGTCGATGATGTCGCCGTCAACGCGTGTGAAACGGCTCTTTTCGAACTTCTGCTCGAGCATGGAAACGACTGGCGTGTCGAGGTCGCCGTCGAGCAACAGCACGCTATAGCCTTTCTGTCGGGCTGCCTCGATGTAGGAATACTGCTCTTCCTTGTTGTTGGCATAGAGGTAGATGAGTTGCCCGTCTTTGTCGGTCTGATTGTCTTTGATGAGTGTTTTGTACTCATCGAAGGTGAAATACTTGCCGTCCACGTCTTTCATCAGTGCAAAATCTTTCGCGCGGTCGTAGAAATCTTCCTGTGAGAGCATGCCGTAGTTGATGAAAATCTTGAGGTTGTCCCACTTCTCTTCATACTCTTTGCGATTTTCCTTGAAGATACCGTTCAGCCTGTCAGCCACCTTCTTGGTGATATAGGTCGAGATTTTTTTCACGTTGGCATCGCTCTGCAGGTAGGAACGGCTCACATTCAGCGGGATATCCGGCGAGTCGATGACACCGTGTAGCAGGGTCAGGAATTCGGGCACGATGCCTTCCACCTGATCGGTCACAAACACCTGGTTGCAATAGAGCTGAATCTTATTGCGCTGAAGGTCGATATTTGACTGAATACGAGGAAAGTACAGGATACCGGTTAAATTAAAAGGATAATCCACATTCAAGTGAATCCAGAACAGCGGTTCGTCCATCTGCATCGGATAGAGCGTGCGATAGAAACTCTTGTAGTCCTCATCCTTCAGCGTGCTCGGACTCTTCGTCCACAGTGGCTCCACATTATTTATAATATTGTCCTCTTCCGTATCTACTTGCTTGCCGTCTTTCCATTCGGTCTTCTTGCCGAACGCAACGGGAACAGCCATGAACTTGCAGTATTTGTTCAGCAATTCCTGAATCTTCTGCTTCTCGGTGAACTCCTTGCAGTCGTCGTCAATATGTAGAATGATGTCCGTTCCACGGTCGTCCTTCTTCGTTTCCTCGATTTTGAACTCCGGACTGCCGTCGCAACTCCACTTCACCGGCACGGCATCCTCGCGGTAGCTGCGGGTGATGATTTCCACTTTCTTGCTCACCATGAAGGCTGAGTAGAATCCCAGTCCGAAATGTCCGATGATGGCGTTGGCGTTGTCCTTGTATTTTTCAAGGAAATCGCTCACTCCCGAGAAGGCTATCTGGTTGATATACTTGTCGATTTCCTCTTCCGTCATGCCAATACCGCGGTCGCTGAAGGTCAGCGTTTTCTTCTTCTCGTTCAGCGTCACGCGCACGGTCAGGTCGCCCAGTTCGCCTTTGAAGTCGCCCTTCTCAGCCAGCGTCTTCATCTTTTGCGTGGCATCGACGGCGTTTGAAATCATCTCACGGAGAAAAATCTCATGGTCGGAATACAAAAACTTTTTGATGACGGGGAAGATGTTCTCTGTCGTAACCCCGATATTACCTTTTTTCATATCAATATGTTTTGTTTTAATTAATCGTCTGCCTCTTACTCAGCAAATAGCGTGCCAAACGTCATTGAGCGGCAGATGTGTCACTGTATATATATACACATTTTGGGGTAGTTCAACTTTCATTTTCCAAAAGTTGGACTTTTGCACTCTAAAAGTGGCACTTTCGCGTCCTAAAAGTTCCCCTTTTGCGACCTAAAAGTGGCACTTTTGGAAGGCACTTTCTAAACGACTGATTTACAAATGGTTACAAAAGTGATTGCGTTTGCATACGGATGTATAAACATTCATGCAAATTGGTCAACTTTTTTTTGCATGTCCTAAAACATTTCCTCTTAAAAAGAACTTTCCATCAGCCAAGCTTTCTCTCACCTTTCTCCATAGAGACGGCGTAGCTTCTCGCCCTTTCTCACGAAATAGCCCAGTCGGTGTGACACGCCTTTGCGGTTGACCGAGCGCAGCACGTAGATGCCTTCGGGCAGCGTACTGATATCAATGGTCTCCAGACGGGTGGCGCGTGTGCTGACGATTCTGCCCGTGAGGTCCTCAACAACCAGATACTTGATGTCCAGAATGTTCTTGATTGGCGGCAGTTGGAGCGTATTGCCGTCGGTCGGCAGGAACGCGTTCAGCGACTGCGAAGACTGCTCGTCCGCACCCGGAGAGCATCCATAGAACGCCGGAGCACTCTCCGTTCCGAAGCGGTTCATGGCTGTCACGGCAAAATAGCGTCCGCCCTTCAAACCTGCCTTCGCCACCGACAGGCGGTTGTTCTGCAAACGGGTGGCTATCAGGTTGCGCGCGTCGGTGATATCTACCGGACAGGTCATGCTGGCATAGACATTGTAGAGCAAATCCCTGCCGCGCGACTCCCATGTGAGCACGGTCGTCCCGTTGCTCTCAGACACCTCTATGCGACGAGGGGCAGCAGGCACCGACTGCCGTTCCCACGTCATGGGTGGAACCAGTGCCGGCGTTGCGTCAAACTGTCGTGCAGCAAAATCATAAACGCCCTTTGTGTTGTCCGTAAAGAAACGGCTGCGGAAATAAGCATGACCGAGTCCCACCTGCCGTGCAACGTACATCTGACGGCTGATGTCGGAAAGCACCCACTTCCCTTCCGAAGGCGAAAGAAAATAGATACCCAGCCCCGAGACGACCGTCCTGCCGTGCGCATTCTCAGCCCAGTCGATGGCAAAAGGAAAGAAGTTGTTGTCCTTGAAATACATCATCGGATAGAGCTGGTCCATGAGTCCGTCGCGGAGCCATCCCTGAGCATCCTGGCAGACGCGCGAATAAGCATTCCATCCACGGCTGGAATAACGGGAGAGGTCGTCGGACTTGCCGATGGGCGAACAGCTCAGTTTCACCCACGGCTTCAGCGCCTTCACCCGCTCGTGAACGGTGCGGACGATGCGGGTGATGTATTCACGCCCCGTGTTCCTGTTCACCGTGATTTTCCACGTCTCCGGATAACGGATATAGTCGAGATGCACACCGTCAATGTCATAGTTGCGCGTCACCTCCTCACACATATCAGCGATATAGCGGGCAGTCTGTTCCTTCTCGGGATCCATAAATCCTTCGTCACCAATCTTCCGAATTGGCAGCGACCCGCTGCGCAGGTTCCTGCAGCCGGCACCGTTCCACTTGCCTATCGGAATGCAGACCATCCACGCATGAATCTCCATTCCCCGGCGATGGCACTCCTCCACGGCAAACTGCAACGGGTCGTAACCCGGCGACCTGCCCGCATGACCCGTCAGGCAGGCATCAAACGGCTCGTAAGCAGAAGGGTAAATCGTCGTTGCACGAATACGTGCCTGAAACAACACCGTGTTGACATTCGCTCGTTTCAACTGGTCGAGAATCTCACAGAGCTGGCGCTTCTGCTGCTCAGCATTCAAGGAACGGGGCCAGTCCAACCCGCCGATAGTCGTCAGCCAGACGGCACGCACCTCATACTTCGGACTCACCATCTTGAGATTCTGCGAAAAGACACTAACCGCAACCGCTAATAATATATATAATGTGTAGAAACGCTTCATAACAATGATTTTGCTGCAAAGGTAAGTAAATAAATTCATTTATTTCTTATCCTATCAATTATTTTGATTAACTTTGCATCGAATTAAGTACAAGAAAAGAAAATATGATTACATTCAGTATCAGCCTTGTCCTACTTGTATTGGGCTACTTCATTTACGGGAAATTCGTTGAAAAGGTTTTCGGACCTGACGACCGCCCCACTCCTGCCATCACAAAGGCAGACGGAGTTGATTTCATTATTCTGCCGAACTGGCGCATCTTCATGATTCAGTTTCTGAATATCGCTGGAACGGGACCCATCTTCGGTGCTATCATGGGTGCGAAGTTCGGACCTGTGGCGTATATATGGATTGTGCTCGGCTGTATTTTCGCCGGTGCCGTGCACGACTATCTGAGCGGCATGCTCTCCCTCCGGCACGACGGGGCTAACCTGCCGAACATGATTGGCACCTATCTGGGAAACGCCACGAAGCAAGTGATGCTCATCTTCTCCATCCTGCTGCTGCTGATGGTGGGCGCCGTCTTCGTGTATAGCCCTGCGGAGATTCTGACAGGCATCTGGGAACCGGAAGCCATCAGCAACTGGCTGGGCAAGAACACTTTCTGGATTGTCATCATCTTTATCTATTATATCATCGCCACGATGCTGCCTATCGACAAGATTATCGGCAAGATATATCCGCTGTTTGCCTTCTCACTGATATTCATGGCGGTGGCATTGATGGTGATGCTCTATATCAAGATGCCGAACCTGCCCGAGATATGGGACGGTATCGATAATATGGGAGCAGAGAAACTGGGACTGACTGACCCGATATTCCCCTGCCTGTTTATCACGATTGCCTGTGGAGCCATCAGCGGTTTCCATGCCACTCAAAGCCCACTGATGGCACGCTGCATCAAGAACGAACGCCACGCCCGTCCGATTTTCTACGGCGCGATGATTACAGAAGGCTTGGTTGCGCTCATCTGGGCGACCGTCTCCATGTATTTCTTCTATAACGACCCGACACCGGGCTACGAAACACTGGCTGTAGCGACAGGTGCCAACACCTCTGCCCCATCCGTCGTGAACATCATCTGCAACGACTGGCTTGGCGTGGTGGGCGGCATTCTCGCCCTACTGGGTGTTGTGGCTGCCCCTATCACAAGCGGCGACACCGCCCTGCGCAGCGCCCGACTGATTATTGCTGACTTCCTGAAGCTGAAACAGCATTCCATACGCAACCGACTCTATATCTGCGTCCCCATGTTTGCCTGCACCATCGCACTGCTTATATGGCAGATGGGCAACCCTAACGGATTCAGTATGATATGGAACTGGTTCGGTTGGTCCAACCAGACACTCTCCGTCTTCACCCTGTGGATGCTGACCGTGTATCTGGCACGAACGAACAAGCCCTACATCATCACACTGATTCCCGCCTTGTTCATGACAACGACCTGCGCCACATTCCTCTTCACAAGCAAACAGACGCTGAACATGGGATATGGACCGACAGCCATCATCGCCGGAGCAAGTGTTGTCGTTGCACTGTGCTGGTTCTTCTGGTGGAATACCAAAAAGAAAACGCCGTTACAATAAAACAAAACACTATTATAAAAAAAGAAAGAAATCATGAAAAAGAAAATGTTATTGATGGCAGCCGCATTGCTGCTGACTGTTTCCGCAAGTGCACAATTCCATGAGGGAAAAGGTTACATCGGTGCATCGCTCACGGGTCTGAACTTAAACTACAACGGTAACGACGGCTTCAACTTCGGACTTGAAGCCAAGGGAGGTTATCTCCTTGCTGACAACCTGATGGCACTGGGTATGTTCTCGTATAATCATAATGGGAACGATGCCGTTGCCGACCACTTCACGCTGGGTGTCGGCGGACGCTATTACATCATCCAGAACGGACTCTATCTCGGAGTCAACGCCAAATGGATTCACGCCAACCATAACTACAACGACATCATGCCGGGCGTAGAGGTAGGATATGCTTTCTTCATCAACCGTTCGGTGACGATTGAACCTGCCGTCTATTACGACCAGTCGTTCCGTAAGCACAGCGACTATTCGACCATCGGACTGAAAGTCGGCATTGGTATCTATCTGTTTGACGACTGATGGAACAACAATATCCTTCCCTCCTGCTGGAAAGGGCTGTGGGAGAGTTCTCCAAACTGCCGGGAATAGGACGCAAGACTGCCTTGCGTCTTGTTCTCCATTTGTTGCGACAACCAGCAGAGGAAGTTGAGAAATTCGCCCATGCCATTGCTGAAGTCCGAAACGAAATCAAGTATTGCAAGGTATGCCACAACATCAGCGACACAGACGTCTGCCAGATTTGTTCAGACAGGCGACGCGACAAGCAAACCATCTGCGTGGTGGAAAACATACAGGATGTCATGGCTATTGAAAACACACAGCAATACAACGGGCTATACCACGTCTTGGGAGGAATCATCTCTCCCATGGACGGCATAGGACCGAACGATATTGAAATCAACTCGCTGGTAGAACGCGTGGAACAAGACGATATCAAAGAGGTGATTATGGCACTCAGCAGTACGATGGAAGGCGACACAACCAATTTCTTCATCTCACGCAAACTGGCTGCATACCCCGTGAAAATAAGTGTCATCGCAAGAGGAATTTCCGTCGGAGACGAATTGGAATATACCGACGAAGTGACATTGGGACGCGCCATCCTCAACCGGACAAAACTGGAACAATGACCATGAAACGGACGCAAAGCATATTGACAATAGAGATTGCGACATTTGTCGTGGCAGCACTTATCGTCGTCGTTCTGTTCGAAAGCAACACCCTTCTCGAAGGAAGCCTTGCTGACTCCAAGACAAATGAGTTTCTCGTTGTCACCGCCATGGAACTTCTCACGCTCTGCGCCGTTCCATTGGCTTTGCGGCTGTTCAAATTCAAGTCGGTGGAACGCTCACTGAAAGAAAACGGACAACAAGCCCTCCTGAAATGGGGCACCATCCGCATCATGCTGATAGTAGTCCCCATGCTACTGAACGTTATTCTTTTCTATCTGTTTGGAAACGTAGCGTTTGGGTATATGGCAATCATCCTTTTTTTATGCCTCTTTTTCATTTATCCCACAAAAAGCCGGTGCGAAGCCGAGACTGAACCTTGAAACTATCCGTCATCATAGTCAACTACAACGTCAAGCACTATCTCTATCAATGTCTTGACAGCTTGGGGAGAGCATTGAAAGGAATCGATGCCGAAATATTTGTCGTTGACAACCATTCGCGCGACGGAAGCATCGAATATCTGACTGTCCACTTTCCCGAAATCAACTATATCGAACTGAGCCATAACCTTGGCTTTGCCAGAGCCAATAACATCGCCATCGAAAGAAGCAAAGGAGAATATGTCTTGTTGCTCAACCCTGACACAATCGTATGTGAGGAGACCATCAAAAACGTGCTGACATTCATGGATGAGCACCCGGAAAGCGGTGCCGCGGGAGTAAAGATGCTCAACAGCTTCGGAGAAAAGGCAATGGAGTCGCGGCGAGGCATCCCCACACCCATGACCGCCTTCTACAAGATGTGCGGACTCTGTAAACGTTTTCCGCAGAGCAAACGCTTCGCACACTACTACATGAGCTATCTGCCATGGGACAAACCCGCAGAAATAGAAGTCGTGAGTGGTGCTTTCTGCATGCTCCGCAGAGAAGCACTGAACAAAATCGGGCACTTGGATGAGAACTTCTTCATGTACGGAGAAGACATCGACCTTTCATTCCGCCTACTGAACGGAGGATGGAAAAACTGGTACATCCCCCAACAAATCCTTCACTACAAAGGAGAAAGCACCGCAAAATCGTCATTCCGCTATGTGCACGTGTTTTATAAAGCAATGTTGACGTTCTTCAACAAGCATTACAGCCACCTACGGCTATGGTTCACCATCCCCGTTAAAACCGCCATCTACTTCAAGGCATTCGGGGAATTAGTCAAAATGAAGATACGGCAAGCGGGAAAGTCATTGGGTATCTTCACGCCACGTAGCCGACAACATCCGGCTTATGTGGTCATCGGCACTGAAACGACCTGCGAAGCATGCAAAGCCCTATTCAACAGAAAAGGAATCAGCGCCGAACTGATTGTCGGCAATAAGGAGACGCTTCCGGACGGACACCTCAGCCCATCCATTGAATTGCCAGAAAGCAATATGGCATATATTGTTTACGACACATCGGCATACGACTATCAAACCATCCTTCAGCTTTTCGCCCAGAAACCATCCGAGAAAATCAGAATAGCAACCTATCACCCAAGCCAACAGATGATTGTCACTGAACAAGAAATTCTTGGATAATACAACAGGGGGCGAAATAAATGTTCCCGTCAGATACCTAAAAAACAAAATATTTGAAGTGTTGCCGCAAAAAAACAAGTTGATATTTTGTTATTCCAAAAATTATATCTATCTTTGCATCCGCAAATAACAAAGGTGCGTTAGTTCAGCCTGGTTAGAATGCCTGCCTGTCACGCAGGAGGTCACGGGTTCGAGTCCCGTACGCACCGCCAGTTTTTAGATTAAAAGTTTTTCTCAGGTGCGTTAGTTCAGCCTGGTTAGAATGCCTGCCTGTCACGCAGGAGGTCACGGGTTCGAGTCCCGTACGCACCGCAAACAGAGCTTCTTTTCAAGAGGCTCTGTTTTTTATGACATCTTTAGAACTCTTGATTCATTGTTCGTAAGCGAATTCTATGAAAAAGACAACACAAAACTAATCCTGTATAAACATACAGAAAAGGGAGTATAAATATGCAGTTGAACTTTCGCTTTCCAAAAGTTGAACTTTTGCGCTCTAAAAGTTCAACTTTCACCACCTAAAAGTTCAACTTTCAGCGTCTAAAAGTTGAACTTTTGGAAAATACTACTTAACGTTTTGATATTCAAAAGCTTACAGAATATCCCGCAACAGATCCGCCCTTGCATAAATATACAAAAGCAGCAAGTTGTTAAACGAGTGGAATGACATTAACGGAATGAGAGACATCTCAGGGTTCCCATTATCCTTATATCGAACTCACGCTTCTTAATCACGCTGTAGAGATGTGCAGAATAGCCGAAACAGCCATTACAACTATTTTAAGTTTTCTCTTACCTTTTGCTGAAATTGAGAGAATCGAAGTGAGTTCGCTGCTTTTATAATTACCTCAACATCAGACAAATAGAAAATTATGCTATCGCGGATACAGGACGGGGATGGAATAAATCGTCCCCCGGCTAACGGTTGTTCACACATAATAAACCCGAAGGGGTGATCTGCTGTTGCTTTTACCACCCCTTCGAGATTTTTGTCCCTATAACGTTGCAAGTGTGCAATAATTATGTATCAGAGACCGCCGTCAACAATCCAAATACGCTTTTCGTTATCATTCCTAATTGCAATATGTTTCTGCTCTTGTTTCCCATCGGAATGAGTTAAGGTATAGAATACGTACGTTCCAACATATTCGCTGTCGCGACGTTCTTGGAAGCCTGAGGCTTTACAACCTTTCATATTTTCAGACAACGCAGGAAGAATATTCTTATAATAGACCAGTGCTTCACTGGCTTGATTATTGTCACCACTAATGATGGCTTGAAGGATACGCTCTGCAGCTTGTGCGGCAGTCTCCTTTTGCAGTTCTGCAAATCGGTCATCTGCCGTATCCGATGTTACTTTTGTCACATCCGTCCATTGAGCTTCTGGAATATTTGTAAAACTGGAGAGACTTATCATAACATTGTATTGGATATTGTCTATATAAAACAAAAGGGTCTTTTGACCTCTATTGACAACCCATAGCTTGACAAAGCGTAACAGCCCGTCATTTTTGGTAAACACATTCTCTACTATCACTTCGCAATCACCCATTTTTCCAATCTCAAGCAGTTGCTGAAGGTCTTGATTCTTCTCTGTTCCTTTGAAAGTGAGGATGACGGTTGTATCGGTCTCAGTACGTATCACTTCGTTTTTATCAGAAAAATCGATGGCAGACTTCTGCATAGTCAACAAACGCTCCGGATATAACAGACAGACAAAATATTCCAGGAAGTTGATTGTGCGAGGTCCTTTCAGGTAAAGGGCGTTGGGAATCCACATATATTGAGTATCACCGTCAAATACGATAGTCCGTCCTTTCTGCTTCTCTATTCGATAACACACATTGTCATTTTGCCGCAGTAGTCTGATGTCTATTCTCACAAAGTTAGCTTTAGGGTCGAAATATGCAAAATTTTCATTAGGTGTGGTACGGGCGTAAACAGTCATTTGGAAACTACCAACGTTTTGTACACTTCGAATGCCGTGTTCAAAGAGCTGACCACGTGAAGTACCAGCCACAACAGGCGTGGAGAAGAGGTGGTTCCATCCGACAAAGAATCCAAGCAAGAATACTGCAGCGGCAGCGATGAAATGCCAGAGATGACGACGACTCGCAACGGGCTTGTTGGCAGATTGTTTGGAAGGAGTTTCTTGTGGCTGCAATGCTTTGAAGGCATCTGCCAATTCTTCATAGTAGGCTTTGCATTCGTGACATTCAGCCATGTGTACTTTGCATTCGGTCTGCAACTGCATATCAATGGTGATGTCAAAAAGACCAACCACCTTATCTTTAAATTCCTTACAATTCATAATTAATGTTCAGTTTAATGTTAATAATTTGTTTGTTTCATTGCCCGACGGATTTTCTCCAAGCCGTACAGAAAACGGGATTTCACCGTGGGCAGAGGAAGAGATAGAATCTCAGCCACATCAGCAAAGCTGTTGTCGCCATAGATTCGAAGCCGTATGACTTCGGCCTGATCTTCAGGAATTTCCATAAGTAATTGGGCAATTCGTTGGTAATCTGCTTCGCTGCTTTCCGTAGAAGAGATTGCCATATCAAGTCGAGTATCCAAAGGAATTGTCTTATACTTTTCCGACATGGTAAGCCGGGAAGTGCAAATGTTTGATAGCGTGCGAAAGAGGTAGTTTCGCAAATCTTTCACTTTGCTACTTTTCTCGTGAGAAAGTTTTTCGCAGACTTTCAGGTAGGCATCTTGCAGCGCGTCTTTTGCATCATTTGCGTCACCAAGTCGGTAACAGGCATACCTCATCAAGTGAGATTGATCCCGTCGCAATTGTTCCGTAAGCTCTTTCATTATAATGTTGTTTTCTTGACTCATTGTCTTTATGTGTTTGGGATGCATCTATCATAAAGACTCGAAAAGTTCGAAAAAGATTTAACCCATATAGCACTTTTTTCAAAAAAACATCAACCTCGCTCTTTTACGTGGTCAATCCCTACTTTTGCATAAGAATAATACAGCTTTATATCGCTCTATGTCTAGCAGATGACATTAAGTTCGGTGATACGGTTAATCCTGTAACTGGAACGAAAGCATATCCAAGAAACACTTTCCGTTCAAATTGATGCGCAATTGAAGAGCCTGCCTGTCACGCAGGAGGTCACGGGTTCGACTCCCGTACGCACCGCCGAAGAGAGTCTCCCCACACAGGAGACTTTTTTGTATTACTTAAGCAAATACGATGGTGTCATCATCGTTGATGTGGTCAACAGTTACAAGAGCATGGTAGTTGATGTTATGTTCACGGAGAAACTGACCTCCACTACCAAAACCTTTCTCTATGAGGAAGCCCATACCCACAATCTGAGCACCAGATTGGCGGCATAGATCTATCATGCAACCGGAAGCATGCCCATCAGCCAGAAAGTCATCGAGGAAAAGAATCCTATCCTTGTCAGTCAGAAACTTTCGGTCAATGCACACAGGAATATCTTCATCTCTTGTGAACGACCACACCAACGAGTTCCAATATTCATCAACGGTCTTAGGTCGCTTTTTCTTTATAAACACTACCGGCAAGTGCATAAGATAGCCCGTCATGATTGCAGGTGCAATACCCGAAGCCTCAATCGTGACAATTTTGTTAATTCCCTGTCCCTCGAACAGACGAGCAAACTCCTCTGCGCAATGCATCATAAACTCTGCATCAATCTGATGATTGAGAAAACTACTAACCATTAAGATACCACCTTCAGCTTTTGCACATCCCTCTGTCAAAATCTTTTTTCTGAGTTCTTCCATCATAAACATTCTTACATTTGCTTTACAAATATACAAATATTCCAGAGAATGTGACCTACAAATCAAATAAAACTTGCAGAAGAAGCGTGTCTTTGTGAAGTTTACTCTATAATCGCATGTGAGCATAAGTAAAGGGACTCGCCCAAACGGACAAGTCCCTTTATCTATGCCAGAGTTAATTTACTTCAATTTACTCTTCTACGGCTGCCTGCGCGACGACTAACAGATGTTGATTATTAGAGTGTTACAGAGTTATAGTAAACTACAGGTGACTCTTTTGTGACCCATTAAGCACATTCATGTCAGAATGCCTTTTCGGTAGTATCTTTGCAGTGACAAAAAGATGTTTAACACTTAAAAAGATTAAGGATATGGATTTCATTTCAATGTACACAATCGTAAGTATTGCTGCCATGGCAGTTGTAGGTACAATGTTTTCAATTTGGTATGCACGCCATGAGCACATGGATGTAAAATAAATTTC